>Ga0190271_10000004_pt1 | contig 283662 bp, 268 predicted proteins | sample Popmic356T_FD_133747 | JGI IMG/M metagenome (GOLD analysis project Ga0190271, IMG submission 133747) | Populus adjacent soil microbial communities from riparian zone of Weber River, Utah, USA - 356 T | ecosystem: Environmental > Terrestrial > Soil > Riparian zone | place: USA: Utah...
AGCATCCGCTTCTCGTTGTTGACGATGATCTCGGGGGCACCGAGGTCGAGCAGCCTTTTCAGCCGGTTGTTGCGGTTGATCACCCGGCGGTAGAGGTCGTTGAGGTCGGAGGTCGCGAAGCGGCCGCCGTCGAGCTGGACCATCGGCCGTAGCTCCGGCGGGATCACCGGCACGCAGTCGAGGATCATCCAGTCGGGTTTGTTGTCGGAGTTGAGGAAGGCGGAGGCGACCTTGAGCCGCTTCACGGCACGGGCCTGTTTCTGGCCTTTGGAGCTGTTGATGACCTGCTCCATCTCCTCGCATTCGGCCTCGAGGTCGACCTGCTCGAGCAGGTCGCGCACGGCTTCCGCGCCCATGCCGCCGCGGAAGTACTCGCCCCATCCGAACGGGGAGCCGAAGCGGTCCTTGAGCTCACGGAAGACGGTCTCGTCGTTGACGACGTCCTTCGGCTTCATCTCCGTGAAGATCTTCCAGACCTCTTGCATGCGCTCGATCGCCTCTTCGATGTAGGCCTCGGTGTCCGAGATCTCGGCGTCGAACGTTTTGCGGAGCTCTTTGATCATCTTCGCCCGCTCGTCGTCCTTGAGCTTGCGGAGCTGCGCCTGGGTCAGTTTCAGCGAGTCGGCCCAGATGTGGTCGTCATCGTCGAATTTGGTCTGGGTCCCGTCTTCCAGGTACTTGACCCGTCGCTCCAGCGACTCGCTCAGCTCCTGGGTCCGCTTCTGCCTTTCCGACTCGTAGGAGTCGGTGACTTTTTTGACTTCTTTCTCGAGTTTCCCGAGGTCTTTGTCGCGGGCCTCGACGTCGACCCACGTCACCATCGACGCGGCGAAGTAGAGGACCTTCTCGAGCTCCTTCGGAGCCATGTCGATCAGGTAGCCGATCCGGCTCGGGACGCCCTTGAAGAACCAGATGTGGGAGACCGGCGCGGCCAGGTCGACGTGCCCCATCCGCTCGCGGCGGACCTTGGAACGCGTCACCTCGACGCCGCAGCGCTCGCAGACGATGCCCTTGTAGCGGACCCGCTTGTACTTGCCGCAGTAGCACTCCCAGTCCTTGGTCGGGCCGAAGATGCGCTCGCAGAAGAGCCCGTCTTTCTCGGGCTTCAGGGTCCGGTAGTTGATCGTCTCCGGCTTCGTGACCTCTCCCCAGCTCCAGGAGCGGATCTTCTTCGAGGAGGCGAGCCCGATCTCGATTGCGTCGAAATTATTGATGTCGATCATGCTCAGTCCTCCACCTTTGCCTCTTTGGCATCTTCGGCTTTGGCGCCGTCGGTGCCGCCCTCGCCCTCTTTCACAACCTGCTCCTCCTGCTCGTCGGCGGCGCCGTTGCCGTCGGCGCGCACCCCGGTCAGGTCCATGCCCAGCTCCTCGGCTGCTTTCAGCAGGTCGTCGTCGTCGTCGGCGACCTCGACGTCGCCGCCCTCCGAGACCACGTTGGCGTCGAGCGAGAGGCTCTGGATCTCCTTGAGGAGGACCTTGAACGACTCCGGGATCGACGGCTCGGGGATGTTCTCGCCCTTGACGATCGCCTCGTAGGCCTTGACCCGCCCGACGGTGTCGTCGGACTTGACGGTGAGCATCTCCTGGAGCGTGTAGGCGGCGCCGTAGGCCTCCAGGGCCCAGACCTCCATCTCGCCAAAGCGCTGGCCGCCGAACTGCGCCTTGCCGCCCAGCGGCTGCTGGGTGACGAGCGAGTAGGGGCCGGTCGAGCGCGCGTGGATCTTGTCGTCGACCAGATGCAGCAGCTTGAGGATGTACATGTAGCCGATCGTGACCTTGCCCTCGTACGGCTCGCCGGTGCGACCGTTGTAGAGCTGGGCGGTGCCGGCGGCGCGGGCGCCCGGCTGGGCGCTCTTGTCGATGCCGAGGTCGATGCCCCGCTCGGCGTTCTGCTCCTGCCAGGCGATCAGGGCGTCGTCGACGTCCTCGACGGTGGCGCCGTCGAAGACCGGCGTCGCCACGTAGACGCGGCCGTCGCCCTCGGGCGAGTGGGCCTGCTGGTAGGCCTCGGAGCCGTCGTCGTGCCAGCCGTTGGCGGCGACCCAGCCGAGGTGGGTCTCGAGGATCTGGCCGATGTTCATCCGGCTCGGCACGCCGAGCGGGTTGAGGATGACGTCGACGGGGGTGCCGTCGGCGAGGTGCGGCATGTCCTCCTCGGGCACGATCTTCGAGATCACACCCTTGTTCCCGTGGCGGCCCGCGAGCTTGTCGCCCTCGGCGATCTTGCGCTTGGTCGCGACGTAGACGCGGACCAGGTCGTTGACGCCGGGCGGCAGGTCGTCGCCGTTGTCGCGGCTGAAGGTGAGGACGTCGATGACGACTCCACCCTCGCCGTGGGGAACCTTGAGCGAGGTGTCGCGGACCTCGCGCGCCTTCTCCTTGAAGATCGCGCGGATCAGCTTCTCCTCAGCCGTCAGCTCGGTCTCGCCCTTCGGCGTGACCTTACCCACCAGGAGGTCGCCGGAGATGACCTCGGCGCCGACGCGGACGATGCCGCGCTCGTCGAGGTTGCGCAGGCTCTCCTCCGAGCGGTTGGGGATGTCGCGGGTGATCTCCTCGTCGCCGAGCTTGGTCGTGCGGGCGTCGATCTCGTACTCCTCGATGTGGATCGAGGTCATCTCGTCGTCCTTGACCAGGCGCTCGGAGAGGATGATCGCGTCCTCGAAGTTGTAGCCCTCCCAGGACATGAAGGCGACCAGGCAGTTCTTGCCGAGCGCGATCTCACCGCCCGCGGTCGAGGACCCGTCGGCGAGGACCTCGCCCTGTTTGACCTTCTGCCCCGCGTTGACGATCGAACGCTGGTGGATGATCGTCCCCTGGTTCGAGCGCGTGAACTTGTGGAGCGGGTACTCGTCTTTCTTCGAGCCGTGGGTGACGACGATCGATTCGGCGTCGACGTGGGTCACTTCGCCGGCGTTGGCGGCGAGGACGACGTCGCCGGAATCGGCGGCGGCGCGCTTCTCCATCCCGGTCCCGATCAGCGGCGGCTCGGGCTTGAGCAGCGGCACTGCCTGACGCTGCATGTTCGAGCCCATCAGCGCCCGGTTGGCGTCATCGTGCTCGAGGAACGGGATCAGGGCGGTCGCGACCGACCAGATCTGGGTCGGCGAGACGTCCATCAGGTCGACTTCCTTGGGCGCGGCGGTCGCATACTCCTGCTCGCCCGAGCGCACCAGTACCTGGGGGCCTTTGAGTTTGTTGGTTTTCGGGTCGATCTCGGCGTTCGCCTGGGCGATCACCTTGTCCTCCTCCTGGGTGGCGTCGAGGTGGAGGATCTCGTCGCTGACCACGCCGTCGGCGACGGGGCGGTACGGCGTCGTCACGAAACCGTGCTCGGAGACCTCCGCGTAGGAGGAGAGCGAGCCGATCAGGCCGATGTTCGGGCCCTCGGGGGTCTCGATCGGGCACATGCGTCCGTAGTGGGTCGGGTGGACGTCGCGGACCTCGATCGGGGCCCGCTCGCGGGTCAGGCCGCCGGCGCCGAGCGCCGAGAGGCGGCGGCGGTGGGTGAGGCCGTCGAGCGAGTTGGTCTGGCTCATGAACTGCGAGAGCTGCGAGGAGCCGAAGAACTCCTTCATCGCGGCGACGACCGGGCGGATGTTGATGATCGTCTGCGGGGTGATCGCGTCGGCGTCCTCGGTGGTGAGCCGCTCGCGGACGACCCTCTCCATCCGGTAGAGACCGATGCGGAAGGCCTCCTGGATCAGCTCGCCGACCGTGCGCAGGCGCCGGTTGCCGAAGTGCTCGTACTAGTCGAGGTGCTCGTTGACCGGCTCGCGGGGGTAGGTGATCGCCTCCGCGGCGTAGTCTTTGATCGGGTTCTCCTCGTCGATCTCCTCGGGGATTCCGAGCAGCTTCGGGAGGCTGACCAGCTCCTTGACCAGGGCGATGATGTCGTCGTGGGTGAGGACGCGGGTGTCGAGGTCGATATCGAGATCGAGCCGCGCGTTGAGCTTGTAGCGGCCGACCCGGGTGAGGTCGTAGCGCTTGGGATCGAAGAACAGCTGCTCGAGCAGGTTTTTGGCGGCGTCGACCGAGGGCGGCTCGCCCGGGCGCTGCTTTTTGAACAGCTCGATCAGCGCGCCCTCTTCGGTCAGGGTCGCCTCGGTGTCGGCGGCGATCGTGTGCCGCAGGTAGACCGAGTTGTCGAACATCTTCAGCAGCTGGTCGTTGTCGACGTAGCCCATCGCCCGCAGCAGGACGGTGACCGGCAGTTTGCGCTTGCGGTCGATGCGGACGAAGACTTTTCCTTTTTTGTCGACTTCGAGCTCGAGCCAGGAGCCGCGGGCCGGCATCAGGTTGGCGATGAAGACCTGCTTCTCCGGGTCCTTGGGCGCCATCACGTAGGCGCCCGGGGAGCGGACGAGCTGGGTGACGACGACGCGCTCGGTGCCGTTGATGATGAAGGTGCCGCGGTCGGTCATCCACGGGAAGTCGCCCATGAAGACGGCCTGCTCGCGGATCTCGCCGGTCTCCTTGTTCTGGAAGGCGACGGTCGCGGTCAGCGGCCTCGAGAAGGTCATGTCCTTCTCACGGCACTCGTCGATCGAGTGCGGCGGCTCCTCGAACTTGAACTCGCCGAAGACGATTGCGAGGTTCCCCGTGTAGTCCTCGATCGGGGATATGTCGTTGATCGTTTCCCTCAGACCACCGTTCTTCGGATCCGTCAGCTCTTCGAAAGAGCGTCGCTGGATATCGATCAGATGCGGTACTTCGAGGGGGTTCTTAAGGTCGGAAAAGCTCCTGCGGGTAACGGGGGCAGTCTTGGAACGTGCCAAAGTTGGCGACTCCTCGGAAGGTCAGAGGGACGTAGAAAAAGCGCAGATATGGGCAGGGGGATGCAACTGGCGCGCGACCGCGAAAAATAACACACGGTCGCGCCCGGCCGCAAGCTTGGCTCCCAGACTGGGATCCAAGGCCGCGGGGTCGAGCTTTATTTGAGCTCGACCTTGGCCCCGGCCTCCTCGAGTTCGCCTTTGATCTTCTCGGCCTCCTCGCGGTCGACGCCCTCTTTGATCGGGTTCGGGGCATCGTCGACGAGGGCCTTGGCCTCTTTGAGGCCGAGCCCGGTCGCCGTGCGGACGACCTTGATGACGGGAACCTTCTGGCCACCGACCTCGCTCAGGACGATGTCGACGGTCGCGCTCTCCTCGGCGCCACCATCACCATCGGCCGGGGCGCCGGCGGCGGCCGGAGCCGCGGCCGCGACGGCGGTCGCGGAGACGCCGAACTCCTCCTCGAGCGCTTTGATCCGCTCGGAGAGCTCGAGGACCGTGATGCCTTTCAGCTCCTCGATCCAATCCTCGGTTGAAATCGCTTTGGTTGCCACTGCGGTCACTCCTCCTCTTTCGAAGTCTCGTCTGAAGTCTCTGAATCGGAATCGTCGTCTGAAGTCTCTGCGGCCTCGTCCTCGCCCTCGGCCTGCGAGGGATCGTCATCGGCAGGCGTCTCGGCCTCCGCCCCGCTCTCGGTCGGCGGCTCCTCGGCGGGGACATCGGCCGGCCCCGCATCCTCATCATCGGTCGGAGCCTCGGCCTCCGCCCCGCCCTCCGTCGGCGGCTCCTCGGCGGCTCCCGCCTCCTGGGCCGGCGACTCATCGGAGGCCTCACCGGAGACGAGCCCTTTGTCCGCGATCTGGCCGAGCTGCGAGGCCAGGCCCTGGATCATCGAGCCGAGGCCGCGGACGAGGCCGGTCAACGGGCTGGCGATGACCCCGGCCAGCTGCCCGTCGAGGACGTCGCGGCCCGGCAGGCGGGCGATCGACTTGAACTTTTCCTCGTCGAGCTCGAGGTCGGCCATGAAGCCGCCCTTGAAGGCGAGGATGTCGTGCTCTTTGTTGAAGTTCGAGATCGCCTTCGCGGCGGCGGCGGTGTCGCCGCTGACGAAGGTCAGGGCGGTCGGGCCCTGGAGCAGCTCGGCGAGCCGTTCCTCGCCGGCCTTGTCGGCGGCGAGTTTGGTCAGCCTGTTCTTGACGACCCGGAAACTGGCGTCGTTCTCGCGAAGTTTCGAGCGCAGCTCGGCGGCCTGCGAGACGCTGATGCCCCGGTAGTCCACCGCGAAGATCGCCTCCGAGCCCTCGATCTGGGCCGCGATCTCATCTATGGCTGCTGACTTTTCCTCTTTGTTCATTTCTCACCTGCACCGGGCTTCCGTCGCCGAGTCGAAGATTCGACACCCAGGAGGTGCAGAACATTCGATTCGACCACCGCCGGTGGTCTGGGGTTTGAGCGGGCGCGCAGTTTAGGCGGTCGCCGGCTCCTCTGCTGCGACGTCCTCGGGCGCTCCCTCCGCGGGCGGCGCGGACTCGGGCTCCGCGCCCGCATCCCCCGAGGACGAGGAGTCCGGCTCCTCGACGGAAGCCGCGGGCCGGGCGCCCGGGTCGCCGACCTTGCCGGTATCGACCCGGATGCCCGGGCCCATCGTCGTCGTCAGCGTCGCCGAGCGGATGTATTTGCCCTTCGCCGAGGAGGGCTTGGCGCGGACGATCTCGTCGATCACCGCTGAGTAGTTCTCGAGCAGCTTGTCGGCGTCGAAGCTGGCCTTGCCGATCGTCATGTGGATGATCGCCTGGCGATCGGTCCGGTATTCGACTTTGCCGGATTTCGAGGCCTCGACGGCTTTCTGGACGTCGTCGGTGACGGTTCCGACCTTGGGGTTCGGCATCTTCCCCTGGGGCCCGAGGACGCGGCCGAGCTTGCCGACCGTTCCCATCATCTGCGGGGTCGCGATCGCGACGTCGAAGTCGGTCCAGCCCTCCTCGACTTTCTCGGCGAGGTCATCGCTGCCGACGAAGTCGGCGCCCGCGGCTTCGGCGTCTTTGGCCTGCTGGCCCTGGGCGAAGACGGCGACGGTCACGTCTTTGCCGAGCCCGTTGGGCAGGGCCAGCGTGCCGCGCAGCTGCTCCTCGGCGTGGCGGACGTTGAGGCCGAGCAGCAGGTGCAGCTCGACGGTCTCGTCGAAGTTGGCGCTGGCGGTCTCCTTGATCAGGCCGACCGCCTCGGCGGGCGGGTAGGAGCGGTCGCGCTGGACCTTCCCGTACTGCTGGCGATAGCGTTTTCCGTGCGCCATTCGAAGCTCCTATTTGACCTCGACGCCCATCGAGCGGGCGGTCCCGGCGATGATCTTCGAGGCGGCATCGAGGTCGTTTGCGTTGAGGTCGGGCATCTTGCGCTCGGCGATCTGGCGGACCTGGTCCATCGAGATCGTCCCGACCTTGTTGACGTGGGGCTCGCCGGAGCCGCTTTTGATCCCGATCGCCTCCTTGATGAGGACGGCGGCCGGCGGCGTCTTGGTGATGAAGTCGAAGGAGCGGTCCTCGTAGACCGTGATCTCGACCGGGATGATCGTCCCGCCTTCGGACTGGGTCTGCGCGTTGAAGGCTTTGCAGAACTCCATGATGTTGACGCCGTGCTGACCCAGGGCGGGGCCGACCGGCGGCGCCGGGTTCGCGGCTCCCGCCGAGATCTGAAGCTTGATGACTGTCAGGACTTTTTTGGCCATGAGTGGGTTGAGGAGGGTAGCTGGATCGGCCCGCTAGATCTTCTTGACCTGGTCGTAGCCGACCTCGACGGGCGTCTCGCGGCCGAAGATCGAGACCAGGACCTTGAGTTTGGCGGCGTCCTCGTTGATCTCCGCGATCTCGCCCGAGAAGTCGGAGAGCGGGCCGGAGATGACTTTGACCGACTCGCCGATCGAGAACTGGGCCTGGGTGCGGGGCCGCTCGGCGGTCTCGCGGTGCAGGAGCCTGTCGACCTCGGGTTTGGAGAGCGGCACCGGCTTGTTGCGCGAACCGACGAAGCCGGTCACACCCGGGGTGTTCTTGACCAGCCCCCAGGCGTCGTCGGTCATCTCCATGTTGACGAGGACGTAGCCGGGCATCGTCCGTTTCTCCTTCGGTTCTTTCTGCCCGTCCTTGTTCAGTTCCATGACCTGCTCGGTCGGGACGACGACCTGCCGCACGTTGCGGTTCTGGCTCATCGTCTGAACCCGGTGCTCGAGGTTGTGCTTGACCTTGTTCTCGTGCCCGGAATATGTGTTGATCACGTACCAGCGATACATCTGAAGCCTTCTCTCTGGATCCTGCTTAGAGGATCTGCTTGACCAGGTAGTTGAAAAGGGCGTCGAGCGCGCCTAGATAGGCGGCCGCCACCGTGACGAAGATGATCGTGACCGCGGTCGCCTGGACCAGGGTGTCGCGGTCGGGCCACTGGACTTTTTTGAGCTCGGCCCAGCAGGACAGCAGGAAACCGATGACCCCGCCGCGCTGGCGATCGGTCTGGGCCTGTTTCTGGCGCTTGGCGAGCTCCTCGCGCTCGCGGCGTTTCTGCTCGCCGCGTTTGCGTTTCTCCGCTTCTTTGGCGGCCTTCGCTTCGGCCCGCCGTTCGGCGCGGCTGGGCTTCGGCGCGTCCGGGGTCTCGAGGTCGCTCTCCGGGGCGCCCGCGCCCATTCCGGCCTCGACGGCCTCGACCTCGGCGACGTCGCCGGAGACCGGAACCTGGGTGTCGTGCTGAGCCCGGGAAGGGGACGGGGTGCCGTCTCCGGAGCGCTTGCGCTCTTCTTCTTCTCGGGCGCGGCGCTCAGCCTTGCGCTGTGCGCGGGATTTTGCCATCGACCCCTACCGGGTCTCCTTGTGGGCGGTGTGGCGCCCGCACCAACGGCAGAACTTGCGCATCTCGATACGGTCCGGCGTGTTCCGCCGAGACTTGTTCGTCTGATAATTACGACGCTTGCACTCTTCGCAAGCCATCGTCACCGCGATGCGGACATCTCCGCGAGCCATCTAGTCCCCCGATACGGGCGTCATTACAAGTAAAAACCCCGGGCCGAGGCACGAGGCTGAGGCAGAGGATACAACTCGAGTCCATCCTCCGTGATCTCGTCCGTCGGTTCGGGTAATGCGACCAACCCACTTGATCACCAGAACGATGAAAAGCGCCAAACGGACCCTCCTGGCATCGGCGATCTGCCTGCTGGCGATCGCCGGGCTCGCGCTGCCCGGCGCCGCCTCCCCGGCCGGCCAGATCGTGGTCCGCGGGGCCGATACCGGGTCGACCCTGGAGCTCAGCGTCGAGGGGGGCCGGCTGCTGGTCGAGGGCCACCTCGCACCCGGGCACCAGGACGGCTGCCGGGTGACCAGGACGAGGATGGAGGCGCTCTGCCGGCTCACCGATGCGAGCTCCGTCGAAGTGCGGATGGGTGACTCGGCCGACCTCGTGCGGGTGCTTGACGGGCTGCCGCTGCCGCTGACCGCCTACCTGGGCGGGGGGTCCGACAAGCTGATCGGCGACGGCGAGCGGGACACCTGCTATCCGGGCGGGTCGATGCGAAACCGCTGCGTCCTCGAAGGCGGCGACGACATCTGCATCACCGGCAACCTGAACAGCGACTGCGTCGGTGGTCCGGGCGATGACTACTGCGCCCACGGCAGCGGCAGCGACGGCTGCTGGGGCGGCCCCGGCGACGACGTCTGCGTCATGAAGGGTGGCCAAGACGGCTGCCACGGCGACGGCGGCAACGACCGCCTCTACGGAGGCGGCAACCCGGACCAGCTCTACGGCGGCCCCGGGCGCGACTTCTGCGACGGCGGCCCCGGCCGCGGCAAGTCACACGAGTGCGAGGCGGGCCCGCGGCACTGAGCTCCTGCGGCTAGAGGCCGAGGGTCTTGGCGATGATGTTGCGCTGGATCTCGGAGGTGCCGCCGTAGATCGTCGAGACCAACGAGGTGCGGACGAGGCGCTCCATGTCGTACTCGGTCGAGTAGCCGTAGCCGCCCATCATCTGCATCCCCTCGAGCGTCACCTTCTTGCAGGTCTCGGTGACGTGGAGCTTCACCATCGAGGCCTCGCGGGGGAGCATCCGACCGGGGTCCTCATCGGTCAGGGTCGCGACCCAGCGGGTCATCAGGCGTGCCGCCTCGAGCTCGGTCGCGAGATCGGCGAGCCGGTGCTGGAGCGACTGGAAGGAGCCGATCGGCCGCCCGAACTGTTCGCGCTCCTTGACGTAGGCGAGGGCGTCGTCGAAGGCGCGCTGGGCGATGCCGAGCATCGTCGCCGCGAGGATCAGCCGCTCGACGTTGAGGCCGGCCATCAGCTGGGTCCAGGCCTGGTCGACCTCCCCGAGCACGGCGTCCTCGGGGACGGCACAGTCGCTGAAGTACACGTAGTTGGTCTCGCGACCGCCCATCGTGTCGATCGACTTCATCTCCATCCCCTCGGCGTCCTTGGGAACCGAGAGCATCGTCAGCCCCTCGTGCTTGGACTCGCCCTTGGTGGTCCGGCAGACGACGAGGACGTGCTCGGAGATGTGGGCGTTGGAGATGAAGACCTTCTGGCCGTTGATGACGAAGCCGCCGTCGACGCGGTCGGCCTTGGTCGTCAGCGAGCCGACGTCGGAGCCGGACTCGGGCTCGGTCATCGCGATCGCCTCGACCGCGCCCCCGGCGATGCCGCCGAGGATCTCCCGCTTCTGGTCCTCGCTGCCGAAGCGCTGGGTGGCGCCGGCGACGATCAGCGTCGTCGAGTAGCCGCCGATCGGGGCCAGGCCCCGCGAGGTCTCCTCCATGAACAGGGTCGCGTCGAGCATCGATCCGCCGGAGCCGCCGTACTCCTCGGGGATCGTGACGCCGAGCCAGCCGAGGTCGGCCATCTTCCTGTAGAGGTCGACGTTGTGGTGGGTCTCATAGCCGTCCATGAGCCGCTCGCGCTGTTCCCGGGTCCCGCACTCGCGCCGGCAGAAATCGCGGATCGCGGCGACGAAGTCCTGCTGCTCGTTGGTCAGCGAGAAATCCATATGTCGCGGACCCTAACGGCAGGGGGCCCGGCGCGATGAATGGGCGCGGCGACAGCGCGCCGTGTCCCTCGCCGCCTACTTCTTGCGGCCGACGGCGATCAGGAACTCCTTCTCGAAGCGGGCCTCCTCGTCGCTGCCGCGGTTCCACTCGGCCGAGAAGTTGCTGACCGCCTCGTCGAACTCGTCGGCGCGGCCCTCTTTCTCGGCATTGGCGCGGGCGGCGATCGTCGGCCCGTAGAGGCTCTTCATGTGGTCGCCGTAGTCGTCCGGGCGCCGGAACGCGGTGATCTCGAGGACGTCGCGCTCGAGCGTCTCGAACTCGACCCGGTCGCCGAACAGCTCGCTCAGGTGGTCCTCCCCGCCCCAGAGCGGCGGCGGCTGCGCCCCGGGCGGGGGCGGCGGCATGAACGGGCCCATCGTGCGGAAGAAGGCGCCGAGCATCCCGTCCGGCGTCCAGCTCAGGAGGGCGATCTTGCCGCCGGTGCGGCAGACCCGGACCAGCTCGTCCGCGGCCTGCTGGTGATGGGGGGCGAACATGACGCCGATCGACGACATCACGACGTCGAAGCTCTCATCCTCGAACGGCAGGTCCTCGGCGTCGGCCTGGGCCCACTCGAGCTCGACGCCCTCGGCCTCGGCCCGGACCCTGCCCGCGTCGAAGAGCTCCGGCGTCAGGTCGCTGGCGGTGACGTTCGCCCCCTTGGCGGCAGCCGGGATCGAAGCGTTGCCGGTGCCGGCGGCGACGTCGAGGACGCGCGCGTCGGGCCCGATGCCGGCGGCCTCGACCAGCCGCGGCCCGAGCGGCAGCAGGAAGGTCTCGACCATCTCCGGGTAATCGCCCGAGGCCCACATCTTGCGGTGTTTGGCCTTCAGCTCGGCATTGGCATCTGTTGTCTCGGTGCTCATTCCATCTCCATTTCTTCGAGGTGTGAGCTTGTTCTATGCAGCCCGACGGGTCGGATCAACTTCAAGATCTGAAGTTGGGCGTAGAGTGGGCTCAGGGATATGGCGGAGAGCTACGGACAGTTCTGCCCGGTCGCCCAGGCGGCGGAGGTCCTGACCGAGCGCTGGACCCTGCTGGTGCTGCGCGAGCTGCTGATGGGAAGCACCCGCTTCAACGAGCTTCAGAAGGGGGTTCCCCGGATGTCCTCGTCCCTGCTGAGCAAACGCCTGCGCGAGCTCGAGCGCTCCGCGCTGATCACCCGCGAGCCCCTGAAGGGGGAGCGCGGCAATTCCTATCGGCTGACGCCCGCCGGCGAAGCCCTCGGTCCGCTCGTCGTCTCGCTGGGAACCTGGAGCCGCGACTGGCTGAAGCGCGAGATCAGCGCCGAGGAAGCGGACCCGGCCCTGCTGATGTGGGACGTGCGACGCAGCCTGCGGCTCGACCGCCTTCCCCAGGAGCAGCTGGTCGTCTTCTTCCGCTATCCCGACGCCGCGGAGGGGAAGCGAGCGTGGTGGCTGGTGGCCGAAGAGTCGGGCGCCGACCTCTGCTTTTCGGACCCCGGCTTCCCGATCGACCTCCACGTCGACGCCGATGCCCGGGCGATGGCGGAGGTCTGGGTCGGCAGGCTCGAGCTGGGGACGGCGATGCGCTCCCGCCGCGTCAAGCTCCGCGGCCCCGAGCATCTCGTTCGCAGCGTCCCCGAGTGGCTTGGCCTCAGCACCTTCGCCTACCCCGACCCGGCCGCCGAGCTCGCCGAGCGCCAGGCCCGCCCCTCGGGCGCGTAGGCGGGCTCTCAGCCGCCCCTCGGCCCCGTGGGCTGGTGTCAGCGGTTGCGCTTGGCGCGCTTGCCGCAGGGGACCTTGACCTTCACCCGCTGGACCCGCTGCTTGGCGTTCTGCCCGTTGAAGGCGACCTTGACGACCGGCGGCTTCTTGCCGCAGAGGCTGCGGGTGTTGACCAGGTAGCCGGACTTGCCGCCGAACAGCGTCAGGCGGAAGTGCCCGATCGGGGCGTCGGGGACGACCGGCACGGTCGTCACCAGACGGCCCTGCTTGTCGTTCCTCGTTTCGGCCCGGGGCAGCAGGTCGACCTGGCCGTTGAGGATGAAGGCGAGGCGCGGCAGTCCGCCACGGCCCGAGACCGCATAGACCGTGCCGGCGAGGGGCTGGTCCAGCAGCGGGGTCGTGGTCGTCGCCGTTCCGATCGGGGTGCGGCCGGCGCATTCTTTCTCGGCCAGCTCTTTCTCGCTACAGATGTTGCCGAGATGGCTCTGGTCGATCGAGAAGGCTTTCGGCAGTATCACCGAGAGCGAGCGGATGTTCGCGTGGCCGGGGCGGGTCCGGAGATCGAAACGCAGGCTCGGGTTCTTGGACCGTGAGGTCGCCTTGCGCCCGCCGAGCTGCTTGACCCTCATCTTCGGCTTGAAGGCGAGGGTCGCGCAGTTCACAGCCTGGAACCCCGAATAGAAGTCCGCAACCGTACCTTCGTCGCCGATCCCCTGGGAGGCGACGGTGAAGGGGCTGCAGTTCGTCGGGTTGATCGTGAAATCGGGTTTGTCGATGTTCACCTGGATCGAGCGCATCCGAATCGGGACGCCGCCGATGATCGAGGGCACCTTGTCGGATACCGCCGTCACCTGAGCGGTCAGGGGATCGACGTGGAGCGCGACGCGAACGACCACCACGCCGTAGTCGTAGGGTCCCGCCAGCGCCGGCGTGATCGCGACGAGCGAGAGCGGAGCACCCTCGAACGGCCCTGCCAGGTACATCTTGCCTTTGGCGTGGAAGGGGTGGCTCCCGGGGCCGGCAGCGACGTTCGACGTACCGACCTGGGAAGCCGCAGGGCAACTCGGGACGGCGAGCTCGGCGCGACCGTGATTCAGAGCTGCGGCCGCTACCGAAGGCTCGGAGCAATAGGCGATACCTCGCAGCGAGCCCGTGAACCCCGGCGGCATCTTGAAGTTGAGGTCGCCGAGGAACTGGTCGCCGTCATCGCGGTCGAGCTTCAGGTGGAAGTTCGAGAAGGCGCCGGCAGTGGGGACCGTGGACCCTGCGATCAGGCGCGGTTTGAACGGCCTGACCCTGCCGGGGCAGTCGGCGCCGCCCGGTCCGGAGCTCAGGCCGAAGTGCTGCTCGGAGGTCTGGCTGGCGAGTTTGCCGTTCCAGGGGACGAACGTCGCGCTGACCGAGTAAAGGGTGCACCTCGTCGGGGTCGCCAGCAAGCCGCGATCCGACGCGAAGAGGTGAATGTCGAAGTCGTCGAATGGAACCTGGGGCAGGTTCTCGAATTTCGAGACGAGACGGCCCGTCTCGGGGTCGGGCTCGATCGTGCCGATCAGCTTCGCATTCACGCCGAAGCCGCTGAGAATCATGAACAGGCGGTATTGATTGCCTGGCTGCGGTTCGCCGATATAGATCGAACCGATCAGCGGCCCGTCGAGCGCCGGTGTGCCGAGCGCGACCGTCCCGATCTTCGCCTGGTCCGGACATTCGCCGGGGGCCTCGCTGTCGAAGTTGGCAAGCGCATCGGGACACATCGTCTGCCCGTCAGCGGCATCGGGATTGATCGTCAAGCCGTCGGGGAGGGTGACGATCACGGCTTTGGCCTGCGACGGCGAAGGGGTGAACCCGAGCGTCTGCGGTATGTGGAATCTCAGGTTGAGGCCGGAGGCGCTGTCCGCTTGGGTCGTAGTGAGACTCGCCTCGAGGTAGGGGTCGAAGGTCTCGTTTTCGCACCCGGTCATCGGCTCGTAGGACGACTCGGCGTGGCTCGTGGTGTCGAGGTCCTGGTAGGACTGGACGTCGAGTTTCGTGACCAGCGATTGGCCGGTACACGTCGTCGGCATGTTGAGCAGAGGCTGCACGGTCAGCGTCACGGCTTTCCCGGTTCCGCCGCAGCTCGTGTCTTCAAAACCCGGGCATCCCGCGGGGTTGCCGGGGGAGCCTTTCGCAAAGCGTTCTTCATTGTGAGAGTTGAGCCCCGGCATCCCCCAGAGGGTGAATTTGACGTACTGAAGCGGGATCCGTTGAGTTATTTCGGCGACGGTGAAGCGCAGGCCGTAGTCGTCCCCGGTGCGGACGGCCACCGGGATCGCGATCGGGATGTTGACGGTCGGGGCGTAGAAGGCGAGGCGTGCGGTCTCGGTGCTCTGCGGCTCCAGGTTGTAGATGGGTGCCGTGCCGAGCACGAAATCTTCGTCGCCTTCGTAGTTCGCTTTGACGGTGATCACGCCGGCCTGCGAGTTGACGGGACATTCCATCAACGCATAGTCGGCCGCGGTGCAACGGGTCAGCGCGTTCGGGTTTCCGAACACGCCCTGTGGCGAGTTGAATTCAATGTTTTTCGCCGCCTCGGGTTGACCGGGGTTCTTGAGCGAGAACGTCGTCGTCAGGTCAGGATGCGACCCCGCCTGGATCGTCGGGTCGGCCGAGGTAGTTGTCTCGAAAGATTCGATCTCGATCGCGGCCTGCGCCGGTGCGGCGAATGCCATGAGGGCCACCGCGGAGACGAGGATCGCTAGTGCACGCTTGCCGGTCATCGGTTGCCCCCCTTGCCCTGGCCGGCTGCTCGCTTGCCCTGCTTGCGCCGCTTCTTCTTGTTGTGTCGCTTCTTCTTGTTCTTGTTCTTCTTGACGCACTTGCCCTTCTTGAGCACGAAGCGCTTCTTGCACTGCTTCTTCCAGTTACCAGAGCGTCGGTGGTCTGGCGCCGTGATTCCCAAGGGCGGCGCAGCCTGTGAGCTCGGCCCGTGGCACTCGTCCGAAGCCGCGCATGGCGGTGAGGCCGGCAGCTTGAAGAACCCGCCGCCGATACGAGCGTCGTAGATCTTCATCGTCTGGCCGTTGTGGTCGTCGGGGACGAGGACCTCGCGGGTGAAGAAGAACGCATCGACCCCGTCGTCGCTGACGCTCAACATGCTCGAAGGAAAGCTGCTGTATCCGGTGGAGATCAGCGCCTGACAGCCGGTTGCGACGTCGCATCCTCCTGTCCCTGCGCGCGGCGGGGACCACTCGTATGCGTCGAGTTTTTGGTTGGTGTCGCGCGGGACGAGGGGGTCGAGCGAGTTGAAGAAAGCGGCGCCGCCGTTGGCGATGCCCGAGCCTCGGCTGGGCAGGGCGGCATCGGCGCTAGGCCTTGCTTCGGTCGGGATGCAGGACACGCAGGCTGTCTCGCCCGTCTCCGAGTCGAAACGGTGGATCATGCGGAACCCGCCGTTGTCGTAGCCCGGCGTGAGGGATACCTGCCTGGACAGGAAGAGCGCGTAGCGGCTGTTGGCCGAGGTCTGGAAGTCGCTCCAGTAGTGGTTGTCGTGATCCTTCACCGCATGGACGACGGTCGGTTCCTCGACCGGTTCGTAGGTGTCCGGCTCGAGGCCGAACTCGACGATGTTGCCGCCGTTGACGGCGTATGCGTGATGGGCGCGAGCCGTCTGGCCCGGGCCTTCCCCGCCGTTGACGGCGATCCCGCCGTAGCCGCCGACGCTGCCCTCGCCGTACTCCTTGAATTTCGAGCCCGCGGAATCGAAGAGCATCACTTTGCTGCCGGTATCGACGTGCAGCTCGCCGTTCGAAGGATCGACGGAGGTCATGTGGGTGCTGCTGGCCGTCTGAACCGCGACGCCTTCGCGCGTCTGGGGCGTGGCTTCGAATTCCGAGGCCAGATAACGCCTGGTCGTGCCGTTGAACGGGCCGCTGGCGTAGACGCGGCCCTCGTTGTCGACCGACAGCTGGCAGGCAAGCGCTTCGATTTTGATTTGAGTTACCGAGAAGTTGGCGCTGCTCAAGCCCGGGCTCGGCGCCGAGGTCGGCATGTAGCGGGTGATCTGCTGAGCCCCACCTTCGGCTACATAGACGGCTCCGGTCGAGTTTTCGACCGCGACGCCGCAGGGAAGGTTGTGGCCGCTGAGTTCCCCCAGCAGTGCTCCGGTGTTCGAGTAGGCCTTGACGACACCGGCAAAGACCGCGGTGGTGTAGAGGTTGCCGTCCATCAGGCCCCCCGAGCTGTCGACCGCGATCTGGCCGAGTCCTTCGCCGAGGAATTCCTGGCCGGTGATCTCGTTGGTGCCGGCGTTGGGGCCTGCGGTGAAGTTCTCCGCGGCACCGGTCGCGGTCCACCGCGACACGGAGTTGCTTTCGACCTCCTCGACGTAGATCGAACCGTTGTCCTGGTCGATCGCGAGCGCCTCCGGTTTCGAAAGCCCCGTGATCAGGTCCGGGTCCTCGACGGGATGGGCCGGAGCCGGGACCGGTTTGAGGGCGGGCCCGTCGATCGTCGCCACGAAGCTCGGCGAGGTCTCGCCGGGCCTGACCACATAGAGGTTCACCGCTCCCTCTTCGCCCTCACTCCCGTCGAGGAGCTGTGGGCTGAGGAAGTAGGCGGTACCGTCCGCAGCGACTCCGGCGCCGCCGGCGAGGCCGACCGCATCGCATTTACCGGCCCCCGAGGGGACGTTCCAGTCGCTGGGAAGGCCGGCCGGGTCGCAACTGTCGCTCGGCTCCCCTGAGACCAGGTTCACGGTCGCTGTGCCGGATGTCGGGACATCCGCGCGGAAAATGTCGGCACTTTCGTCGCTGTCACCGGCCAATTGGTCCCTGGTCGAGAAGTAGGCCTGCGTCCCATCCGAGGACATGCCGTTGTAGAGGACGCCGCTGGTGGTCCCCGGCGTGAGCTCGATCGACTGATCGGAGTCGCCGACGTTCATGTAGAGCCGCCAGTGGCGACCCGCCGCGTCTTTGGATACCAGCTTGCCGAAGAGGATCCGCGAGCCGTCGGAGGAGATGTCGAGGATGCCGATCTCCTCGCCTTCTTCCTCCATCGTCTCGCCGCCGGGGGTCTTGGAGACGACATGGATCTCACCCGTCTCCAGGTGGCGATCGTAAATCGAGATTTCTCCGGAAAGACCGCCGTCCGCAAGCGGGACTTCGGAACCGAAGACGAGGTGGCTGCCGTCGTCGGAGAGGTGCTTGCGCGCGTATCCGACCGGTTCGGCCGAGGGATCTCCCTCCATGCCCTGGATCAAGGATCCGTCCGGCATCCGCACCGGGATTCCGGAGGAGCCGTCTCCGAAGCAGGGATCGCAGATGTCAGGCCCCGCGAAGGCAAACGTCTCGAGGAGCGAATCCCCGTCCGCGGGTGTCGACGAGAAGGGCGGGCTCAGCGCGTTCATGTCCGAGGGGATGCCGACGTACCTCGTCACCCATTTCTCTGTTGCCTCGTCACGCACTGCGACATACGGGTCCGGGCCGCGGTTGGTCGGCTTGCCGGTTCCGGGGATGCCGCCGTCCTGAACGGAGTAGAGGACCTTTCCGGTCGCCGCGGGGAAGCCTTCGAACGGCGTCTGCCCGGGCGCGAGGTCGGAGGTCACGTCGTAGCCGCCGGCGAACCCCGCCGAGGCGAGCTCGTAGGCGCGGCAGTCGAGCGCGCCCGCCGTGCGGGTCTGCTTCCGGGCGAGGACGTTGGCGCATTTGTCGTTGACGAGGTCGATGAACCGGTACGTGGTGAAGGTCCGTTCGGGCCCGGCCACGGTCCCGAGCTCGTTCGTCGCCACCACCCGGTAGTAGTACTTGGTGTTCGCTTTGAGGCCTTCGAAGGGCAACTCGAAGTCCTGCATTTTCAGGCCGTAGATCTTGCCGACCGGCAGTTTGGTGCAGGCGCCCGGGGTCGTGCACGGCTCGGTCCCGTATTCGAATCCGGTTTCCGTGGCCAGGAACCCCGGCGCGGCCTCACCGTGGAAGGTCGCCGAATGCTCGGTCACACCGTCGACGAACCCGCCCTCGGCCGACGGCAGATCGGGTTGCGGCAGCCTGAAGACTTTGATCACGGTCGGTTCGCCCGGCCTACCGCGCCCGACGACGACGTAAGCGCGCGAACCGTCGCGACTCACCGTCATGCCCGTGGCACTCGTGATCGCGCCGGGGCCCTGCGGGACGGTGCAGTCGAATAGGTGGCCTTCGCTGTCGTAGGCGAGCAGCCCACGGCGCGGCGCGGTGTTGCCCGATTCAGGCGGTCCGCAGATGTGTTTCGGTTCACCGGGGCCGAAGACGTTGAAGTCGGAATCGTTGCGGTCGAGGATCCAGAACTTGTCGCTGCTGGGATCGTTGGAGATATGCATCGAGGTTCCCGGCTCGTTCACCTGGTTGCGTTCCGCGAACCCCTTCTGGGTTCCCTCGGGGGTGAACTCAGACGGCTGGAAGATCTCCACCGGGCGCCTGAAGTCGACCGCCATGGTGGCGAGCACCTGGCTTTTGCTGTCGACCGCGACCGTCGTCGGGTAGACCGGGCTGATCGGCCTGGGAAGCCGCGCCTGTCCGACGAACCCGCCGGAGCTGTCGAAGGCCTGGATTCGAGGTTCCCAGGGCCTTTCGCCCTCGCTCGTATCGATCACGTAGAGATTGCCGGTGTGTTCGTCGACGGCGACCGTCGAGCCGAGTTCGTCCCAGCCCTGGTTGAAGTCGGGCCAGCCGCCGAAAGCACCCGGCGACAAGTCCGCCAGCGGGCAAGGGGCGGTCTGGCAGGACGCCGTGCGGGACGTGTAGCAGTCGTCGCCGGAGGCGACCGAGCAGAAGTTGCCGCCCGTCGTCTGGTTTACGCCGAAGCCGATCTCGAAGATCGGGTCCCCGTCTTTGGAGAGCTTCTGGACCCGATAATTTTTGTCGTCGCCGACGTAGATCGCACCGTCTCCACCCGGCGAGTTGTCGACTGCGATGCCGCGGGGCCTGTCGAACTGACCCAAGCCAGGCCCGGCGACGCCCTCCTTGCAGACATCGTCCGTGCCCGCTTTGCAGGTCTCGAATACGGGGCCGCCGTTCTGCTGGGTCGAGACCCCGCTGGTGCCGTTCGGGAATTTCACCGTTACGAGAGGTGTTTCGAAGCCGTTCAGACCCGCGCTCGGCGGACGGGGGTTGGTATTCGTGTGATTGCTCCACTTCACCGTGGTGCCACCGGCGTTCGTCGCCGTCACCTTGCACTGGATCAGGACCCGTTTGGAGACGTCGTCTTCGGTCAGGGTGAGTTCGTCGCTGGTCGACGCGGTCGTGATCGGTGCCGTGAACGCCTCGGGAGTCCGCGGCGAGAAGAACCATTGGTAGGTATAGGTGGTCGGGCTGTTCCCCCAGGCGCCAGCGTCGCATTTCAGCGTTCCTCCTTCGCCGGGAGAATCCAGGTCTCCACTGACGACGCTCGGCGGGGCGATCTCCGCCGGCGGCACGGGTGGCATCGTCGCCGGGATCGAGCCGACCACGGTGTATTCGGAGTTGGTCCCTCGGGTCTTGGGATACGGCGCGAATTGTTCGTGCCAGGCGGTGACTTCACACTGGACCGCTTTGGCGGTGTCATCGGCGGCAGTGGTGTAGGTCGGAGAAGTCGCACCCACGATCGGCTGGCCGTCGCGGAGCCACTGGAAGTCGAGGTGACCGTCCTGGGTGGCCCAGAATGCGGTTGGGGAGCACTCGAGGACCGTTCCGACTGCGCTGGCGAGCTGCGAGCGATCGATGACGATCTGTTCGCGATCGCTTTGCGCGAGCCCACCGGCGAAGGTGATCACGAAGGGGTTCGTGCCCTCAGCGTCGCCCGGTCCACCTGTGACGGAGACGGAGCCGGTCCCGCTGATCGCGGGCAAGGCGTTGAGCGCCGCTTGCACCGTTGCTGCGTCCGCGTCGAAGTCCAGAGGGGTTGTCGTTTCGCCTCCGTAGGTGAGGGTGTAGGTACCCGCGACGGCTTTGACCGTGACCCGCTGAATCTCGTCGATGAAGGGTTTGTTGTCGACACCGCTCGCGACGACGTCGTAGCCCCAGGCCCTGAGGAATTTGCCGTCCTCGTCGAGCTCCTGGATCCGGTTGTTGAACCGATCGGCGATATAGAGGTTGCCCGTCGAGGCGTTTTGATCGATGGCAGCCGGGTTGTTGAACTGACCGCCGCCTGTCCCCGCTGAGCCGAAGGAGTAGTCGAACGTGGCTTCAGCCGAGGCGGACGCCGCGCATGTGAGAGCCGCAAGCACCGAGACGAGCACCGCAAGGGACAGCCGCGAAGCTCCCCTTCTCCGTGCGTACAGATTCCCCATCATCCCTGGCTCTCTCCTCTTGATCGTCATCGTCTACCGCCCTGCTCCTGCTTGCTGCGTCCGCTTCTTGCCCTTCGACCCACAGGACACCCGCAGAGGCACGCGGTCGTTGACACGACGGCCGTTCTGTCCGGTCATCGCGACTCTCGCCTTCTTGCGCTTGCCGCAGAGGCTGCGACTGTTCTGAATCAGTCCCTTTTTGCCGCCTTGCAGGTTCAGGGCGACTTTTTCGACCGGTGCGTCGGGAAGGGCATCGAACGTCGCCCGCAGGGCGCCGGCTTTGGTGGTGTCGATCCTGGCGGCGATCTCGACGTCGATCTGACCCTCGAGGTCGGCAACCACGTCGGGCAGACGGTGGTCGGAGGCGCGGAGATAAACCTCGCCGCTGATGGGCGCGTCGAGCAGCTCAGACCAGGCGGTCGCGCTCCCGAGCCGCGAGGCGGCCGGGCATTGGTCGGCGGCGAACTGGGGGTTCGTGCAGACAGTCCCGATGTGGTCGGTGTCGAGGAGCTCGCCGCGCGGCAGGGCGACGGAGACACGGCGGGTGTTGGCTTCCCCCGGCTTCGTCTTGAGTACGGCGGTGATGGCCGGATGCCCTCGGCGGTTCACGCCGCCCTTCAGCCTGAGGCGGAGATCGGGTCCGTAGTCGAGGTCGGTGCAGTTGGCGACCTGGAACGGCGCACGGACCTTGGCGGCTGCTCCCTGGTCACCGGTGATCGTCCCGCCGACGGACAACGGGTCGCAGTTGGTCGGATTGAGAGCGAAGTTCGGGCGGTTGAGCTCGACCTGGATCATCCGCGTCCGCAGCGGTATCCCTCCGAAGATCTGTGGCAGCGGATCGGAGACGGCAGTGATCCGCAGGGTCGCCGGCTCCACGTCGATCGCGGCCCTGACCACTACGTTGCCGAGGTCATAGGGCCCGGCCACCGCGGGGACCACGACGACGAGGCTGAGCGGGGCGCCCTTATAAGGACCCGCGAGGTACGCCTTCCCCGACGTGTAGAGCGGTTTCGTGCCGGCGCCGGTGGCCGTGTCAGCCGAACCCACCTCGCTGGCTGCCGGGCAGGCCGGGTTCGCGCGCTCCGCCAAGCCGCTGTGGGCGGGATCGTCCAGGGTGGCGATCGCCGCCTCCGGGCAGTAGGGGACGCCGCGTAGCTTCGCGAGGAATCCCGGAGCGGTCGTCAGCGACAGCCCGGTGAGGTTCTGCTCGCCGTCGCCGCGCGTGGCCTTCAGGGCGAAGCTGGTGTGAGCACCGGCGGCATTGCTCTTCGTCCCTACCTCGAAGCCCGGCGTGAAGCCGCGGGCGGGACCCGGGCAGGCCGAGCCGTTGGGACCATGGTCGAGTACGAAGAACTGGGTCTGCTTCTGGTTGGACAGGGCGGCGTCCCAGGGGGTGAATTCGCTGGTCACCGGGTACTGGCCGCACTGCGTCGGTGTCGCGAGCAGCCCGCGCTCCGCGCCGAAGAAGTGGATGATGAACTGTTGGAACGGAGTCTCGGGCAGATCCGCGAACCCGGCCACGAGTTGCCCGGTCCGAGGGTCGGCTTTGACGGTTCCGAGGAGCTTGACCGCGACGCCGAAGCCATTGGCGGTGACGACCAGCCGGTACGGGTCGCCCGGCTTCGGCTCGCCCAGGTAGGCGAAGCCGTGGATCGGCGCCGGCAGGGCCGAGCTGTCGATTGTCACTGTTCCGACCTTGGAGAACTCCGGACACTGCGCTTCGTTGCGTGTCCCCACCGAGGACTGCTCGTCGGAGCAGGTCTGCTTGCCGGGAGCCGCGCTCGGGTTGAGGGAGAACCCCTCGGGGAGCGTCATCAGGCTGGCTTTCAGCTCGGAAGGCGACGGGGTGGTCGGATCCTGGAACTGAGGCACGTTGATCGCGACCTCGAGACCGGAAGGGCTGTCGGTGTTGGTCGTGGTCGGGTTCGCGGCGAGGCTGGGGTCGAAGCTGAGCCCATCGCAGCCTGTCGTCGCGGGCCACGGGTCCGTGGCACTGGTCCGTCCGAGGTCATAGGCGAGGACGTCGATCCTGCTTTCCAGGGGACCCGCGCACGTGGTCGGGTTCTGCATCATCGGCGCGATCGGCAGCGAGGAGGGGTTGTCACGCACGGTCCAGCCGAACTGGTCGCACGCCGCTTTCAGTTTGGCGATGTCCTTCTCGACCAGGGCCGGAATCGGGGTCTCCGAACACTGGATCTGTCCCCCGAGTTCGCCACCACCTTCGCTCGGTGTGATCCTCAGGGCGTCGTAGAAGTGTTCGCCCGGGACGCCCCAGAAGATCGGCGCGGTGTATTCGAGCGGCACCAGGTGGGAGATTCCTTCCGCCGTGATGTCGAGCCCGTAATCGCTCTCGGTGCGCGATGAGACGCCCAAGAATTGTGGAATCTTCGAGCCGAACGGCAAAGTGAAGGCGAAACGTCCTGCCTGCCCTGGCGCGGGTGGCGTTCGGTACATCGGCAGCAGGACATAGCCGCCCAGGAATTTGATCATCGCCTGACCCATCTGGGAGTCGGACGAACATGTGCCCAGCACCAACTCCGCGATCTTGCACTCAGCGACGACGTGCGGATTGGCGATCAGCCCCGGCGGCGAATGGACCGTCACTTCTTTCGGGTCGTTGCAGCGGCACTCGACCGGTGGGACCGTGCTGGCCCGGCTGCCGAGCTCGAATTCGGTGTAGACGTCGGGGTGCCCTCCGGCCTGGGTATTCGACGGGTAGCTATGGAAGACGAAGACCTCCGAGCCGACGGGTTCGTCGGCCTGGGCCATTCCCGAATGCACGGTGATCGCCAGCAGCAACGCCGTCAGCGCGGCGGCGAGGACCAGGACGGCCCAGCGGCCGACCGATGTTCGTCCCGGCTCCGCGACAGTAGCGGTAGCGGTATCTCCGTTCACGGTCGTGATCTCCTCGAAGTTCTCGCGCTCAACCACGGCCATTTCCCTTCTTCTTCTTCTGCTGCTTCTTAGATCGACACTTCTTCGCCTTCTTGCTCTTCGTCGCGTTCTTGCCCTTCGTCGCCTTGCGCTGCTTGCACTTGGACTTCTTCTTCTTGCCCTGCTTGGCGGAAGGCCAATTCCCCCCGTTGCCCAAGGGGGCGGTCGAGGCGATCTCGGGAAGCGCCGGAGCCGCGGGCACGTCGCCGTGGCACTCGTCGGCGGCCTGACACGGCGGGCTCAGTGGCGGCGGCGGAAAGCCGCCGTTCGAGCGCGCTGTATAGAACTTGAGCTGCTCGCCGTTTTCGTCCTGCGGAACGAGCGTCTGGAAGGTCGCGAAGAAGACGTCGATGCCGTCGGCGGTGACGCCGACCAGACCCGGTCGCTGGAAATTGGTTCCGGCGTCGTCGCTGGTGCCGGTGGTGATCAGCTGCGGCCGGCCTTCGACGAACTCGTAGACGTCGATGTTCTGGTTGGCGTCGCGCGGCGTCAGCGAGTCACTCGTCGACCAGAAGGTGCGGCCGTCGTAGCTCATGAAGAGTCCGTTCGAGGAGCCCTCGACGTCAGATATCGGGGGTTTGCCGTCCGGCCGGCAGGAAACGCATTTGATCGCACGGGCGGCCGGGTCGTAGTGATACATCTCCGATTTGCCGGCGTTGTCGTAGCCCGTCAGCCGGGTTTTCGTGATGAACGCCATATGGACGCCGTCGGGCGAGACGTTGATCCGTTCAACAGCCTTCGCCGTGCGGGAGCCGTCCATCGACGGCTCGAGGGTCGCGACGAACTGCGCCTTGCCGTCGCGCCAGACATAGAGATTGCGTTTGTTGGGAAATCCGCGGGCCCCCTCGAGGCGCTCGGGCGAGTAGAAGTAGATTTCGCCGGTCTCGGCGGCGAGGCGCGTGTCGTAGGTGTTGCCCAGTTCGCTGAACGCGTCGCCCGTGCCAGGCCAAATGAAGGGCAGCCTCACGCTGCAGTTTTTGAGGCCGGCACCTTCTTGGCTTTCGACGCCGGCGGTCCACGGAACTTCCTGAGCTCCCCAGTAGCCGGTTTTCTTCACTTCTTTGACCGGGTTGCATTTGTCGGTATCCCCGGCGCCGTTGTCTCCGGCCGAGACCTTGACCAGCGGCTCTTCGGCGTTCTTCGCTCGGTCCTCGCTCCATTCGAACAGGTCCCTGCTGGTATCCGTGTCGTCGGCCGTCATCTGCTTCTCGGTGATGAAGAACACCTTCGACCCGTCGGCGGTGATGTCGTCCTCTTCCCAGAAGACGCCGACGTCTTTCCCGTCCTTGTCCGTGGTGATGTCGTAGTGCGCGTACTCGCCTTTGCCTTCGTTGACCGCCATGTAGAGGTGGACGTTGCGCGTGAAGCGCGCGCCCGTCGTTTCGGTCGGAGCCGCCGAGGAGATCAGGATGTGGCTGCCGTCGTCGGACATGGCCGGGACCCGCAGGTACTCCTCGGTGAGCGGCGATTTCGGGTCGCTTTGGATGTCTTCGCCGTTTTCCCGCTTGGAGACCAGGTGCACTTCTCCGGTCCGGATGTCGTTGTCATAGACGGAGCCGGGCGGGTCGACCAGACCGCCCTCCGCGAACGCCGTTCTGATCGAGGAGAAGGCGTAGTTCGTGTAGTCGCCGCTGACCCTCGCCGAGCCGATCCAGCCGCCTTCGTCCAGTGTTTTCTGCGCCCCCGGAACTTCGTCGAGGTTGGTCGGCAGCTGTCCCACTTTGCGGCCTTCGTTGTCATAGACTTCCGGGCCGTTGGTCCCGTCCTTCGTGCCGCCGAGGATGCCGATCTGGAAGCGGTTCCAGATCAGGATGTGCTCCAGGCTGGCGTCGTGTGGAAGAGAATTCGCCATTCCAACGTCGCATGAAAACTGTTCTTCTTCGACGAAGTGGCAGCGAGTCTCGTTGGGGCTGCCGCCGTGATATTCGAGTCCCGGAGAGCTCGACTGTCCGATCGCTTTCGAGCCGGGGACCCCCATGTACCTGGTGATCCATCCGTTCACCGTGCGGGTCGCCATATACGGTTCGACGCCGAAGGCGGTCGCCTGCGGTTCGCCGGAATCCGGGATCTGGTTGAGGAACCCGGTGTAGCCGAATTTGCCCTCCGCGGTGGGCGAGGTCGGGCCTCCCGGGAACAGCGCCGTCCCGTTCGTGTTCCTGGCCGAGACCAGCTCGTAAGCGCGGCAGTCGGGCGTGTAGGCCGCGCCGGTCTGCTGCCGCAGGATTTTGTTCGGGCAGTTCTCCGGCACGTTGAAGTTGAAGCTCTGGTCCTCGGTGACGACTTCCCCTCGCTCGCTTTTAGCGGTGACGCGGAAGTGGTAGGTCCGCTCTTCCAGACCGCTGATCGGGACGACCACTTCCTGCACTGTGGTCTCGGGGGGCAACTGACCGTTGGGGACGGGGACCCTCGTGCCGTAGTCCGGGGTCAGCCCGTATTCGAACCAGTATTCGGTCGCGTGCCCGTTCGGATTGATCGTCGCGACGAGGTCGGCACTGGTTGCGGTGAGGTTGACCGCGTTGAAGGAGGTGATCGAGGGTCCCTGCGGGGTCGTGAAGGTCTGGTCGCTGCCGACCGTCGTCCCGAAGCTGTTGGTCGCGGTCAGCCGGTAGTGGTATTCGACGCCAGGCTCGAGATTGTCCAGCGGCGCGCTGACGTCCTGGTCACCGGCTGAGGTGTCGGTCAGGCTGGCCGGGTCCAGGGGCTGCACCGCCCCGTAGGTGGTGTCCTTGCCCCATTCGAAGTAGTAGGTCGTCGCGAAGCCGTCCGGGTCGAGACTGCCGTTCAGGGTCGCTTCATCGTTCGAGACGTTCGTCGCCGGTTTCGTGACGAGGTTCTTGACCGAAGGGCTGGTCTGGAATTCGACGATTTCGCCGAGCGATTCGCCTTTGCTGTTTTTCGCCGCGACCCGGTAGGTGTAGGTTTCGCCCGCCGTCAGGCCGCTGATGTCGAAGTGGATGTCGGTCGTGCCGGTCGTTTTCACTTCCGTCTGAACGGCGGTTTCCGTGAACGTCCCAGACGTGCCCAGGCGGTATTCGAACCGGTATTCGGTTTCTTCGTCGGTGCCCTCGTAGCTGCCGTTGAGGCGGGCCTCGGTGCGGGTGATGTTGGAGGCCGGCTCCGTTTTCAGGAAGTTGACGTTGTGCGGGACGAAGGATTTGACCTGCCCGAAGCTGGTGCCGTTGGCGTTTTTGGCGGCGAATCGGTAGTAGTAGGTCGTCTCGCCGGTCACGCTGCCTGTCAGGTCGGCGGTGACCGTGGACTGATCGGTCGCGTAGGGAGCGGCCGGTTCGCAGGCGGGTCCTTTGGTGAAGCTGCTCGGGTCGGACGAAGTGCCGTATTCGAGCCAACATTCTTGGACTTCACCGCCGCCGTCAAGGGCGACGGAACCAGAGAGTTCAGAGTTGCCCACCTGGTCTCCCGTCGTCACTAGCGGCACATTGACCTGACGGAATTCGCGCACTTTCTGGCCGGTGGCGAGGAAGACGGTGTGGCTTGCTTCGTCGACCGTGATGCCTCGGATGTTGCCGGCCCCCGCGTTGAAGCTTTCGACTTCGGCCAGCGAGTTCGTGTCGTAGACCCGAACTTTGTTTCCGTTGCTCGCGTAGAAGTAGGCCCTCTGCGCGTCCGAGTCGATCGCGATCTTCGAGTTGCCGACGGTTCCCGGGATGAGGGTCGGGGTCGCGTAATTGTTGCCGGCCCTGAGGACATAGACGCCGCCGCCGTACTGCGAGGCGTAGATGTCGTTGGTCCCGGTGTCGACCTCGACGTTGCAGGGATTGGAGACACCTCCCAAAGCTCGCAACGGTTGGCCGCCGCCGGAGGTGAACTCTTCGATCGTGGCGGAGCCGCCGCCGTAGTTGCCGGTCCATACGTGACCGTTGCCGTCAACCGAGACGCCGCACTTCTCGCCGCTCGCCGGTTCGAAGTTGGGCCCTTCGATCCCGGCCGCACTCCAGGCGAAAATGTCGTCGCCGTCCGGGGACAGGTAGATGCTGCCCTTGCTGCCGACGCTCGAGTCGTCGACGTCGAGGTCCGGATCCCCGAGGCCCGTCGTGGGCGTGAGTGGAAAGTTGCCCGCCACCGTCGCGAACGAGCCCGGGCCCAGGCGGCTGAATTTGTAGATTTTCGCGGCGCCCGGATCGTAGACGTAGAGTTTTTGTTCGGCCTGCTGCAACGCGACTCCCGCGGCGCTACCGAATGAGGTGCCAGAGGTTCCGTCGCTGCCGAATTCGTACGTCGGCATCCAGACCAATTTGGCCGATGCGGATCCGGCCCCCACGACGAGGACGAGAACGAGAGCGGCAAGGGCGCTGAGGATCCCGACCAGCTTGCGCCGGCCACGGCCGGCACGTTGCGTCGATCCCGCGAACCCCGATTCCCCTTCGATCACTCTCTTCCCCTTTTTCTCTGATCCGATGCCCGGCAACCCAGCCGCCGCATCACCCTGGCAGCAAGTTAGCCCCATGCGACGCGAAATGTCAAGCCTAGGAACTGGAAATCTCTGCGTACCACACTGCCTGTGAAAGAAAGATTTTCTGATTCAGGCATCAAATCCACGCTCGCTTAGGATGAAAGGTAGGTGATATAGTTTCTTTGAATTAGAAACAGGTACGGCTCTGTTCCCACGAGCCCTCTCCCCACGCCCCCCATTTCGGGTCCCTTGAAACAGACGTGTTCACAGATAAACCCCGAAACCTTCGAGCGACGCGGTCCCGATGACGAAAACTCCCTGGGGTGACTCCGAGCAGCTGCGGGAGCGGCGTCTGCGCTCGGGGCGGGGAACCCCGCCCGCCGAGGTGGAGCGCAATCAGCGCGAGCGCCTCTTCGGCGCGATCGTCGCCGCCTCCGCGGACGAGGGCTACGCGAGGACCAAGGTCGCCGACCTGATCGAGCTCTCGGGCGTGTCGAGTCGGACCTTCTACGACCTGTTCGGCGATCGGGCCAACCTGGCCCGGGCCGCGCTCGTCGCGATCGTCGAACGCCTTCAGGGCCCGCTCTCGGCCTCCGCGGAGCCGCTCGAGGGTGAACTCTCCCGCGAGCGCTTCGAGCGCTTCGCGGCAGCCGTCGCCGAGCAGCCGGCGACCGCGAGCTTCGTGCTCGCCGAGGCCTTCGGCGCCGGGCCGGAGGCCGTGGCGGTGGTCGAGCGTGGGATCGCCCGCTTCGAAGAGGAAGTGCTGGAGCGCTATGAGGTGACGGCCGCGCTCGCCGGGGTCCAGGCGCAGGTCATCACCGCCCGGCTGGGGGGCATCCTCGAACTGACGCGGGCGAGGCTTCGGTCCCACCGTGAGGCCGAGCTGGTCGGGCTCGGACCCGAGGTGGTCGACGTGGCGCTCGCCGACTGCGCCCCGCCGGAACCGCTCCGGCTCGGGGTGCGACCCCGCCGTGGAGCCCAGGAACGCCTCGAGGTCAGCGACCACGCCGAGCGCGCGATGCGCGCTTTCGCGATCACGGTCGCCGAGCGGGGGTACGGCGAGACCAGGGTCGAGGACGTCGTCAAGAGGGCCGGGATGTCTGCCCGAACCTTCTACGCCGCGTTCTCCGGCAAGGAGGACCTGATGAGGAGCGCGATCGAGAGCGCCTGCGCCCAGGTCGTCGCGGTGGCGATGCCGGCGATGACCCGGCAGGCCGAGTGGCCGCTGGGCGTGCGGGCGGGATTCGGGGCGCTGTTCAACTTCCTCGCCTCGCGCCCGGCGCTGGCGACGCTGCTCACCGTCGGCGTGTACGAGGCCGGTGACCAAGCTGTTGAAGCCCGCCTGCGCGGCCTCGCCCCGCTCGCCTCGCTGATCGGCGGCCGGGCCCCGGGCTGGGCCCGCCTGAAGGGAATCGAGCGCACCCTGCTCGGCGGAGGCCTGCTCTGGCTCGCCTATACCCAGGTCCGCCGTCAGGGGCCCGAGTCGCTTCCCTCGCTCGCGCCGGTCTGCACCTATCTGGTGCTGAGCCCGCTGCTCGGGCCGCAGGCCGCCTGCGCGGCGGCCAACAACCAGGGCGGCGGACACGCCCCTTCGAGCGGCGACCTCAACCTCGACCTCAGGGTTGAGGATGAGCAGTCCGGGACGATCGGCCTCCCTCTCAGCCGGCGCAAGACGCTCGCCGCCGACGTTCGGCGCGCGGCCCGGAGATCCCTTCGCGTCGACGAGGAGGGGTGGCGCGAGCTGCGGGAGGTTCACGAGAAAGCCCTCGCGGCGAGCCTGGCGATCGCCTCCCGGGCCGAAGGGCGCCTCGAAGAGACGGGCGAGAGCGGCCGCGACGCCCGCAGCATCAACGTCCTCTTCGAGATGCCGCCCCCGGACGGGGAGCCCGAGGCCGACTAGCCCCGGCGGGCTTTCTCAGCTCAAGGGGTTGCCGTCGGCGTCGACCCGCTGGAGGGTCAGCGACAGGGTCGTCTGCCCTTCGCATTCCGTGTACAGGCCACCGGCTTCGGAGAACTTGGTCCAGGGCGCGTCGACCGAGAGGGTGAACGGCGTCGTCTGCTGGAGGGTCGAGAGCGGGATCTGGGTGGCAAAGGACGAGCCCGGCTCGAACTCGTTCGGCGTGCAGACCGGCCCCGCGAGATCGACCTGGAAGATCGGCGGCGGCGAGAGGACGCTCCAAAGCGCTTTCACCGCCTGCGGCTGGCCGGGCACCGAGAAGAACTCGACCAGCGGCCCGAACCGGCCTTCGTAGGCGATCGCTTCGTGGGGGTAGGTCGAAACCGTTTTGCCGCAAACCGACCGCCAGGTGTAGGCGGGGAGGGTGCTGACCCCCGAGCTCCTGACGTAGCCCGAGACGTCGGAGGGTTCGACCAGGACTTCGCCGTCGGGTTCGCCGGATGTCTGTTCGAATACGTAGGTCCAGGGGCCGACGCCGCCGACCTGGTCATAGACGCACGACCCGTTGTCGAGGAAGCCGGAGGCGGTCTGCGAGCCGCTTGCCGCGACGACCCGGAAGTAGAGCGACTGTTCGCTGCCGTCGGCGCTCCAGGGCGACTCGGCGACCCCCGCCGGAGAGGTCGCCCTGAGCCTGACGTCGACCGTCCGCCCGGAGGCGGCCGCGGCTCCGGCGGTCATCTCCATCTCGATCGGCGTCGATGCGCTCGAGGCGCCGGGCACCCCGGCGACCTCGCCGCGACTCTTCGACGCAACCGACCAGCGCCCCTCGGTCGGGTTTCCGTCCTCGGCATTGACGACCCCCGAGACCGGTTCGAAGTCCCCCTCGTTGAGGGTGGCCCCGGGCGGGGTCAGGGCGATCTTCGCGCAGGCGTTCGGGACCTGCCAGGCGTTCTCGGACTTCTTCAGGGCCTCGAATTCGGACTGGACCAGCTGCGCTACCAGCTTGAGGAACGAATCGCGGTAGCCGGGTTCGGCGAGGCTCTTGGCCATCTGGGCCTTCTCCTCCTTGGCGCTGAGGCCGAACGCCCGCATCTTGCCGCCCAGCGAGAGCGTTCCCGACCTCGTCGCGCCGGTTCTGCCGTCGAGGGTCCCCTTGGCGTCGAAGTCGACCTCGACCTGGATGTTGCCGCGCCCGAGCCCGCGCAGGGCGCTGGCGGCGTAGGCGTAGCTGAACTTGCCGTTGACCCGGTAGGAGAGGCTCTCCAGGGCGGCGTCGACTCCGACCTTGCCGTCGACCGAGATCGGCCCGTTGAAGCTGACCGACTCGTTGCGGTAATCGAAACCGGGCGGCGTGCCGCGCTCGCGGGTGGTGCGACGGAAAGCCAGCCTCGACGCGCGTGAGATCTCGCCGGCGGCGGTCGGGCAACGCTGCGTCTTCAGGGTCTTGAAATCGAGCGGGATCGAGAGTTCGGTCGTCTTCGACTTGCCGTCCTTGTCGGTGACCGTGCCCGCGAGGTCGAACTCGAGCGTTTCGCTCCCGGCCTTCGCGCGCATCTCGATCGACGCCTCCGAGGTCGTCCCGGTGGCCTTGTCGACGCCTTTGATCGTGCCGCGGACGCTGGCGCTGGTCGAGGTCTGGGTGTTGGTGACGATGATCGGACTGGTCGTGACCGCCGAGAGCTTCGCCTCCCGCGCCCGTCCTTCGATGCGGGCGCCGTATGGGGCAAGACCCTTCCGCAAGGTCTTGACACCGCCGGCGACCCGACGGCCCATGGCGGGACCGCGCAGGCGCTTCGGCAGGACCTTCTTGACGCTCGCGCCGATGCCGGGGTCGAGCGCCGCGTCGAACCATCCCAGCAGGTTGCCTGGGCCGAGCTTCTTGCTGGGAAGCAGCGACCCGACCTTCACGCAGGTGACCTTCTTGCCGACCTCGACCCTGCCCTGGCCGGGCTTGCAGGCCTTTGCCTTCGCCGCCGCTGCCGGCGACGGCGCCGAGATCAGAAACCCGACCGCGAGAGCCAGCGCTGCGATCGCCATCGTCCGGCCGATTCGACGAGTCTGGAAGGCCGGGGTCACCGCAGGGTTCTATCAGTGAGACCCCCCAGCCCCTGGGACCCCTGGCCGTTCGTACCCCCGCCCCTACCATGGAAGTGCTCTACCAGTGCCACCCGATCAGGAGGAGTCACGATGGATTTCAGGCTCGAGCTCGTCGCAATTCCTGTCTCCGACGTGGACCGCGCGAAGGCGTTCTACGCCGAGAAGGCCGGATTCGTCGCCGAACACGACTTTCAGGTCAAGGATGGCCTGCGCTTCGTCCAGCTGACCCCGCCCGGATCCGCCTGCTCGATCTCGATCGGCGAAGGGATCACCGAAGCCGAGCCCGGCTCGGTCGAGGGGCTTCAGCTCGTCGTCGACGACATCGAGGCTGCGCGCCGTACCCTGATCGAGGGCGGCGTCGAGGTCAGCGAGGTCGAGAGCTTCCCCTGGGGCGAATTCGTCTTCTTCGCCGATCCGGATGGCAACAGGTGGTCGGTGCAGCGCATCCCGCCCCGCGACTGAGCCTCCGACACGCGAGAAGCCCGGAATCGGACTCGAACCGACGACCCCTTCCTTACCATGGAAGTGCTCTACCAACTGAGCTATCCGGGCAGATTGGCGAGCCGGATCTTAGTCCGATCCCGGCGGCCCGGCTGAGATTTCCTTCCCCCGGGTTCACCGCCACAGCTCGCGGCGCAGAATTGCGTTGCCGCGCTCGAGCTGCTCGATGGTGGCGCTGGAGACCGAGCGCACCCGGGTGTCGCGATTGATGCGGGCCTGGACCTCGCGATGCGACCGGCCCGTGCGGCGTGCGACTTTGGCGACCAAGCTTCGGCGCTCGCCGCGCAGCCGCTCGCGGGCCGCATAGGCCGACTCCCGCTCCGCGTCTTCCGGCCCGGCCTTGGGTCGCGCGGGGATGGTGGGCCTTTTCGGCTTCGGATCGTCGGTCGGGAAGAGCTGAAGCGTGGTCTCGCTCAAGATCGCCTCGTCGAGCTCGGCGTCGCCCGAGCTGAGGACCGCGAACCCTTCCCCGTCCTCGCGGCGCTCCGGAGCCTCCCGCTCCTCCTCCTCCTCGGCGGCCGCGATCAGATCGAGCGCGTGTCGGCGCTCCAGCTCGATCTCGCGGGCAAGCGCCTTCAGCCGGGGGTCGGCCGGCATCAGGAGATAGCTCATCTGGCGGCGCGGCTTCGGGGTGGTGCGGATGAAGCGCCCGACCACCTGGCGGAAGAAGAGCTCGGTCCGGGCCGCCGTCGCATAGATGCCGACCCGCAGGCGGGGAATGTCGACCCCCTCCGAGACCATCAGTACCGAGACCAGCCAGCGCCGATCCGAGAAGGCGAAGTCGGCGATGCGGCGACTGGCGCCGGGCTCGTCGCTCATCACCAGCTCAGGTTGCTCCCCCGAGATGGACTCGAGCCGCGCCGCGATGGCCCGCGCGTGATCCTGATCGGAAGCAATCACCAGGCCGCCTGCGTCGGGGTGCCCGTCGGCGCGGACCTCGCTCAGCCTCCCGTCGCCGTCGCGCAGCACCTCGCCCATCCAATCGCCCTCCGGGATCAGCGCCGTCCGCAGGCGCCGGGCGGCCTCCACCGCGGGCAGGGCGAGGTCGAAGTCGGCGCTGCGCTGCCGACCGTCCGAGATCCACTCCATCTCGCCGTCGTAGGGGAGGAAGGTGATCGGGCGGCAGACCCGGTCGACCAGGGCCTGCGGATACCCATATACGTAGTCGGCCCGGCTGACCCCGTCCTCGTCGTAGGTGATCCAGGGGATGGCCGAGTTGTCCGAGCGGAAGGGCGTGCCCGAGAGCAACAGGCGGAACCGGGCGCCGTCGAAGGCCTGCCGGGTCCGCACCCCCCAGGCGGCCTCGTCGCCCATGTGATGCGGCTCGTCGGCGATCAGCAGGGTCGGCCGGCGGCCGGCGGCCTGGCGGTGAGTCTCCGGCCCGGCCGCGATCGTCTGGTAGGTGACGGCGATGCCGTGGAAGTCGGCCGACTCCGGACCGTCCGAGTTCGGCCTGTTCGGCTCGAGGTCGATGCCGTAGCGCGCGGCGTCGGCGGCCCATTGGCGGCAGATGTGCGTGGTCGGCCCGGCGACGACGACGCGCGAGACGAACCCGGCGCTCAGCATTCGGTGGGCCATGTGCAGGCCGAAGGTGGTCTTGCCGGCAGCCGGTGTCGCCGATGCCAGGAAGCTGCTTGCCGGGTGCGCCCGCACGGCTTCGGTCGCCTCCCTCTGCCATGAGCGGAGGGGCCGGGCATCGGGCCACTCCGGAAGCGATCCGGAACGCGCCCCGCCGCCGTTCAGATGCTGAGGGGCGTCGTACAAGGGCGCGGAACAATAGGTTCGGTCGCGGCGGAGGAACCGAGAACCGGCGACCGCTCAGCGCAGGGCGACCGCACGGGTGACGCGGCCGCCCGGAAGCGTGACGACGAGCTGCGCCCGCATCGTCCCGCGCATACGCGCCAGCCGGCGGCCGCGGGAGTTGAGAGCGACGTGGAATCCATGCGAGGCGCCGCCGGTGAGGGCGAAGCCGCGGCGGGCGATGCGCATTCTGACCAGACGTGTCCCGCCGCGTCGCTTCACCGCGACCCACGTGCGCAGCAGCATCCGCCCGGGGCAGGCCGTTCCCGCCGGCCATTCGCAGCCGACCCTCAGATGGAGGCGGTTGCCGTGACCTCGCAGGTTGGTGATGCGCAGCGGCACCGAGATGCCGACCGTGCGACAGCCGAGCAGCTTGCTCTTCTCGGCGTCGGCGCCGACCGCATAGGCGCAGACCCGCTGTCGCCGTGAGGCGGCGACCGGGAAGCTGACGTCGAAGCCGTGGTTCGGACCGGCGGCGCGGTGGACCTTCGCGATGTCGGGCCGCGGTAGGGCCGCGACCTGGCCCAGTTCATAGAGCCTCGCGCCCGGACGGCCTGCGGCCCCGCCGACATAGGCGCGGATCGTGGTCGGGGCGCTCGGGATGCTCGGGTCGTAGGCCCAGCCGGTGAGCTTCACCTGTCCCGGCAGCGGCGAGCCGACGGTGTCGAGGCGTCCCCTCGGCATTGCCTCGGGAGATGAGATGGCCCCCACCGTCGCGCCTTCGACGTAGTTGCTGTCGATGTTGATCGTCACTCCAGCGTAGGTCTCGTCGTGGCCGCCGCGGTATTGGTGGATTCGACTGTGGTCGGCCCAGGCGCGGTCCGGAACGTAGGGGTCGTCGGTGCTCTTCACCCCGTTCCAGTTGGCGATCCAGAGGTCGTCGGGGACCGGGTAGGCGGTCCCCCACTTCGCGGCGAGGTCGGCGATGCCCGAGGCGCTGCTGCTGTACACCCCGGACTCGTAGCCCGCGGAGTGCAGCGCGTTTGTCCATGCCGCGAGGAACGTGAGGGTCGAGCTGCTGGCGCTCGCGGTGCGCACGTAGCTCTCCATGTCGAAGTAGATCGGGCTGCCGGGGCCGATGCCGATCGCCTGCGCGTCCGCGACGGCATCGCTCGCCTCGGCAGCGCCCTGGGCGGCGGCCGAGCCGGTGCTCAGCATCGCGCAGGAGCTGCAGCTGCTGGTCGGAGACTGGAGCCCCACGTAGGTGGGGATCAGATGCCAGCCGGCGGCGATCTGTTCGCGCACCCAGGCGGAGGTCAGGCTCGGCTGCGAGCAGGCGCGGTTACGGCCGCCGATGTAGACGCCGATCGCCCGATAGGGCGAATCGGCCCACGCGGACATCGACCGCCGCGAGGGAGCGGTGCAGGCGTCGAAGCCGAGGCCGGTGAACTCGCCCATGGCCGCGAGGTCGACGGTCGGGGCCGCGGCCGACGCCCGGGCCCGAGCCCTCCCCTCCCCGTCGATCACGATCGCGCGGCGACGGCCGACCGCGTGGGCAGGGCAACGCTGGCCGGGCGAGGGCCTGCCCAGGTAGACCGCACGGCGGTCCAGTCGCACGCACATATGCGGGTGGTCGGCGAGCCTGTAGACCGGCCAAGACGCGGGCACCCGAGCCTGCTCGCCGTGAAAGCGGATCTCCTCGGCGCCGGCGGTGGCCGGGACAAGCAGGAGCAGGAGGGTCAGAGCTAACGGACGCATTCTTCCTCAACCCGTTCCACCCGGGCATCGATTCGCCTGCCACCGAGAAGAATCAGGAAGTTCACCCCGCGTGGTCTCGGCCCTGAAGCCCGGAATCGGACTCGAACCGACGACCCCTTCCTTACCATGGAAGTGCTCTACCAACTGAGCTATCCGGGCAGCTCGACCTCGTGCTGCGAGCCGGATCTTAGAGACCGCACGGCCGAAGCACGCGCTGTAACGCCGGGACCCTTTCCGGACATGTAAGGGAGTGACGGGCAGCGCCGCCAAGATGGAGCCGATGCCGCGTGAGCTCGCCGAGGAGCGATTTGCCGATCTCTACCGGGCGAACGCCCGGGAGGTGCTCGGCTATGCGCTGCGGCGCAGCGCCGATCCGGACGATGCCGCCGACGTGGTGGCGGAGACGTTCCTGATCGCCTGGCGGCGGCTGGCGGACGTGCCCGCGGGCGGGGAGGCGCGGCTCTGGCTGTTCGGCACCGCCCGCAACGTGCTCGCCAACCAGGACCGCGGCGCCCGCCGGCGCGATCGGCTGACCGAGCGGCTGCGGGGGGAGCTCGTGAGGGAGCTGCCGACCGCGCAGCCGCGGGAGGAAAGCACGTTCTTGCAGGCACTGGCGGAGCTGCGGGAGCCGGACCGCGAGCTGCTGATGCTGATCGGCTGGGAGGAGCTGACTCCGGCCGAAGCCGCGGAGGCGCTCGGCATCTCGTCGTTCGCCGCCCGCACCCGACTGCACCGAGCCCGCCGCCGGCTTCGCGGCCGGCTCGCCGAGGGCCCGAAGGGCTCCCAACACACCGAGATCGAGGTCGAGGAGACACCATGAGCGATGAGAAGTTCGAACGCGAGCTGCGCGCCGCCAACCCGGTCGGCAAGCCGACCCTCGACGCCCTCGACCTCGCCGAGGGCGAGGCCGCGCTCGGCGAGGCGATCGTCGCCGAGCCATCGCTCGCGAGCGAGCTGACCAACGCGGCACCGCCGCGCCGCCGCCGGCGCTCGCTGCCGTTGATCGCCGGCGCGACCGCCGCGGCGGCGGCGGCGATCGTGGTCCTGCTCGCGGGCGGCGGCGCCTCGCGGTCGCCCGACAGCGCCTACGGCGCCCAGCTCGTGCGCTTCGCGGAGTCGACGCCGCTGCTCCTGCTCGAGGGGCCGGACTGGCGGGTCCAGGGCGTCACCGAGGCCGCCCACGGGAAGTACATGCCGCCGAGCCGCAGCGAAGGGACGATGGAATTCGTCACCGGCGAGCGGGTCCCCTACGAAGCGCTGCGACCGGTGCCGGTGGGCGAGGCGAAGCGGATCCCGGGCAGCCGGTTCGTCTACCAGGACCAGCGCGTGAGCGGGATGCACCCGGCCGCGGTGCGGCAGCGGAAAGTCGAGCTCCGCTGGTTCCGGGGCAGCCTCGCGGAATCGATCTCGATGGCGCGCCTCGCCCCCCACCCCCACGGCAAGCGCTGGACCAAGCTCCCGGTCCTCGACACGACCGCGAGCGTCGACACCCGCGCCGAGTTCTACGTCAACCTCGGCGGGCCGGGCGACAGGCGGATGGTCGCCTACTGGTCCGAAGGCGGGTACGTGCTGGAAATGAAGGCCTGGGTCCCCGACCTCGCCGCCTTCGCGCAGCGGCTCGACTGGCTCACCCGGGTCGACTCCGAGACCTGGCTCGACGCGATGCCCGACGAGGTCGTAAAAGCGGCAGACCACGACGCCGCGGTGCGCGAAATGCTGAAGGGGATCCCGGTCCCCGACGGGTTCAGGACCTCGCTGATCCCCGACGAAGGGCTGACCACCAACCGCTCCCAGCTCGGGGTCACCGTGACCGCCGTCGTCTCCTGCCAGTGGTTCCTGCAATGGGGCGAGGCCCGCCGCAGCGGCGACCGCGCGGCGGAGGTGGAGGCCGAGCGGGCGATGGCGACCTCCAGGCGTTGGCCGATCCTGCGCGAGATCGCCGAGGAAGGCGGCGGCGAGCCGACGATCTGGCAGCTCGCCGACTACATGCCGACCGGCAAGGGAAAGCGCGGGTGGCGGCTGCTGCCCCAGGCCGAAGCCCTGGCCTGCGCCCGCTACGGCATGCCGCTCCTACCGCGAAAGCAGCGCCGCCAGGAACAGCGGGCGACGATCTCGGGCTGACGCAGCGCGGTCCATCGAGTTAGTTTCTCGCTCCCCAGGGGAAACTATGTTCCGATGACCTGCGCCCGATCCCCAGCTTCTCTCGAGCTCGACCGCCTTGGCTGAGAGGGGAGCGACGCCGCAGGTCCCGAGGCTGCGACGCAAGGCGTTGGATGCGGTGCGCTCGCTGTTCTCGCCGCTGCTGCCCGACGACTACCTGGAGCTGATCAACCCGCTCTGGTCCACCCGCGAGCTGCGGGGACGGATCGAGCGGATCGATGAAGAGACCCCGAACGCGGTCACGGTGCTGATCCGACCGGGCTACGAGTGGCCCGGGCACCAGCCGGGGCAGTACCTCCGGATCGGGGTCGTCGTCGACGGCGTGCACCACTGGCGCGCCTACTCGCTGACCTCCGAGCCCGGCAGGCCCGACGGGTGCATCAGCATCACCCCGAAGCTGGTCGACTCGGGCGTCGTCTCGCCGTACCTCACCCGGCGGGCGCGGCCCGGCGACCTGGTCCGCCTGGGCGGCGTCGAAGGGACCTTCGTCCTTCCCGACGAGCCGCCGCAGAAGGTGCTCTTCATCAGCGCCGGCAGCGGCATCACGCCGATCATGAGCATGGTCCGCGACCTGCACCGCCGCGACGCCGTCGGCGATGTCGTCCACATCCACTCGGCGCGGACCGCGGACGACGTGATCTTCGCCGAACGACTCCAGAAGATCGACGAGATGCACGACGGGTTCCAACTGCAACTGCACATGTCCGGCGAGCGGGGCCGAATCGCCCCCGCCCACCTCGACTCCCTCTGCGCCGACTGGCGCGAGCGCCAGGCCTACGTCTCCGGCCCCGGGGCGATGCTCGACGCGATCTGCGAGCACTGGGAGCGCGAGGGCGACCCCGACCTGCTCCACATGGAGCGCTTTCAGCCGATCATCGGCGGCGACCCGGGCGAGGGGATCGGCGGCGCGATCCGCTTCCTCAAGAGCGACGTCGCGACGACGTGCGAGGGGGGCATGCCGATTCTCGCCGCCGGCGAGGACGCCGGAGCCGCGCTGCCCTTCGGCTGCCGGATGGGCATCTGCCACACCTGCGTCGGGCGGCTCTGCTCGGGCGAGGTTCGCGACCTTCGCACCGGAGACGTCCACGGCAGTCCAGGTGAGATGATCCGAACCTGCGTCAACGCCCCCGAAGGGCCGATCGAGATCGCACTCTGACCCCTGAAAGGCCCGCCATGACCCCTCCCACCGCCACCTCCCCCACCGACAAGCCCGAGAGCCCCCTCAAACACCTCTCCGAGGAGCAGCTCGAGGCCCTCGCCGACGAGCTCGACGGGATCCGCGACCGCACCTTCGCCGACCTCGGCGATCGCGACCGCCGCTACATCGAGAGCATGATCGAGATGCAGCGGCGCCTCGCCGTGATCGGCCGGGTGCTGTTGCTCGCCAGCCGCAATCGTCCGGCGAAGGTCGTCGGGACGGCGACGCTCTCGGCGGCCAAGATCCTCGAGAACATGGAGATCGGGCACAACGTCCTCCACGGCCAGTGGGACTGGATGAACGACCCCGACATCAACTCGACCACCTGGGACTGGGACACCGCCTCGACGGCCGAGGCCTGGAAGCACTCCCACAACTACGTTCACCACACCTACACCAACATCCGCGGCAAAGACAAGGACCTCGGCTACGAGATCATGCGGATCGACCCGCGGCAGCGCTGGTTCCCCGTCTATCTCCTCCAGCCGATCTACAACCTGATCCTCGCCGGGTTCTTCGAGTGGGGAGTCGCCCTCCACGACCTCGACTTCGAGGCGATCCGCAAGGGCACGAAGTCCAAGGCCCAGGTCAAGCGCGAGATCGAAGGCATCAAAGCCAAGGCCAAGAGCCAGGTGATCAAGGACTACGTCGCCTGGCCGCTGATCAGCGGCCTGGCGGCCGCGGCCGCCGACCTCGCCCTCGAGTCGGTCAGGGAATCCGGCGGCGGGCGGCGCGGATGGCGGCGGCGCGGCGGCCTCGCCCCCCGGGTCGGGCGGGCCCTGCTCGGCGGAGCCAGGACCTACCGCAAGGCGGCCGCCGCCAACGCGACCGCCAACATCGTCCGCAACGTCTGGTCCTACGCGATCATCTTCTGCGGCCACTTCCCGGACCAGACCTACACGTTCAGCGCCAAGGAGGTGGTCGATGAGAGCCGCGGAGCCTGGTACGTGCGGCAGATGGTCGGCGCCGCCAACATCGACGGCGGCCCGCTCTTCCACGTCGCCAGCGGCAACCTCAGCTACCAGGTCGAGCACCACCTCTTCCCCGACCTCCCGAGCAGCCGCTATGCCGAGATCGCGCCGCAGGTGAAGGACGTCTGCGAGCGCTACGACCTCCCCTACAACAGCGGGCCGTTCCTCCAACAGCTGGGAATGGTCCAGCGGACGATCCTGCGACTGGCCTTCCCCGGCGGCGAGCCGCGACCGAAGCCCGGCCCCTACCGGTCACCCGACGCGGATCTCTGAGCCGCTCCCGCCGGTCGTTTTGGCGGGCGGCGCAACCGGGTAGAGATCGTTGACCATGATCATCTTCGGAATCATCTGCCTGATTCTCGCCGCGATCTTCGACCTCGGCTTCCTCTGGGCGATCGGCGTGATCCTGATCATCCTGGGCGTGATCTTCTGGATCCTCGGCGCGATGGGCCGAGCGATCGGCGGCCGCCGCCACTACTACTAGCCCGCCGGTTCTTGGCGTGGTTCGTGGTGGCCTAGGATCACCCCGTGGCCTTCACCCGCACGAACCTCAAGGCCGACCTCGAGGACCTCGGGTCGAACTTCGAGGGCTCCCCGGATCTGGAGTTCCGGCTCGCGACCAAGGCGCTCGAGCTCCAGAGCTCCGGTCTCGGCTACCAGCGGATCCCGCCCGACTACCGCTTCCCCTACGGCCACACCCATAAGGAGCAAGAGGAGGTCTACCTGGTCCTCGGCGGAAGCGGGTGGATGAAGCTCGACGACGAGATCATCGAGCTCGAGAAATGGGACGCGGTGCGGGTCCCACCGGGCACCTGGCGGGGCTATGAGGCCGGGCCCGAGGGGCTCGAGATCCTCGTCATCGGCGCCCCCAACCTCGGTGGATCTCCGCGCGACGACGTCGAGGGCAAGCGCGACTGGTGGGAGGACTGACGCCGGCTAGCCGCCCGGCGGCCTGTACTGCACCTGGCCCGCCTTGCGCAGCGCGTCGATCGTCTCCTCGACGCTGAGCAGGACCGTTGTCTCGAACGAGCTCAGCGCCTCGCCGCCGCTGATCGCCAGCGCCACCGCCGCCATCGAGACGTTGTCGGGGGCCTCCCAGAGGTTGTAGCCGTCGTGGGTTCCGAACGCGTACCAGAACCCGTGCAGCGTGCCACCGACCGACTCGATGTAGGACCGAGCGGCCTCGCGGCGGTCATCCGGATTGTCGATCAGCCTGGCCCAGGTCTCGGGCTTGTAGCTGAACCTCGACAGATAGAGCGGCATCTTTCCTCCTCAGCTCGCGGAGTGGACCGGCTCGAAGCCGGCGACCGAGATCGTGATCGTGCAGTGGCCACACTCGCAGACCACGCTGTCGGCTTCCTCGATCTCCTCGGCGAAGACCTCGATCTCCTCGGCGCAGTCGGGGTCCGAGCAGACGACGTCGATCACGAACATGGCCCGATTTTGTCCGGGCGGCCGGACGCCGATCAACGCGATCGGCTCGTGCTCCCGATCGCCGCCCGGGCGGCTTCGAGGTCGTCGACGAACTCGTCGAAGGCCTGCTCGCGCTCCTCGGAGCCGCGGATCCGGAGAATCGCCGAGGGGTGGATCGTCACCATGCCGGCGTCGGCGAGCGAGGTCTCGAGGACCTCGCCGCGGTCCCTGGTGACGCGGACCGAGGTGCCGAAGAGGGAGCGCGCCGCCGTCGCCCCCAGCGCCAGCACCAGGGCCGGCTCCACCGCCTCGATCTCGGCCAGCATCCAGGGTTGGCAGGCGCGGACCTGGGCCGCGCTCGGCTTGTCGTGGAGCCGGCGCTTGCCCTCGCCCGGCCGCCACCTGAAGTGCTTGACCGCGTTGGTGACGTAGCTCTCCTCCCGGGGGATCCCCGCTTCCGCCAGGGCCCGATCGAGCAGCTTGCCGGCGGGACCGACGAACGGATCGCCCTCGCGATCCTCGCGATCTCCGGGCTGCTCGCCGACCAGCATCACCTTCGCCCTCGCCGTGCCCGCGCCGAAGACCGTCTGGGTCGCGTCCTTCCAGAGATCGCAGCCGCGGCAATCGCCGGCCGCGCGGCGCAGCGTGCGCAGGCCGCGGCCCTCGGGGAGGAAGTCGGCGGCCGATTCCGTCAGTCGTCGTCCTCGGCGGAGCCCGGTTCGGCCATTTTCCGGTGCATCCCGGCCTTGACGCTGTCGGGCAGGACTTTGCCGGCGGCGACCTGGGCTTTGTTCTTGAGCGACCCGCCGACGACCTTACCCCGGCCCGCCATCAGGGCCTCGAAGCCCTGTCGGGCGACCTCGGCCGGATCGTCCTTCTCGCCGGCGCCGACCTTCGTGTCCTCCATCTCGGCGCGCTCGAAGAACTCGGTCTCGGTCGGCCCCGGCATCAGCGCCGTGATCGTGATGCCGGTGTCCTTGAGCTCGTCGCGGATCGCGAGGGCAAATGACTGCACGAACGACTTCGAGGCGTTGTAGACCGCCTGGAAGGCGCCGGGCATCGTCGAGGCGATCGACGACGTGAACAGGATCCTGCCCTCGTCGCGCTCGACCATGTCGGCGAGCACGAGCTTGCAGAGATGGACGGTCGAGCGCACGTTGAGGTCGACCAGTCGCAGCTCGTCGTTGAGATTCGTTTCGGTGGCGAAGGCGCCGCCGGCGCCGATCCCGGCGTTGAGGGCGAGGGCGTCGACCGGGCGCTCGGCGGTTTGAATGTGGCGGTGCAGCTCGACGACCCCGGCCTCGGTGGCGAGGTCGACCCGGTGGGCGAGGACCGAGGCGCCGGTCTCTTTCAGCTTCTCCTGGGCGCCGTGGAGCTCGTTGTCCTCGGCGGCGATCAGGAGGTCGAACCCGTTCTCGCCGAAGACCCGCGCGAGCTCGAACCCGATTCCGCTCGAGGCACCGGTGACGACGGCGAACGGCTTGCTTGCTGCCTCCATCGCGAGTCAGTTACCCCGTGCGCGGGCGGGCAATCAGAGGGCTCTCGCGTCTGGTCGTCCGGAATGCGGGTAGTCGGCGACGGTGACGCTCGACGGACCTGCCGACGCGAGCCCCGCCGGGCCGGACTTCGTCTCGCACTGGGTGAAGAGCGCCCCGGCGACGGGCGCCCGCCCGCCCCTGACCGAGGATCGGGCCGTCGACGTCGTCGTCGTCGGCGCCGGAATCGTCGGGCTCAGCGCGGCCCTGTTCCTCGCCCGCGCCGGCGCCGAGGTGGCGCTGTTGGAGGCGCGCACGATCGGCGCCAGGACGACCGGCTACACGACCGGCAAGGTCAGCTCGCTGAACGGGCTGATCTACGCGCCGCTCGCCGACTCCTTCGGCGAGGACACCGCCCGGGCCTACGGCGAGGCGGCCGAGAACGGACTCGCGACGATCGCCGCTGAGGTCGAGCGGCTGGGGATCGACTGCGACTTCCGCCGCAAGCCGAACTTCACCTACGGCCTCTCGCCGCAGAGCGAGGAGATCGCCCGCGAGGCCGAGGTCGCGGCCCGGGTCGGGCTGCCGGCGACGCTCGTCGATTCGGTCGCGGAGCTGCCCTTCGAGGTCGGGACGGCGGTGCGGTTCGACGATCAGGCGGAATTCCACGCGCTGCGCTACCTCCAGGGACTGGCCCGAGCCGCCGAGGAGGCCGGCTGCTCGATCCACGAGCGGACCCGGGTCCTCGGGGTCGGCCAGGGGAACCCGGTCAAGGTCGAGGCCGAGACCGGGGCGAGGCTCCGCGCCGGCCGGGTGATCATCGCCACCCACCTTCCGATCCTCGACCGCGGCCTCTACTTCGCCCGCACCCATCCCGAGCGCTCCTACGCGCTGACCGCCCGGCTCCGCGGCGCGGTGCCGCAGGGGATGTACCTGAGCGACGAGAGCCCGGCGCATTCGCTGCGGCCGGTGCCGACCCCGGAGGGGGAGCTGCTCCTCGTCGGCGGCGAGTCCCACAAGGCCGGGCAGGGCGACCCCCGGGAGCGGCACCTGGCGCTCGAGGCCTGGACCCACGAGCACTTCGAGGTCGCCTCGATCGAGAGCCGCTGGGCGACCCACGACCACCTCCCCCACGACGGGCTTCCCTTCATCGGCCGGCTCTGGCCGGTCGGCGAGCGGCTGCTGACGGCGACCGGCTTTCGCAAGTGGGGGCTGGCGCTGGGGACGACGGCGGCCGAGATCCTCGCCGCCCTCGCCCAAAACCGCGAGCACCGGTGGGCGGAGGTCTTCGACCCGGCCCGGCTCGACGTCCGCCACGGGGCCGCCTCGATGCTGAAGGAGAACGCCGACGACGGCCTCCACTTCTTCGCCGACCGCCTGCGCGGCCGCGGCAAGGAGCCGCCGGTGGCGGCCGGCGAGGGCCGGGTGATCGGCAGCGGTCTTGGGCAACGGGCGGTCTACCGCGACGACGACGGGGTGCTCCACACGCTCTCGGCGCGCTGCACCCACCTCGGTTGCATCGTCAACTTCAACGGCGCCGAGCGGACCTGGGACTGCCCCTGCCACGGCTCCCGCTTCGATCCCGTCGACGGCTCCGTCCTCGAGGGGCCGGCGGTCAGGGCGTTGGAGCGGCCCGACTGAGACCCGCCCTCAGGGTTTCGGCATTGCGCGGCGCGAAGCCCTGCCAATCGTTGTTGAGGTAGGCGAAGACGCGGCGATCCGATCGCCAGGCCGCGATCCGGCGCCGCCAGGTGTCGAGCTCGCGCTCGGAGTAGTTGCCGCCGCGCCCCCGCGACCCGTAGTGGAGGCGCAGGTAGGCGATCGGACCGGCCGGAGACGCCTCCGGCAGCGGGCGCCGCGGGTCGTCGCCGATCACCAGACTGGCGCCGCGCTCGGCCAGTAGCGCGTCGACGTCGGGGCTGAACCAGCTCGGATGGCGAAACTCGAAGCAGTGCTCGGCGGGCGGCAGGAGCTCCAGCGTGTCGGCCAGGAGCTCGTCGTCGCGCTCGAAGTTCGCGGGCAGCTGCCAGAGCACCGGCCCCAGCTTGCCCGCTTCCGCCAGCGGCTCGATCTGCTCCCAGAAGCGCTCGACCCCGGCGCCGACGTCGCGCAGCCGGCGCATGTGGGTCAGGTAGCGGCTCGCCTTGACGGCGAACAGGAACCCCTCGGGGACCTGGTCGGCCCAGCCGCGCACGGTGTCCACCGCCTGGAGGCGGTAGAAGGTCGCGTTGATCTCGACCGTGTCGAAGACCGTCGCGTAGTGGGACAGCCATTCGCGGGTCGGCGTCCCGGGCGGATAGAAGCTCCCGCGCCAGTCGCGGTAGCTCCAGCCCGAGCAGCCGATCCGCACGTCCTCCACCCCGTCCGACTACCCCGTTGGCGGCCGTCCAGCGGTCAGGAGCCGGTGATCAGGTCGCGCAGGCTGCGGAAGTCCTCGGCGCAGGCGGGGCAGCCCTCGAGGTGCGCCCGCATGCCGGGCACCCGGCGGTCGGCCTCCTCCTCGGCGGCGACCAGCTCGACGTAGCGGTCGAGCTCGGCGAAGCACTGCTCGCAGGTCAGCTCCGGCTCGGCCGGCCCCAGCATCCTGGCGATCAGCTTCGGGTCCTCTCGACTCATCGTTCCTCCTCTCGGTCGCTGCTCGGGGAGAGGCCGCGCTCGTCGAGCGCGGCGCGCAGCTTGCGACGGGCGTCGTGGAGGCTCTTGTAGAGAGCCCCGCGGGTCGTGTCGAGGCGCTCCGCGAGGACGTCGATCGGGACGTCGTTGATCGCGACCGCGACCAGCACCTCGCGCTGGCGGGGGCTGAGCGCGTCCTCGATCTCCTCGCGCAGGGCGGCCAGGAGCTCGGAGTCCTCGGCGCTCCGCTGGGCCGAGGTGCCGGGATCGGAGAAGCGGGCCCAGGCCTCCTCCTCGACCGGGATCTCGCGGCCCTGCCAGGCGCGGCGGCGGAGCTTGACCGCTGCCTCGAGCAGAGCGAACTTGTAGGCCCAGGTCGTGAACCGGCTTTCGCCGCGGAAGTCGTCGAGCTTGCCGAGCACCGCGACGAGGGCGTCGTCGGCGCTCTGGTGGGCGAGATCGTCGAAGTCGTCGCCGCGAAGGTGCCCAGCCGCAGCGCGACGGCGACCCACCTCGAAGCGCGCCGCGCCGAGCAGCAGGGCATGGAGCTCCCCGACCGCCTCCTCGCGGGCCGCGCCCTCGCCGCTCAGGCGCGCGAGCCAGTCCTGGGACTCGCTGTCGACGCTCTCGCCTCGATCTCCGATCGGCGTGTCGGTGGGTGCCACCATCGCGGTTGCCATGCATTGTTAGCGCTGCCAGGCCGCCAATCCTTACCCGCCGGGTAAGACCGCGCGGCGATCGGACACAGAGAGGTAACGCCAATCAATCGACTGGAGGCCTCATGTCCACTGCAACCGCAGCACCGGATCGCCGGCAGAGGGCGGTCCTCGCGCCCAGCTTCGGCGACAAGCTCAGCGGCGATCCCGGCTACCAGGCGTTCCTGCTCCTGAGGATCGCCTTCACCGTCGCCCCGATCGCCTTCGGGCTCGACAAGTTCTTCAACGTGCTGGTCGACTGGGAGATCTACCTGGCGCCGTGGATCAACGACATCGTCCCCGGCAGCGCCTCGACCGCGATGTACCTGGTCGGCGCCGTCGAGATCGCCGCCGGGCTCCTCGTCGCGCTGAAGCCTCGCTACGGCGCCTACGTCGTCGCCGCCTGGCTCGGCGGGATCATCGTCAACCTCCTGACCCACTCGGGCTATTACGACATCGCCCTGCGCGACTTCGGCCTGTTGCTCGGCGCCCTGACCCTGGCGCGCCTGGCGAGCAAGTACGACCCACCCGGGCTGCGCGTCACGCTCTGAGCGAGCGATCCGCCGTCTGAGCCGCGGGAACGTCCCCGCCGTCGGAGCCGACCGGCGGCGGGCCGCCCCCCGGTCCTCCTCGTTCGCTATCGTTTAACCAAATGGTTAATGATTCGTTCAGGGCCCTGTCGCACCCGATCCGCCGCGGAATCGTCGAAAGGCTCGCCGCGGGTCCCGCCACCGTCGGCGAAGTGACCGCCGACTTCGGCGTCTCCAAGCCCGCGATCTCCAAGCACCTGAAGGTGCTGGAGGAGACGGGCATGGTCAGTCGGGTGATCGATGGGCGCACGCATCGGCTCTCGCTCGAGAAGAAGGCGCTCGCCGAGGCGGCCGAGTGGATGGATCGCCAGCGCGCCCTCTGGGAGCGCTACTTCGATGTCGTCGACGACTACCTCAAGGAGGACCCGAAATGAAGATGCCACCTGTCGTTTCCCCGCAGGAGTGGAGCGCGGCTCGCGAGGAGCTGCTGGTCAAGGAGAAGGAGCTGACCCGCGCCCGCGATGCGCTCGCCGCCGAACGGCGGCGGATGCCGCGGATGGCGGTCGAGAAGGACTACCGCTTCGAGGGGCCCGATGGGCCGATGACCCTGCTCGACCTCTTCGACGGACGCCGCCAGCTCGTCCTCTACCGCTTCTTCTTCGAGCCCGGGGTCAGCGGCTGGCCCGAGCGCGGCTGCGTCGGCTGCTCGTTCATGGCCGACCAGGTCGCCCACCTCGCCCACCTCAACGCCCGCGACACGACCCTCGTCCACGCCTCGCGGGCCCCGCAGGCCGACATCGAGCGCTACCGGGCGCGGATGGGCTGGGAGATCCCCTGGTACACGATCACCGACGACTTCGACGCCGACTTCGGGGTCGACGAATGGCACGGGACCAACGCCTTCTACCGCGACGACGAGGACCGGATCTTCCGCACCTACTTCGTCGACAGCCGCGGCGACGAGGCGCTCGGCACCGCCTGGTCCTACCTCGACATGACCGCCCTCGGCCGCCAGGAGAAGTGGGAGGAGTCGCCGGATGGCTACCCCCAGACCGAGCCCTACGGGTGGTGGAACCTGCACGACGAGTACGACGCGGAGGCCGGCCGCGGATGATCCTCGCCCACGTCGCCGGGATGCCGGTCGAGGAGCTGCTGCCCTCGCTGGCCGGGCCGCTCGCCGGCCTGGTCGTGGCGCGGGCCTGGCTCGCCGCTACCCTGCGGGAGCGACGGGACCAGAGACGATGAGCGGCGAGACCCTGAACATCGAACGCACCTTCCAGGCCCCCGCCGAACGGGTCTTCGATGCCTGGACCAGCGAGGAGGTGATGCGCCGCTGGTTCTACGGCCGGGCCGATTGGGAAAACACCCTGGCCGAGGTCGACCTTCGAATCGGGGGCTCCGTGCGCATCGTGATGCGCGATCCCGAGACCGGGAAGGAGTACGGCGGTGGCGGCAGCTACACCGAGATCGACCGGCCGAGCCGGCTGGCGTTCACCTGGCAGTGGGACGACGAGCAGCGCGAGACCCTGATCGAGATCGACTTCGACGAGGCCGAGGGCGAGACCACGGTCCGCTTCACCCACAGCAACCTCGCGGACCAGGAGGCTGTCCGCAGCCATGAGGGCGGTTGGACGACCTGCTTCGACAACCTCGAGCGGATCCTCTAGAGCGCTTCCTCGCGGCCCAGGACCGGACCGGCACCTACGAGCGTGCGCTCGCCGAGCTGCGCGCCGGCCGCAAGAGCAGCCACTGGATGTGGTTCGTCTTCCCCCAGCTCGCCGGCCTCGGCGAGAGCGAGATGTCGCGGCGCTACGCGATCGCCTCGCTCGAGGAAGCGCGTGAGTACCTCGCGCACCCGGTCCTCGGAGCGCGCCTGCGCGAGTGCGTCGAGGCGCTGCTCGCCGCGCCCGGCGCCGCCGAGGAGATCCTCGGCCCGGTCGACGCCCTGAAGCTGCGCTCCTCGATGACGCTGTTCCTGCGCGCCGCCGAATGCGGCGAGTAGGCCGGCGAGACCGTCCGCTTCGAAGCCGTCCTAGCGAGATTCTTCGGCGGGGGCCCCGACCCGGAGAGCGACCGGATCCTCGCCGAGGAATGACGATTCGGCCCCGATCAGCTGCTCGAGCTCACCGACGTCGAGGAAGATCCCGCGGCAGGAGACGCACTGCTCGATCGTGACCCCGTTGCGGCGATGGGTGCGCATCGGCGCCTCGCACTTCGGGCAAGGGATCAACGACATCGGCCGATTGTTGCCGACCGTTCTTTCCGGCGCCTAAAAAAGGCGGGCCGGGTCGGTGCGGGCGATCGGTCCCGGCGCCTGGACGGGCGGGCGTGTTCTTCGACCGAGGCCGGGTAGCTGGATCTGGCACCCGACGAAGGAGAGCGATGAAGGCGCTGACCTGGCACGGCAAACGCGACGTCCGCGTCGACGAGGTCCCCGACCCGACGATCGAGGAGCCGACCGACGCGATCGTGCGGATCACCTCGAGCTGCATCTGCGGCTCCGACCTCCACCTCTACGAGGTGATGGGGCCGTTCATGAACGAGGGCGACATCCTCGGCCACGAGCCGATGGGGATCGTCGAGGAGGTCGGCGCCGAGGTGACGAACATCGCTCCCGGCGACCGCGTGGTGATGCCGTTCCAGATCGCCTGCGGCCACTGCTACATGTGCGGCGAGGGGCTCCACACCCAGTGCGAGACGACCCAGGTCCGCGAGAAGGGGATGGGTGCGGCGCTGTTCGGCTACACCGACCTCTACGGAGCGGTGCCGGGCGGCCAGGCCGAGTTCCTCCGCGTCCCCCAGGCGCAGTTCGGGCCGATCAAGGTCCCCGAGGGCCCGGCCGACGATCGCTTCGTCTACCTCTCCGACGTCCTCCCCACCGCCTGGCAGGCGGTCGAATACGCCGGCATTCCCGACGGCGGCAGCGTCACCGTCCTCGGCCTCGGCCCGATCGGCGACATGGCCTGCCGGATCGCGATGCACAAGGGCCACCGGGTGATCGGGGTCGATCTCGTCCCGGAGCGGCTCGCGCGGGTGCGGGATCGCGGCGCCGACGTCCTCGACCTCGGCGAGCATGAAGACGACCTCGCCGAGACGATCCGCGAGATGACCGACGGCCGCGGCACCGACTCGGTGATCGACGCGGTCGGGATGGAGGCCCACGGCGCCCCGGGGACGAAGATGATGCAGCAGATGACCGGCCTGCTGCCCGATGCCCTCGCCGGCAAGATGATGGAAAAAGCGGGCGTCGACCGCCTCAACGCCCTCTACTCGGCGATCGACATCGTCCGCCGCGGCGGCACGATCTCACTCAGCGGCGTCTACGGCGGCATGGCCGACCCGCTGCCGATGCTGACGATCTTCGACAAGCAGATCCAGCTGCGGATGGGCCAGGCGAACGTCAAGCGCTGGGTCGACGACATCATGCCGCTGCTGATGGACGGCGACCCCCTCGGGGCCGAGGATTTCGCCACCCACCACGTGCCGCTCGAGGAGGGGCCCGACGCCTACGAGACCTTCCAGAAGAAGGAGGACGGGGCGGTCAAGATCGTCCTCAAACCGTGAGGCGACCTCGGCCCGGTGGGCGCGCCTAGCGGCCCACGGATCGCAGTTTGGCTTTGAACGAGGGCCCGGTCAGTTCGGCGTTGAGACCGAGGAAGTTGACCGTCAGGTCGCCCGACCAGCGCGAGCCCTTCAGCCGCGCCGTGCCGGAGAACGGCCCGGCCGGCTTGACGGTCGCCGCTTCGTCCTCGACGTTCGCCGCGAACGCTCTCCGCGGGCCGACCGCCTGGGCCATCCGCATCACGAACGGCCCGCCGACGTCCGTGGTCGAGGTGTCGGTCTCGATCGCTTCGCCGCTCGCGGCGAAGAACATCGACTTGCCGTCCGGGGTCCGGAAGGCCGAGAACGAGACCGAGCTGTCGGTCGACTCGATCGGGCCGAGTGCGGTCAGGATCGGTTCGGTCGGTCGGTCGAACGCCGAGGCCGAGCCGATCGGATCCGACGCCTTGCTCCGTGCTCGCACCGTCGTGCAGTTGCGGAACGGCGAGGTGCCGACCGTGCCGGGCGCGCTGGCGAGGTCGACGCTGGTGTATCCGTTCTCGCCGGTGAAGCGGATCGTGCCGGTGAAAACGCCGAGCTGGCGGACGACCTTGCTCGGCGCGACGCATCGCGTCGACTTGCCGGAGAGGTCGAGCTTCGCCACATGCCGGCGTCCCGAGGGCTGGAAGCGGACCGAGATCTGGCCCAACGGGCCGAGGTCGGCCTCGATCACGCCGGGCTCCTGGCGCGGGCTGAAGACGACGTAGGTGTTGGCCGCGAGCGTGCCCTTGTTGCCCGCCCGCACGTGGCCCGAATTGGAGATCGTCGCCATCGGCGGCCGCTGGTGGGAGGCGGTCACCGTCACCTGGTTGCGTTCGCTCTTGACGTAGAGCTCGTAGCCGTTGCTGCCGGTGACCGTGAAGACGGCGGACTGAATCGGGTCCTGATCGTGGAACCTGGCCCCGGCCGTCGAGGGCCCGGCCAGTGCGGCGGCGATCGCCACCACGCCCGCGACGACCGACCAGCGTCCGACCTGCCTCATCCGTCCCTCCCACTCTTGGTTTCAAGTCTGGTGTAGCTGAGCTCGAAGTCGGTCTCCCAGTTGGTGCCGGCGTCGGCCTTCATCCACTGGCCGACGATCCGGTTGCCGCCGCCCTCGAAGCGGCCCTCGTAGCGTTGGGCGAACGGCAGCTCGGAGAAGTCGGCCCTGGTCCGCTCCAGCGTCCAGCGCTCGTCGCTCAACTCCATCTCGTAGATGCGGACGACGCCGCGGCTGTCGAAGTAGTGCTGCGTGTAGGCGCCGCTGTCGGGGTCGGCGGCGATCACCGAGAGCGTGTCGGGGGCGGCGGCCATCGGGACCTCGGAGCGCTGGAGCAGGAAGGCGCCGTCGAGGGTCCACTCGATCGTCATCCGGGCCGGCCCGAGCGCGGGGTCGAGCTCGAGCGAGGTCTCGATCCCCCACTCGCCGACGAGGATCTCGAGCCGTTGCAGCGCGGCTTTGTGCTCGGCGTCGGCCATCGCTCAGTAGTCGGCCTCGACTCCGCAGACTTTGGGGCGGGCGGCGAGCGGCGAGGTCAGCAGGCAGGGTTTGCGGATCCGGATCACCGCGGTGTCGGCCCGCCCGCGCAGCCCGGTCAGGCCGACGGCGCGGACCTTGAAGACGTGCCGGCCGTAGCCGACCTTGTAGCCCTTGGGCGAGTGGCAGCGGCGGAAGCGGGAGCGGTCGAACTTGCAGACGTAGCCCCTGATCCGGCCGCGGGCGAAGAAGCGGATGTGGACCTTGGCCTTCCTGTCGATCACCGCGTGCGGGAACGGCAGCTTGACGGTCGCGATCCGCACCTTCGGGCGCTTCGGGCCGCGCCTGGCCCGCTTGCGCTTCTTCCTCGCCGGCTTCGCGGGCCCGGCGAAGGGATCGGTGTTGGTGAAGATCTGGCCGCGGGCGCCGGTCAGGACGCAGAGCACGCGCGAGGGGCAGGCGGCGCCGAAGAGGCCGTTGCCCTCGAGGAACGAGCCTTCCTGCGGTGGCTCGTAGGGGACGACGTTGAGGTAGTGCCAGGCGGAGCTGCCGCCGGTCGGGTCGGTCGAGGTGATCGCGCTGCCGTTGTTGTCGACCGCGAGGCACTCGGAGGCGGAGGGACAGGAGGCGGCGGTTATCTGGACCGAGCCGCCGCCGCCGACCGCCTTCCAGGCGTTGCCGCTCGGGCTGGTCGTGCTCAGCAGTTCGCCGCCACGGTTGCCGGCCAGACAGAGGAGGGTCGAGACGCAGGTGATCGCGTGGAGCGAGCGCGGGCCGGCCGGCGCGCCGAGGATCCGCCAGTCCGAGCCGGAGCCACGCGGTTCGTTGGTGACCGCGATCCGCCCGTCGGCGCCGACGGCGACGCAGAGGTCGGCGCGCGGGCAGGAGATGCCGACGAAGTCGAAGGGCTCGGTGAGTTCGTAGGCGCGCCAGGCGTCGGCGTTGCCGGTCGGATCGTTGGAGACCAGCACCTTGCCGAAGTTGCTGCTGACGTCGCCGCCGCTGCCGCCGCCGACCCGCCGCTCGGCGACCGCGACGCAGAAGTCGGCGCTCGGGCAGGAGACGGCGACCAGATGCGTGTTGCGGCCGCCCGGGTCGTCGACCTCGACCGACTTCCAGGCCGACCCCGGACCGGTCGGGTTGGTCGACGAGTAGACGAAGCCCTTGTTCATCACCCCGACGCACATCCGCGTCGAGGGACAGGAGACGCTCTGGATCTGGAGCCCGGAGATCTCCTTGTTCGGCCAGCTGTCGGAGTTCGGCCAGGGGCCTTCGCCGACGTAGACGGAGTTCCAGGCGCCGGCGGTCGGATTCGTGCTCGACGCGATCAGGTTGTTGGTGCCGCCGGCGACGCAGAGCGAGCGCGACGGGCAGGAGACGCTGAGCAGGAAGCTTTTCCCGGGCAGGCCGCCGAGCTGCGCCGGCTCCCAGGTCGCGGCGGCGGCCGCGGTCGGCAGCGCCAGCGCGCCGCAGGCCACGATCAACGCCATGGCTATCCTCGAACGAGTCACTCCCATCCCCTGCACTCATCCGAATGTACAGGGGTTAGCGCACGGGAATACTCGACCGGAGGAGACGCGATGGACTTCAAGAAGTTGATCGGAAAAGCCAAGAAAACGGTCGACGACCGCGGCGGCGTCGACAGCCTCAAGGCCGACGCCGAGGAGCTGAAAGGGATCGTCGGCCGCCAGGGCAGCGTCACCGACAAGGCCAAGGAGGCCGCGAAGGCGCTGAAAGAGCCCGGCGCGCCGGGACGGGAGGCGGGCGCGGGGAAAGAGCGCCGCGAGCCGGGGGCCGAAAAGGACCGGCCGGCGAAACCGTGACCGGCCGCTGCATGTGCGGGGCGGTTCGCTACGAGCTCGCCGAGCCGCCCGGGGGGATCGCCTACTGCCACTGCACCCGCTGCCAGCGGCGGACCGGCACCGGCTTCTCGATGAGCGCCCTCACCGTCCCCGGTTCGTTCTCGCTGCTCGAGGGCGCCGAGCAGGTCGAGACCTACGAGCCGGGGGACGGCTGGAGGAAGAGCTTCTGCGGCCGCTGCGGCTCGCACCTGTTCACCCGCGACCCCGAGGATGAGAGCCGGCTCGCGGTGCGGGTCGGGACCCTCGACGAGGACCCGGGAGATCTGCCGGGGCTGCACCAGTTCGTCGCCTACGCGCCGGCCTGGTCGCCGGTCCCCGACGACGGCCTGCCGCGGTTCCCGGAGCGCGCCGGCGCCGACTAGGCGCTAGGCGGCGGCGGCGCGAGTCGAGACCGAGGTCTCGAACAGCTCGACGAGGCCGGAGGTCAGCTCCGGCAGGCGCTCGCAATCCCCCGCCTCGACCCGATCGGAGACGAGCGTCAGCGCTCCCGACACGAGCATCTCCTCGCCGCCCTCCGGCAACGGCCCGGCGTCCGCCGGCCGCAGCTCGCGGCCCTCGGAGAGCATGTCCGCGAGCTGCTCGACCAGGCGCTGGTGCGCGGTCGCGATCGTCGGCTCGGCGGCTGGCGCCGCGGCGCCCAGCGTCGCCGCGATCGCCGGCTCGGCGGCGAGGAAGCGCAGCGCCGAGCCAATCGCCTCGCGGAGGCGGCGCGGCCAGGGAAGCCCGCGCTCGCGGCAGCCGGCCGCGACGGCTTCGAGCAGCGACTCCGCCGAGATCTCGTAGGCCGCCAGCAGGCAGGCCGAGATGTTGTCGAAGTGCTTGTAGAAGGTCGCCGGCGAGACTCCCGCCCGGCGGGCGACGGCGGTGCTGGTCGTCCCGAGCCGGCCCTCCTCGGCGAAGACCTCGGTCGCCGCGCCGAGCAGCCGCCAGCGCTGGTTGGCGGCGACCTCGGTAGGCGCGATCGAGGCGTCTGTCACCCGCTGCCTGTTGAACCGGCGCCCGCAGGAGTTCGTCGATTCGCTGCCGGAGCTGGCGCAGCTCGTCGCCACCCCCTACCTCGGCGATCGGGACGGCAACGCAAACGACCCGAAGGAGTTGGGAAATCTCCTTCGGGCCGCGATGCTTGCTTAAGAGAAGCCGTGCCGCACAGGGAATGGACGGGACGGCTTCGGGCTGGCCACCAGCTGAGAGACGCCTAGGCATCTCTTTGCTGACGCCATATGAGAACACAGGCATACCGGCCTGTCAAGTCAGTTAACGCAATCTTCGCCTGGCAGCGTCACTGGGCGGGAACAGGGCTCTACCAGGCGGTGCTCGGCAGTCGACGAGCGGCACACCGTGGCGAGGATGGGCCGCTGACACCGCCGCAATTCGATCCGATTGGGCTCTGGTGGCGGTTCACGTGCCCTTGCGGACGCGACAACCGCGGACAGATTCGGTGCTCTGCTCGTCCCCCCCGGCGAAGGTGTAGGTGGCTCGGGCGAATGAGAACGGAGCCGCGGTGAATCCCTGGGGCACCGGGCATGAGGCGTTCAGATAGCTCTGCTCCTCCCCTTCTCGTCGGAAAGTCCGCCCGACCTCGATCCGGAAGCGGGCGACATGGGGCCAGGTCCCCACCGCGCGTCGGATCGTCGTCACCAGCGTCGTCTTGAAGAGGCCGTCGCTGCGGCGAACGACGAACGGAATCAAGAAGGAGACCGGCGGGTCGCTCGTATAGGCGTGGAGCAGGACTGCGCGACGGCCCACCTTGGTGCGCCCGTTGAATGCGAGCAGGTTGGCTTTGACGTCGAACGGAAGCTGTCCCGGGAGAAAGATCTTGGCGTTGAGATTGCCCAGGCCCACCTGAGAGGGGCCGCAGGCAGCGAGAGCCTGACCGCTCGCGAGTCCACGCAGGCGAGCCGCCGGGCAGACCGGGAGGCCCCTCGTGTTCATCCGACCCCGCCAGCCGAGTTCCAGCTTCAGGCGGTTGACCCGGGGCAGGGGCGCGGCATCGGCGGTTCGGACGCCCCCGCTGAGACGGACGACCACCGGGGCTTTCTCATTGCGCGGCAGCTTGCGGGGGCTGAACCCTCCGTTGAGGGAAACCTGCACGTTGCCTTTCTGGGATCGCTCGGCGGCGGCCTGGCCGACGACCGCCACGGCCAGCAGGCCGACCAGGGCCAGGGCCAGGTTCAGTCGCCGTTTCATCTCATCCGTAGCGCGAGAACTTGAAGCTGCAGTAATCGAATCCGAACGAGAGGACGACGTTGTTGGAGAGGTTGCCGTTGTGGATGAAGCGCGCGGTCAGGCGCTGGGCCTTGATCGTCTTGCGCTTGTGGAGCTGGGTCGCGATTTCTTCGAGGTAGGCCTCCTGCCGTTCCAGGTAGGTGAACCATTTGTTCAGCTTCGAAGCGTCGCCGGTCGGCTGCGAGACCTTCGAGATCCGTTCGATCGTGCCGCCGAAGATCGAGGCCGCTTTGTCGAATTTGCGGGCCGCGATCGAGATCCGCTTCGGCTTGCGGACGTCCTGGCGGACACCATCCATCGCCCGCTGGGTGGCCTGGGCGCGCGGCTTGCACATCTGCTCGAGCGCCTCGACGTATTCGGAGCGGCTCGGAGGCTCCGCCATCGTTCCCATGGCGGGGCCGGCGGCAAGCGCCAGAAACGACAAGATGATCGTTGCGATCCCGGCCCCCAGGCCGGCCCGACTCCCCAAATTTCTCCTCATATTCCCCTTCTCGACGCGCGAAAAAGCGCGAGACACAACTGTAGCGACTACCCCTGGTGCCGGGGGTACGTCGATGTTTTCATCCACCCCGGCGTGTGCCAGACGCGGTCGCCGAACAGCAGCATCAGCGATGGCAGGAGGACGATACGCACCACCGTCGCGTCGAGCAGGATCGCGACCGTGAGTCCGACCCCCATCTGGCTGACCGTGGCGATCGGCGCGGTGGCGAAGGCGACGAAGACCGCGGCCATGATCGCGGCGGCGCCGGTGATCACCGCCGCCGTCTTCTCGAGGCCGAAGGCGATCGCGGCGCGGTTGTCGCCGTCGCGCAGGTAGCTCTCCCGCATCCGGGCGAGGAGGAAGACGGCGTAGTCGATCGAGAGCCCGAAGGTGACCCCGAAGATCGCGGCGGCGCCGACCGTGTCCACATAAGGGTGGCCGCCGAGCGGGTAGCCCTCCGGGATCCGGCAGACGAGCGCCATCACGCCGATCGCGGCGGCGACCGAGGCGAGGTTGAGGACGACGGCGATCGCCGCCAGCAGCGGCGCCCGCAGGATCAGCAGCAGCATCAGGAAGCAGGCGACGACGACGGCGCCGACGACGAGCGGGATCCGCGAGCGGGTGATCTCGCCGTAGTCGTTGACGACCGCGGCGCCGCCGGCGACGCCGGTGAGGAGGCCGCCCTCCTCGGCGATCAGCGCCGCGTCCTCGCGGAGGCGGTCGCCGATCCGCCGCGAGCCGTCGCTGTTGAGGCCGTAGTCGGAGATCACCAGCATCCGCGCCGCCTGGCCGCCGCCGGTGACGCTGACCGCCTCACCGGCGAGGGCGCGGCGGCGGGGCGAGGCGCCTTCGAGGGCGGAGAGGACGAAGTAGCCGGAGTCGAACAGCCCCGGCGAGCTGCGCCGGAGCCGCTCGGCGCCGGCGGCGAGCGGGGCGGCGACGGCGGCGATGCGTACGCTCGAGCGGCGCAACCCGACTTCGAGCGGCCGCGAGCGCTGGAAGCCTTCGGCGAGCCCTTCCTCGAGCGCGTCGGTGCCGCCGCGCAGGGCGCCAAGCCCGTCGGCGAGACGTGTGGCGCCGCCGCCGAGAGCCTCGAGGCCGGAGGTGAGGCCGCCGGCCGCGTCCTCGAGCCCGCCCACCCCCTGTTCGAGTTCGGTGCCGCCCTCGGCGATCCGGTTGAGGCCGTTGTTGACCTCGCCCGAGATGTTGCGCAGCTGTTTGACTTCGTTGCGGACCGAGGAGAGGACGCGGGCGAGATTGCGGGCCTCGCGGGCCTGCGGCAGCAGCGACGGGTCTTCCCGGGCCGCCGACGCCAGATCGCTGGCGAGCCCGCGGGCGCGTTCGAGGCCGTTGCCGCGCACCTTCGGCAGCAGCGAGCGCAGGCCGAGACTGAGCGTGAGGCTGCCGACCGCGGTTTTGCGCTGGGCGTCGGCGAGGCGCTTCGAGCCTTCCGACAGGCGGGCGATCCCGTCGCTGGCCTGCTCTCCCCCCGCCGCCGCGAGCTCGAGGCCTTCGGCGAGCTGGCCGGCTCCCTGCTCGGCGCGTTCGGCGCCGGCCCCGAGCAGGGCGCTGCCCGCGGCGCCCTTCGCGAGGCCGGAGCGGAGCTCGGCGACGGCGCGAGATGCGTCGCGGAGGCCCGGCCCGAGCCGCGCCAGTTCATCCGGGGTCTTCGACTCGGGCGAGGCGAGGGCGTCGCCGAGCTCGCGGAGGGGGCGCGTCCCCTTGGCGATGGCGCCCGGTCCGATCACCGCCCGGACTCCGGGCCGGTCGGCGATCCGATCCTGCCAGCGGCTGAGCAGGGCGAGGCGCTCGCGGGTCGTGATCGGCCCTTCGGGCGCGGCGGCGACGAGGACGAACGGCGCTTCCCAGCCGGCGCCGACCTCGTCGTCGATCCGTTCGGCGCTCTGGCGGGCCTCGTTGGAGCTCGGGAGCTCGTCGATCCCGGGTGCCGCGGTGGTCAGGGCCAATGCCGGCGCGGCGAGCAGGATCAGCGGGATCGCGATCAGGATTGCCGCCAGGCCGGGACGTCGCAGGGCGGTGGCCGCCCAGGCGGCGACCCGCGAGCGCGGCGGGCGGTCGGCGGCGTGGCCGATCGAGCCGGCGTTGACGCGGGTGCCGAGCAAGCCCAGGAGACCCGGGAGGCCGGCGACGGCGACGAGGACGCTGAGGCTCGCCGCGACGCCGACCGTGGCCGCCAGCGAGAGCAGCAGCGAGCCGGGTTGGAAGAAGGCCGAGAGGGCGAGGGCGGCGAGCAGCGTCGAGCCGGCGAACAAGGTCGTGCGGCCGGCGGTTGCGCGGCTGCGCAGGGCCGCCTCCTTCGGGTCGCTGCCGGCGGCGAGCTCCTCGCGAAAGCGGGAGACGATCAGCAGCGAGTAGTCGACGCCGAGCGCGAGGCCCATCATCGTGCAGACGACGAGCGAGATCGCATCGATCGTCATGAAGGAGCTGAGGACGACGAGGACGCCGCGGCCGGCGAAGACGGTGAGGGCGCCGAACAGCAGCGGGATCGCGGCGGCGGCGAGCGAGCGGAAGACGATCAGCAAGACCAGGAGCACGAGCGGGGCGGCCAGCAGCTCGGCCCGCTCGGTGGCGCCGACCGTTTCCTCCTGGAGCGCCCGCGAGACCGAGGCGAAGCCGGTCTGGGTCGCCTCGAGCGGCGGCCGCACCCGCTGCTCGAGGGTGTCCTCGAGGGCCGGGACCGTGTCGCGCATCGCCGTCGGCAGCGGCACGTGATAGTCGACGATGATCAGGGCGCGGTCGGCCCCGGGACGCAGCGCCGACACCGTGCCGCGGTCCCAGGGCGAGATCACGGTCGCGGTCGGGTCGCGGCGCAGGGTGCGGACCAGCGGCGGGCCCTGGCGCTCGATCGCCGCCTCCGGGCCGCTCAGCAGGATCGCGAACTGGCTGGCGTCGCCGAAATGGGACTCGGCGAGCTCTTCACCACGGTCGGACCCGGTGCCGTCGATCTCGAGCGAGAGCGGGTCGAGCTTGTCCTCGACCCCGAGGCCGACGACCCCGAGCACGCCGCAACCGAGGAGCACGGCGACCATCGCGCCGAGCGCCCAGCGGAATCTCACCTCCCGCGACCCTGAGTCGTCACCAGGAGGATTTTCACAGGCCGACAGGCGCTATGCGGACGCTGACGTACCGGGCCGGCGGGCGAGCGTTACTTCTTCTTTGCGCCGCAAGAAGCCTTGACCTTGACGTTGCGGGTCAGCTTGCGGCCGCTCTGGGCCGTGAAGGCGACTCGCACCGTCGGTGGTCTCACGCAGATGTTGCGGGTATTGGCCAGGTAACCGTTCTTGCCGCCGAAAACTGTCAGCCGGAAGTGTCCGATCGGAGCGTCGGGGACGACCGCCACCGTCGTCTGTAGGCGCCCGACGCCCTTCTTTCCGGTCAGCGTCGTCGTCTCCGCGCGCGGGACCAGATTGACCTGGCCGTTGAGGATGAAGGCGAGGCGCGGCAGCCCGCCGGAGCCGGAGACCGCGTACGCGGGGCCCTGTAGCGGCGCGTCGAGGAGCGGCGTGGTCGTGGTCGCCCGGCCGATCGGCGTCCGCCCCGCGCACTGTTTCTCGGCAAGCTCTTTCTCCGAGCAGATGTTGCCGAGGTGCCGCTGGTCGATCTGGAACGCGCTCGAGAGCGTCACCGCCATCGATTTGATGTTGGCGTCCCCGGTCCGCGTCCGCAGGTCGAACTGGAGCTTCGGATTCCTCGCGCGAGCGATGTCCTTGCGGCCGATCTGTCGCACGGTCATCGACGGCTTGAAAGGCAGTGAGCCGCAGTTGACGGCGTGGAAGTAGGACGCGAAGCCGGCGACCGTCCCCTGGTCCCCGATCCCCTCCGAGTCGATCGACATCGACGAGCAGTTGGTCGGGTTGATCGTGAATTCCGGCCTGTCGATGTTGACCTGGATCGTCCGCATCCGGATCGGGACCCCGCCGATGATGGAGGGCACGGTGTCGGAGACGGCTTTGACCTGCGCCGTGAGCGGATCGACGTGCAGAGCCACGCGAACGACCTGGTTGCCGTAGTCGTAGGGGCCGGCGACGGCGGGGGTGATCGCGACCAAGCTCAGCGGCGCGCCTTTGAACGGCCCGGCCAGGTACATCCTGCCGGCGGCGTGGAAGGGGCTGCGACCGGGGCCGGCGGCGACGCTGGTCGTGCCGACGAAGCTCGAGGCGCGGCAGCTGGGGAACGAGAGCTCGGTGCGCCCGAGCTGTGCCGCGGCCTGCCCGATCGCCTCCTCGGAGCAATATTCGATACCCCGCAGGGAGCCGGTCAGGCCGGGGGGCATCGTGAAGTTGAGGTCGCCGAGGAATTGGTCGCCGTCGTCACGATCGAGTTTCAGCGAGAAGGAGCTGAAGGCGCCTGCGATCGGGTTCGACATCCCGGCGACGAGGCGAGGCTCAAACGGCCGTTTGGCGCCGGGGCAGCTGGTCCCGTCGGGGCCCGAGGAGATGCTGAAGCTCGGACGCGAGCTCTGGCGCGAGAGCTGGTCGTTCCAGGGGAAGAAGGTCGAATCGACCTGATAGATCGTGCACTGTGTGGGGGTAGCGACCAGGCCGCGGTCGGAGGCGAAGACGTGCAGGTTGAACTCTTCGAAGGGAACCTGCGGCAGGTCCCTGGTGATGACCGTCAACTGGCCGGTCACCGGATCGGGGCGGACCGAGGAGACGATCTTGGCGTTGATGCCGAAGCCGCTGGCGACCATGAAGAGCCGGTACTGGTCGCCTGGCACCGGCTCAGCGAAGTAGAGCGAGCCTTTGAGCGGCGCGATCAGGGCCGGGGTGACGATGTCGAAGTTTCCGATCTTCGAGCTGTCCGGACAGTGGGCCGGGCCCTCGCTGCCGAAGTTGGCCTCGGCAGCGGTGCATGCGGACTGCCCGTCGGCCGCGTCGGGGTTGATCGAGAGCCCCTCGGGCAGCTCGATGATTGCCGTCCGGATGTTCGAAGGCGTTGTCGATTTGCTCATCGGCAGCGCCGACCTGAAGGTCAGATCCATCCCCGACGGCGAGTCGGCCTCCTGGGAGGTGAGACCGATGTTGAGGACCGGTTTGAACGTCTGTAGCCCGCAGCCGGTCGTCGGCGGGTACTGGTCCTCCGCGTGGGTCGTCTGGGTCGGGTCCTGGTAAGTGCGGACGTCGAGCGAGACGACGAGCGGTTCGCCGGTGCAGGTGCTGGGGTTGTCGATGAACGGTTTCGCGAACATGAACGTCGGGTGCGGCGCCTGGCCGTTGTTCGAGGCGCAGGCCGCGGTCGACTCCCCCGGGCAGCCTGCGGGGTTGCTCGGTGAGCCGCGCAGGAAGCGCTCGTCGGCGTGTTCGTCACCGAGCGGGAAGCCCCAGATCGTCGCGTCGGCCGCGGCCAAGGGCATGATCTGGGGGATGCCCGCAACGGTCATCCGCAGGCCGTAGTCGCCGCCGGTCCGCACCTGGATCGGCATCGAGATCGGGATGTTCAGCAGCGGCACGATGAACGAGAGGCGTGCGGTTTCGCCCTCGGTCTGGACTTCGATGTTGTAGATGGGAGCGGTCCCGAGCAGAAATTCGGGATCGCCCGAGTAGTTGCCTCGGACCGCGATCGTCCCGACCTGTGAGGCCATCGGGCATTCGTAGAGGGCGAAGTCGGCCACCGTGCACGTGAGCGAGGCGTGCGGGTTGCCGAAGACCCCCTCGGGGAAGTTGACGCTGACGTCCCGGGCCGCCTCGGGCTCCCCCGGTTCGGAGAGGCTGAAGCTGGCGCTCAGGTCCGGATGCCCGCCCGCCTGCGTGCTGGTGGTGCCGACGCCGAAAGAGCTGATCGCCTGGGACGCCGGGGCGGGGGCGGCGAGGACGGCTCCGAGGGCAGCGGCCGCGGCGAGCACGGAGAGGAAGTGGATCGTCGTCTTGCGCCAGATCATCGCCGGGCCCCCCGCTTCTTTCCATGCTTCTTCTTCCCATGCTTCTTCTTGTGCTTTTTCTTCTTCTTGTGCTTCTTCTTCTTGCCGCCTTCGCGGTGCTTGAAGTTGCCGCCGGTCCCCTGGAAGGTCCCGATCGTCGTCGCCGTCGCCGGGGGCGTCGAGCTCGGCCCGTGGCACTCGTCGGAGGCCTGGCAGGGAACCGGCGCGGGGGTTTCCATGAGCCCACCGTCCTCGCGAGCTACGTAGACCTTCACCGTATTGCCGTTCCTGTCGCCCCCGACCAGGGTCTGCCTGGTGAAGAAGTAGGCGTTGACTCCGTCGCTGCTGACGGTCACCAGCCCGTTGTCGGAATTGCTGCGGCCGGTCGAGATCAGTGAAGTGGTGCCCTGGTTCCACTCGTAGACGTCGCGTGAGGCGGCGGAGTCGCGCAGGGCCAGTGTCTCGGCCGAGGTGAAGAAGACCCGCCCGTCGTCGGTCAGGTTGGAGCCGTAGGGGGACAGCTGCGTATCGGTCGCCGCGAAGGCCCCGGTCGGCGCGCAGGAAACGCAATCGAGCGAGCCGCCCGCGGCGGTCGCGTAGCGGTAGATGGCGTCGTGGCCGAAGGTCGGGTAGCCGGTCAGCGGCAGGTCGGACTGGAAGACCGCGAACTGACCCGAAGGAGTGACCTGGAAGTCGCCGTAGCTGTGCGCCTCGACCGCGGTGACGGCGCGGGTGACGGCGACGTTGGTCGGCTCGATGGTGGCGACGTAGCTCGGGGGGTCGTCCTGCGTGGCGACATAGAGGTTGGGCGCGTCAAGGGTCCCCGCGGAGCCATCGAGCTGCTCTGGCGAGAGGAAGTAGGCGGTGCCGTTACCGGCGGCGAAGCCGGCGCCACCGGCGAGCGCGACGGCGCCGCAGGTGTTGGCCGAGGCCACTCCGACCGCGTTCCAGTTGTTGCGCCCGCCAGCCGCAACCGGGTTGCAGGCGTCACCGTCGCCCGTCCCGGACGTCCCCGTTGAGACGCGGGTGATTCCGACGTTGCCGTCGTCGCCGACAGTGACCCGGAAGAGGTCGGCGCTGGCGTCGTGATCGTCGGCGGTCAGCTGCTGGGCGCTCGAGTAGAGGACGGTCTCGCCGTCGTCGCTGATCCCGCCCCAGAGGACGCCGGTCGTGGCAGCCGGGGCGAGCGCGACCGACTCGTCGCGATCCTCCAGGTACATGTATGGAGACCAGTAGTCGTTGCCCGCGGCGTCGGTCGAGACGTGCTCGGCGACGACCGTGCGCTCGCCGTCCGCGGAGACGCCCAGCGATCCGACGTCGCCGCTCAGGTTGGCGCCGGAGTCGTCCTTCGAGACGACCCTGGTGACACCGCTGTCGAGGTCGCGGCTGTAAATCGAGACGTCGCCGGTGGAGCTCGCATCGGGCTCGAATTTCGAGGTCGACCCGAAGATCAGATGGGACCCGTCGGCCGAAAGGCGCCGGGCGACGAAGCCGTCGGGGGCGGCGCCGGCCCCCGGGTCGAGGGACCCGGTCATCCCTTGCACCAATGAGCCATCGCGGCGATGGACCGGGATCCCGGTCTTGCCGTCGGCGAAGCAGGGCGAGCAGCCGCCGGGGCCGCCGAACGCGAAAGTCGAGAGGTCGGCCGCCTCCGCGGTCGGGGTCGAGGCGAAGGGGCTCTGGGCCGGCGGGGAGCCGACGTCGATGCCGACGTAGTCGGTTACCCAGCCGGTCTGGGTGCGGTGGGCGACGTAGGGATCGGAGCCGAGGTTCGTCGGTTCGCCCGAGACTCCCGGCACGGTGCCGAAGTTGAGGGTGTAGAGCAACCGGTCCGCAGCCCGCGGCTGGGCGACCAAGGGAACCTGCCCGGCGACGAGGTCGGAGCGAACGTCATAGCCACCGGTCCCGGGCGAGGAGACGATCTCGTATGCGCGGCAATCGTCGAGGTGGGTGGAGCGGGTCTGCTTGCGGACGAACGCGTTGTCGCAGTCGTCGAGCCCGGATTCCGCTGCGTAGGTCGTGAGGGTTTCGTCGGGACCGACCGCTTGGCCGAAGGCGTTGTCGGCGACGATCCGGTAGTGGTAGGTCGTCCCCGGCGCAAGGTCGCTTATCGCGATCGAGACCGACTGCGTCCCGAGCGGGCTGCCGAGCTGCCGGGCGGGAGTCGCCTGACACGGGTTGGCGTTGCAAGCTGCCGGCCCGTACTCGACCAGGTAGGAGGTGCCGCCGCCGTTAGGGTCGATCTCGGCGGCGAAGGTTGCCCCGTCGGTGTTGACCGCGCCGACCCGCTGGTCGATCACCGAGGCCGGGCCCTGAGGCCGGAACATTCGGTCGGCACCGAAGGCGACGATGCCGTTCGAGTTCATGGCGCGGATCCGGTAGTGGTAGAGCGTGCCCTGGCTGAGACCGGCGAGCGGTGCCGTGATCTGATGCGATCCCGGCCCGCTGATCGGGCTCGGCGGCGTGCATGGAAGGCTTTGCCCGTAAGCGCTCGTCGTCCCCCATTCGAAGAGACATTCGCTGGTGTCGCCACCCCCGTCGAGGTCGATCGTGCCCCTCAGGGTGACTTCGGATGGGTGGAGGTCGGGAGCGTCGGTGCTGATCGTCGGCACCACCGCGGTGCCGGTCACTCCGAAGACCTCGATGTGCTGAACGCCGCCGTAATTGCGCGAGTTGGACGTGTAGACCTTCTTGGTCGCTTCGTTGATCGCGATCCCGTAGGGCTCCGCGTCTTCGAGGCCGAGGAAGCTGTGCTCCGGATCGGGCAGGCCGAAGCTGGTCAGCGGGCTGCCGTCCGCCGCGTAGGCCTGGACGCGTACGCTGCTGAAGTCGGTGAGCACGGCGTAGACCTGGTCCGTGGAGAGGTCGACGGCGAGCCCACGGGTCGTTTCGGCGGTCAGGTCGTAGAGGTAGTTGCCGTCGCTGTCGTATTTGCGAGCGACGCCGAAGAGCTCGCCGACGTAGACGTTGCCGGCGGAATCGATCGCGAGGTGGCATGGCCTCGGGCTCGGGAAGCTGTTGCCGGTCGGCACCCCGACGGAGGTGAACTCCAGCACCTCGTCGGAGTCTTCGTTCGTGACCCAGACGTCGCCCTGCGGGTCGACGGCGACGCCGCAGCCATTGCGGAAGCCGCCGAGCGGGAAGGCGCCCCCGAGCGCAGTGCCGTCGGGTTTGAAGCCCTTGAGCACGTTGCGGGAGAGGATCGCGTAGATGTTGCCGGTCGCCGGTCCGCCGCTGTTGTCGACGGCGAGCCCGAGGACCGTCGAGTTGGCGCCGGGGTCGACCGAGATCGAGGTGGCGCCACCCAGGGCCGAGTAGGCGGTCGGGGTGCCGTCGGGGGCGAACTGGGTGAGGCCGTTGTCAAAGCGGCAGGGATCGACCGCGTAGACATTGCCGCTGCTCTGGCGCAGGGCGACACCGGTCACCCCGCAGAACGTGCCCGCAGTCGAGCCGGTGCCGTCGAAGGCTTCTTCGGTGTGGGCGTAGACGTTGATCGTCCGCGCCGAGGCGCTGCCGGCGAGAGTCAGCAAGGCGACCAACATCGCCAGCGCCAGAAACGGTCCTTTGCGAGAGGGGCCCATCGCCTACCCCCTCCCCTTCGCGCGCTCATGGCGTCTGGCACTGGCCTTCGCCCTGGCCTTGGCCCGAGCGCTGCAAGCGACCCGCAGCTTCGGCTTGGTCGTCGACGAGATCCCGTTTTGACCGACCATCGCGGCCGTTGCCCGCCTGGCCTTCAGGCAGAGGCTCTCGCTGTTGATCAGGAGCCCTTTGGGGCCGCCGGCGAGACTCATCGAGACTGAGCTGACCGGTGCGTCCGGGACGCTCGCGAAGGTGACCCGGAGGCGCCCCGCAATCGAGTCGACCCTTCCGGAGAGCTCGATGTCGACCTGTCCACGGAGGTCCATGACGAGGTCGGGGAGCTTGTGCGAGGACGAGCGCAGATAGACGTTCCCTGTCAGCGGCTCGTCGAGCAGCGGTGTGGTCACGGATGCCCGACCCAGTTGCGAGTCCGCCGGACAGCTCGAGGCGGCGAACTGGACCCTGGTGCAGACGGTGCCAATGTGGGAGTTGTCGAGCAACTCCCCTTTCGGCAACGTCACCGAGACGCGCCTGGTGTTCGCTTCTCCGGGCGCGGTCTTCAGGCTGGCGTGGATCGCCGGGTGTCCGCGCTGGTTGAGGCCACCTGCGAGCCGCAGCGCGAGCTTCGGCCCGTAGTCGAGATCGGCGCAGTTGGCGACCTGGAAGTGGCTGCTACGCCGCGCTGTTCCACCTTCGTCCCCGAAGAGCGACAGGTCGACGGCAAACGGGTCGCAGTTGGTCGGGTTGAGGGTGAAGTTCGGCCGGTCGAAGCTGACCCTCACGTAACGGGTTCGCAACGGCACACCGTCGAGGATCTGGGGAAACGGGTCCGAAGAGGTCGAGACCTGGCCGGTGACGCGGTCGAGCTCGACGCCGACCCTGACCGGGACGTTGCCGAGGTCATAGGGCCCCGAGACGGCCGGGATCGCGACGACGAGACTGAGCGGGAAGCCCTTGTAGGGGCCGGCGAGGAAAGCGTGGCCGGCAACGTAGACGGGCCGGGTGCCGGGGCCGGCCCCGGCGGTCACCGAGCCGACCCGGCTCGAGGCCGGACAGGCGGGAGCGGCGAGCTCGGCCAGGCCTTTGTAGGTCGGATCGGAGTAGCGGGCGATGACTGCCTCCGGGCAGTACGCGACCCCCCGCAACGAGGCGAGGAACCCGGGCGGGGCGGTGGCGTCGAGGCCGGTCAGGAACTGATCGCCGTCGTCCCGCTGAAGCTCGAGCGTGAACGGGGAGTATCTGCCCGCGGTGTTGTCCACGGAGCCCGCCTGGACACGCGGCTCGAAGGGTCTCGTCGCCCCCGGACATGACTCGCCACCCGGCCCGGTCTCGACCGGGAAGAAGCTGAGCGATGTCTGGTTCGGGAGGGCGGAGTTCCATGGCTCGAACTCTGCTTCGACCGGATAGGAGCCGCACTTGGACGGGGTGCCGAAGATGCCACGCTCGGAGCCGAAGAAGTGGAGCTCGAAGCGCTGGATCGGCGATTGCGGCAGATCGACGAACTTGGTGACGATCCTGCCAGTACCGGGATCGAGCCCGACCGTGCCTTTGAGCTTGACGTGTGTGGCGAAGCCGTCGGCGGTGACGAAGAGTCGGAACGTGTTGCCCGGTAGCGGCTGGCCGATGTAGGCGCCGCCATGGATCGGGCCGGGCAGCGCCGAGCTGTCGATCGACGTGGTCCCGATCTTCGCGAACTCGGGGCACCGGGCTTCTTCCTCGCTTTCGAAGCGGAGCTCGCTGTCGGCGCACGAGGTCTTGCCGTTGGCGCCATTCGGAAGCAGCGAGAAGCCGTCGGGAAGGGTGAGCGTCAGCGCCCGGATCTGCGAAGGGGACGGTGAGCTCGCGCTCTGTGGTTGCGGAACTTTCAGGTCGACGTCGAGGCCGGAGGCCGTATCGGCCTCTTTCGTGGTCGGCAGCGCAGTGATGCTGGGGTCGAAGCTGAGCTGGTCGCAGCCGGTGGTCGCGGGCCACGGGCTCTCCGCCCGGGCAACCGTGCCCTCGTAGTAACGGACGTCGACGCTGGCGGTCAGCGGCACCCCGCAGGTGGTCGGGTTCTGTAGGTACGGGGCTTCGGCCGCGCCGGCGGAGACCGGCGGGAAGCAGCCGCCGGGATAGGGATCGCACTGAATGCCTTCAAAGGCTTCGGCCGGGAAGCGGTTGGTGTCGTGCAACGGGTTCGCCGGAACTCCCCAGAGATGGACCGTGAGCTCGGTGAACGGCAGCAGGTGGTAGATCGGGCCGCTGGTGGCGTCGAGCCCGTAGTCGCTTCCCGTCCTTCCGTGGAGCACCACGAACGCGGCTGTTTGCGCCAGCGGCACGTTGAAGCCGACCAGGCCCGGCTCCCCGACGTGGGGCTCCATGTTGAAAATCGCGACCCTTACGAAGTTCTGGAGGTCGAGCACACCGACCTGGGAGTCGATCGGGCACGAGTTGGTCGCGAACTCGGCGAGTGAGCATTTCGGCACCGCGTGCGGGTTGCCGATGAACCCGGTCGGGAAATGGGTGTCGAGGATCTGGATGTCCTCGCAGTTGCAGGGGCTGAAGGTCGCACCCCGGTTGGTCCAGACGGTCTTGTAGCTGACGTCGGGATGGCCACCCGCCTGGGACGTTGAGACGGAGGTCGTGAACTCGCTGACCTCCATTTTCGCCTCGGCCCGGTCAGCGCCCAGCGCTCCAACCGTCGCCGCGAGGGCGACGAGCAGGCCTGCAATCGCAACTCGTGCCCTCATCGCTCGCTCCTCTTCGCGGCCCTTTGGCGCCTTTTCTTCGCTCGCTTCTTCTTGGCGGCCTTCCGTTTGGCGGCTTTCTTCTTCTTGGCGACCTTGCCCGGCTCGCGGACGTTGCCGGCGCCTCCGAGCGAGGCTCCGGTGCCGATCTCGGTCGAGGACGGATGCGCGTTCTCGTCGCCGTGGCACTCATCGGCCGCCACGCAGGGCAGTTCTGCCGGCGGGACGCGGAAGCCGCCGCCCGCCCGAGCGTCATAGAACTTGACGAAGTTCCCGTTCTTGTCGTCCGGGGTGAGCGTGTCGTAGGTGGCGAAGTAGATGTCGACGCCGTCGTGGCTGACCGCCTCGAGGCCGGTGTACTCGGCCGGGAAGAGGAGGTTGCCGGCCCACTTGTCGCGCTGGCCGGTGCCGCTGGAGATCAACTGCGGCCGCCCGTCGACGAACTCGTAGACATCGGTGATCGCGTTGGTGTCGGATTCGACCAGAGCGTCGGAGGTCGTGAAGGCGACGCGTCCGTCGTCGGACATGAAGCGCCCGCTCTGGCTGGCGATCACGTTGGCACTCGGTTTTTCGTAGGCCTCCGGGGAGCTCCCGAACGGGTTCGGAGTCAACGGTGCGCGCACGAACGGGGGCGTGCCGGTCGGGTTGCAGGAGACGCAGATCAACTCGCCGCTATCGGCGTTGAAGCGGTACATCTGGCGCCACCCCTCGTTGTCGTAGCTGGTCAGGCGGGCCGCGGTCAGGAACGACGCCCAGCGGCCGTCCGGGGAAATCTGCATCCGGTTGACGGTCGTGCCCGGGTCGAGGGTGGCGACGTACTTGACGGTCCCGTTGCGGGCGACGTAGAGATTTTTCTCGTTGAATACGCCCGGGTTGTCGGGGTCGAGCTGCTCGGGCGAGAAGAAGTAGATGTCTCCGTTCTCGGAGGCGATCCGGTCGTCGAGTTCCGTCCGCTCCGGCGCTATCGCCTGGGCCGAGCAGCGGAAAACCCCGTCGGCCGAGCAGTCCTCCGAGTCGCCGGCGCCGTTGCCCTTCGAGATCTTCGTCAGTTCCTGGGTCTCCTCGTTCCATTCGAAGACGTCGAAGGCGAAGAAGTCGGTGTCATCGGGCGTCAGCTGTTCCCGCGAGGAGAAGTAGACGCGGGAGCCGTCGTCGGTCATGCCGAGGAAATTGGCGAGTTTGCCGCCCAACAGGTCGTAGGTGATCGCGTCGTCGACCCGCATGTAGAAGTGGCTTCCGAAGCCGGCCCCGAGGACGCTCATCAGAATGTGGCTGCCGTCGTCGGAGATCGCGGGGATCAGGATGCTCTCGGTGTTCGTTCCGGCGTCCTGGGGGATGTCTTCGCCCCCCTGGAGGCGGGAGACGATCGAGATGGTGGCGTCGGCGACGTCGTTGTCGTAGACGGACCCCGGCGCTGTGGTCAGCCCGTTCTCCGCAAAGGCGATGTTTCGGGAGGAGAAGACGTAGTGGCTGAAGTCGGCCGAGGGTTTGTCGGCGCCGATGTAGTCCTCGGCGTCTTTGACGACCTTGTGGTTGGTCGGCCACCTGCCGAGGAATTTGCCCTCCGCCGTCCAGACATAGGGGGCCTGGGAGCCGAGATCGCTCGGGTCGACCCCGAAGAGATCGGGCAGCCGGTAATCGATGCAGACGTCGCCATCGAGGTTGCACTGGTAGCCGCCGACGAATCCCGATTCATTTCCCTTTTGTCCCCAGTAGCGCGTCTGCCAGCCGGAAAGGGTGCGGGTCGAGGTGTAGAAGTCGACCAGCGAGTTCGGCGGGTTGGTGCCGTTGACCGCGCCGAATGCGCCGATGAAGCTGAAGCGCGGCGGGTTGGTCGCCGTGCCGGGGTTGGGGTCCGGAATCCGGATGTGCGGGATCTGGGCTTTGAGGAGGTTCGTATCGGCGAGCGTGTTGCCCGGCAACAGCGCAACCCCACCCGCGTTTCCGGGGGAGACGAGCTCGTAGGCGCGGCAGTCGGGCAGGTAGGCGGCGCCGGTCAGCTGGCGCACGTATCCGTTCGGGCACGAGGGCGGCGCGAAGTCGAAGGTCGCGTCCGGGCTGGTGGAGGTGCCCCACTCGTTCGTCGCGACGACCCGGAAGTGGTAAGTGACCCCGACTTCCAGCCCGGCCAGGTTCTGGCTGACCGGGACGGGCTCGGTGCCGTCGCCGAGATCGGCAGGGGTGGCGGGGATCGCGCTGCCGTAGGAGGGCGTCGTGCCGTATTCAAACCGATAAGTGGTCGCGAATCCGCCCGGATCGACCCTGGCGTTGATCGTCGCGCTGGATTCCGCCACATTGCTGGGCCGAACTCCGGCGATCACCGGAGATGAGGCCGCGGTGAAGCTCTGATCGGGGCCTACGGATGTCCCGAGGCTGTTCTGGGCGACGAGCCGGAAGTGGTACGGGCGCCCGGCCTGAAGGTTCTCGACTTCGATCGCCGGCACGTCAAGGATGGAGCTGCCGGCAGGAGCGGAGAGCGCCGCGGTTTTGTTGCGGTAGTTGGTGTCGATGCCGTACTCGAACCAGTATTCGGTCGGGATTCCGTCGGGGTTCAGCGACCCGTTGAGCTCCGCCGTGGTCCGGGTGACGTCCGTCGCCGCCTCGGTCTGGACATCGAGGATCGCCGGCGGCCGCAGTTTCACCGGTTTGCTTTTGGTGGTCCCGTTCAGCGTCTTGACCTGGATCCGCACCTGGTAACTGGTCTCGGTCGCGAGGCCGTTCAGCACCGTGTCGACGGCGGTCTCTTCTCCCGTGTAGGGAGTGACGGGGTTGCAGGGGATCGAGTTGAAGGAGAAGTCGACGGGGCTGCCGGGGCTCGATTCTTCACCCCACTGCACGCGGCAGCTGGTTGCTTTCGGGCCGTGGGCGAGGTCGACGGTCGCAGTGACCCGGCCGCCGTCGTGGTCCGGGTCGACCGCGAGCTCCTCGACGTCGGGGACGACGACCGGCGGGCCGAAGACGGCGAGCTTGTTGGCACCGCTCTGAATGTAGATGCGCCCGTTGGTGGGACCTCCGGTGGTGTCGAAGGTCATCGGGCGTTTGTAGCCCGTCGTCGATGCGAGCGGGTTGAGGATTTCCGGGCCGCCGAACAGCTGGCCGACTTTCTCGTTGTCAGCGGTCCACTCGGCGACCCAGCCGGTGTAGCTATCCATGAGGAAGGCGTGGTGGGTGCTCGGGTCGATGGCGACCGACTCGAAGGGCGAGTTGCCTGTCTCTTCGTTGAGGCCGCCGTTGCCCCATGGCCCGGCCTCGGGGCACACGCAGCTGGTCGGCGAGAGGTTGATCGGGAGCGCGCGTCCGTTCGGGAGCGTGAACCCCTCCGGCCCGTACTTGGACCACATCGGAACCCCACCCACGGATTTGGCGACGTACACGTAGAAGTCGTCGGCGGTGACGCTGTAGAGGCCACCCTCGTTGAGGCCGGGGCCATTGGTGTTGCGCCGCAGCTGGCCGACGAACGTCGTGTGCGCCGGATCGTCGTCGACGGGCTGGTACTTGTCGATGTGACGGGAGAAGCCGCCGTCATCGTGGAGGATGTAGACGGTGCCGCCGGGGGAGACGCTGATCTCGTGCGCGACCAGGAGCGGGTCGGCCAACGGCGTCGTCTGGAACTGGTCGATTTCGCCCTTGTACTCACCGGTCGAGTCGAAGGCGATGAGGTGTCCCTCCCACTGATTGGGCGCCGTTTCGACCGTCGCCTCGACATAGATGTAACCCGCCGTCGGCCCTTCGGTCGAGGGATTCATGTCGGCGGGGATGATGCGTTCTCCGCCACCGAACCAGAACGAGTCAGGGCCCAGCCCTTCTTCGAGCGGTGGCGGGGTGCGGTCGCAGTCGGAGGGAACGGCGGGGCAGTTGAAGCCGCCGAGTCCGTCGATCACGTTCGTGCCGAGGGCCGCGAAGTCGACCGGGGCCCCGCTGGGACCGAATTTGCGGATCGTGTTGTCTTCCTCGACCCAGACGATGATGTTGCCGGCGGGGTCGACGCCGATCGGTTGGATCCCGGACACCGGCAGCGTCAAATTGCGGAGAAATTTGTGCGTCGTTTCCGCCGAGGCGCTCTGCGCGGCTGCACCCACGGCGAGGCACACGGCGGCCAGCGCTATCAGGGCGACGGTCGCTCGGGCCTTCCAACCCCTTGCGGAAATCGACATCAGCCCCTACCTCCCCGGCGACGATTGCCCTTTTTCTTGCGCTTCTTCTTGGCCTTCTTCACGCACTTGCCCTTCTTCCGCACCTGCCCTTTCTTGCAGGCGGCCGGTCGGGTCGGGTTCGGCGGCGAACCGGCGGGCGGCGTGACGAAGGTGGAGTCGGTCCCCATCGCGGATCCGAACGGGTTCGACGCCAGGGCTCGGAAGTGGTAGGTGGTGGCCGGCGTCAGGCCTGAGACCTCGACGCTGGCCGTGCCGCCGCCGGCCCCGAGCGTCACCGGTGCCGTGCGGGACCCGTAGCCGGCGCTCGCCCCGTACTCGAAGACGACCGATTGGGGGCCGCTGGTTCCGTTGGCGCTGACCGAGCTGGTGAGGCGGACGGAGCTCGGCCCCAGGATCGAAGCGGAGCTCGAGTTGACTGAAGGCGCGCTGGGCGTGGTGAACGTCTGATCCGGGCCCTGGGTCGTGCCTTTGAAGTTGAAGGCGACGACGCGGTAATGGAAGGTGCGACCCGGCTCCAGCCCGGTCAGTTCCGTGCTGACCGGGTGGAACTCACCGTCGTTGCCGACCGAGTCGCTGATCAGCGTCCGCGCTTCGTAATCGTCGGAGGTCCCATACTGGACCATGTAGCTGGTGTCGCCGAAGCCCGGGTTGACTTCGGCCCCGACGATCGCGGCGGTTAGCTCGGTGCCGGTGGCGTTCGTTCCCTGGATCTGCGGCAGGACGGGCAGCGGCGTCGTGAACGTCCTGTCTTCGCCGACGCTGGTTCCGAACGAGTTGTAGGCGACGATCCTGTAGTGGTAGGTCGTCTGCGAGGTAACCAGCCCGTCGAGAGGGACCTGGACCTGCGCAATGCCCGGCCCGCTGCTGATCTCGGTCCCCGTCGGCGACGGCGTCTCGTTCCCGTAGGCGGTGGTCGGCCCCCACTCAAAGTAGTAGTGGGTGCTTTCACCGTTGGGATCGAGCGAGCCGTTCAGCGTCGCCGTTCCAGGTCCGATCCCGGTCGCATCGGCTGTGAGGATGTTCCGCACCCAGTGGGGCGTCACCAGTTGGTCGGCTCCTTTGGAGACGCCGTTGCCGTTCTCGACCACGAAGCGGTAGTGGTAGCTGGACTCGGTAGTCAGGCCGGTGATCTCGGCGCTGACGTCCTGGGCGGTGGTGACCGGGATGGTCACATCGCAGGGGACGCTGCTTCCGTAGCTTTTCGTCTGGCCGAATTCGACCTTGCATTCGCTGACGTCCCCGGCCCCCAAGGGATCGACGTGGGCGCTGACAGTGGCGCTGGTGTGCTCGGCCGCTGGGGGAGCAGCCGGGAGCACATCGGGGACGATCTTTGGCTTGAAATAGGCGACCCCCGTGTCGGTCGCCACATAGACGGCCCCGGTGCCGCTGTCGACCCCCAGCCCCTCGCCGCCGGTGATCTGTCCGCTGCCGAATTCCTCTCTGGCCGTGCAGTAGCCGGCGGTGGGATCGCAGGGGGCCGGGAACACCCGGACGACGTTGCCGCGGTTGTAATAGAGGTCGTCGTTGACCGGGTTCACCGCCAGGCCCTCGCCCGGCCCTGGGTCCGGGGGGCCCGGGATCGCGAATTCCTCGTTCAGCATCGTCAGGTCGACCTTGATCCCTTCGCCACCGCAGCAAGCGGTTTGGAAGTAGAGGTCGTCCTGTGAGTCCACGGCCATGTTGGCGTCGTTGGTGCTGTAGGGGACTCCGATCGATTCGGAGCTGAACGCCCCTTTCTCGTCGAAGCTGAAGAACTGGTAGTTGGCGAAGACCCAGAGGTAGCCGGTGCTGCCGCTGACGGTCATGCTCATCAGCCCCTGGTTGAACTCACCGGCCGTCCCGAGCTGCCCGTTGACGCCCCATGACGTGATGAGGGTCCCGGCGGAGGTGAACTTCGAGACCGTTCCGGAGGCGTTGTCCCCGACGTACAGCGATCCTTTCGAAGGCCCTCCGGAGTTGTCGACCGCGATCGCAGTCGGGTTTTCGAAGTCGGGGAAGCTCGAGTTGCTCTGCCCCGGCCGGCATATATCGCCGGGGGCGACCGGGCAGAGGTCGGCGCCGGTCGTTTCGTTTACCCCGTCGCCGATCATGAAGATGAAGTCACCGTCTTCGTCAAATTTCGAGATCCGGTGGTTGGCCCGGTCGGCGACGTACACGGTGTGGGTGGCGCTGTCGACTGCGGCCGTCGAAGCGTCCCCGATCTGATGGTCGCCGGAACCCGCGAACGTCGACTGGTATTCGGGGGTGAGAAACGCAGCCTGGGCCGGGGCCGCGGCGAGGGCGAGTACGCAGGTGGCGGAGCCGATGACAAGCGTGCGCTTCAGGATTCGCGCCTTCATCGGCCCGACCTCCGGCCTTTGCGCCCCTTCTTCTTCTTGCCGCGCTTCTTCTTCTTGACACAGGAGTTCTTCTTGAGGACGAAGCCGCGCTTGCAGGTCGGCTTCGGAGCCGAGACGCGCGGCGCCGGACACAGCGTCGCGTTCGAATCGCAGCTGTCGTCGAGCGTGCGAAATGTCTGGTCGCCGCCGAACGCCGTGCCTCCCGAGTTGGTCGAACGCAGGCGGTAGTGGTAGGTGGTGGACGCCGCGAGGTTCGTCAGGTTCGCGCCGACTTCCACCGGCGCGGTGCCGCCGCCGACAGCGCTCGGTGAGCACTCCACCGCGCTCCCGTAGGCGGCCGTGGGGCCGAATTCGAAGAGACAGCTCGTCACCTGCGCCCCTTCCGGATTGACCGCGCCGTGGACGGTTCCCGCCCGCTGGCCGACGAAGGTCGCCCCCGGAAAGGTCTCCGCGGTGGGCGGGTCATGGGTGAAGGTGGCGGTGACGTTCTTGGTGGCGACACCTGCGGTGAGCTCGCACTCGCCGTTGCCGGAGCAGCCTTCCCCGGACCAGCCGGTGAAGGAGGAATGGGCGGCGGGGATCGCCGCGAGGCTCACTTCCTCCCCGTCGGTGAAGTAGAAGAGGCAGGTCCCGCCGCAATTGACGCCGGCGGGCGCGCTGACGATGGAGCCTGCCCCGGAGCCCGCCTTGCTGACGCTGATGGCGTGTTGGGCGGTGAAGTGGGCGGTCACCGATTCCGCCGCCTCCATGACCAATTCGCAGGGCCCAGAGTCGTTCTCGCAGCCGCCCGACCAACCGGTGAAGGACGAGTGGCCGGTCGGAGTCGGGATAAGGGTGACCACCGAGCCCTCGTCGTAGGGGCCGGTGCAGACGCCACCGTCCCCGCAATCCTGGATCGCGCCGATTTTGTTCGGCGTGCTGACCGACCCGGTCCCGGTCCCGGCGACCTCGACGGTCAGCGGCTGCTGTAGCCGGGTGAAGGTAGCGACGACTTCCTTGTCGGCGTTCATGTCGACCGTGCATTCGTCGCCGGCCGGGCTGACAAAGTCGCAGCCGGTCCAACCGTCGACCACCGAGTGCGGTTGCGGCGTCGCGGTCAGCGTGACGTTACCCGGGGGGTAGAAGCCCGCGCACTGACCTTCGTCGCCGCAGTCTTCGACCGGAGCGACGTCGGCGTCGACCGCGCCAAAGCCGGTGCCCTGGGGTTCGACGCCGAGTCGGTGGGCGGGGCCTCCTTCGAAGACGGCGATGCGGCCCATCGTCGAATCGGATGCGTAGGCAGTGCCCGTCTGGGAGTCGATCGCCACCCCGCGCGAATCGGTCACCACGCCTTCGCCGAAAGTCTCGAAATAGATCCCTTCCCAGGAGTAACCGTTGATCCCCCCACCTTCGGAGGCGTAGACGTCCTCCGAGCCCGGATCCATGGTCAAGGCGACAGTCTGTTCCTGGAGGTTGAAGCCGAACCGGAACTCGGGTTCGGAGCGGCGCAGCGGCCCGGTGTTGTTGAAGTTGAAGTACCAGTTGAAACCCTCGAACCACGGTTTGTCGGGAGCCGGCGGGAATTTGCTGTCCAGCGCAATCGCACAGATCGGGCCGACGTATGGGCCTTCTTCGAAGTCCGCGTCGGTGACCGGGTCGTTGCGCTTGTACTTGAAGAACCCGCTGTAGTGTTCGCCGACGTAGACGTTGCCGTCTTGGTCGGTGGTGACTCCGCATTGGTAGACGAGCCCGTCGCCAAGGACGCGGGGAGGGATGTTTCCCTTCAGGGTGCCGTCGTTCGTGTACTGCTGGACGCCGACCGTCGATTGTTCGTCGACGTAGGCGTTGACGTAGAACGCACCCTCGGTCGCGGTCCCCGAGTTGTCGATCGCGATTTGGGCCGAAGACGTTTCATTCCGAAACGGGATCCCGCAGACCTTGTTGGTGCCGGTGGCCGGGAAGGTCTTTGGTTCCAGGTCCTGGGCGGTGCCGCGGCTGCCGTAGAAGCGCGAGACGCATCCGCTGCCGTGTTCGAGCACGTAGAGGTCGCCCGTGGTCTGGTCGACGGCGAGGGCTTCGGGGGTCGCCATCCCCGACCCGAAGTACTGGTCGAAGTCGTGGATCAACGCCCCCTGCGCCGAGGCGGCTGGTCCGAGGGCGACGAGAACGACCAGCGCCGAGATGCCCAACATGATCCGGCGATGACGAACCGCGTCTCTCACTGTCGAATTCTCCTCATTCCCCTGAGTCGGCCCTACGGCCCTTGCAGATCCCGCCAGAAATGAGAACACATACAGACCATCGTGTCAAGCGATGAATTTTTGGTTCAGGCGAATTGACCGACGATTCCCGCTTGTAAAGCCAAGTTCAATGTCAAACTTTGTGTGGGAAACAGCAATGTTTCGAGTTCGGCCCGTACCACGCAGGGACATGCGCGTACCACCGGCGGACCTCGATTAGTCGGAACACCAACAGACCGTTATGGTGGGAAACGCCATCGTCTATTCGTCGGCCAGATCGGCCGAGAACCGCTTCAGAATGCAGAATCTGAGGATTCCGAGCTAAGAACGTGCAGACGCCATGGGGAGAGTCGACGGACCTGCGCTCGCGGCAAATGCCGCCGGGCCGCGGGACCCCTCGCGACGAGGCCGACCGCAACCATCGCGAGCGCCTCTTCGCGGCCACGGTCGCCCTGGTCAACGAAAAGGGCTACGAGGCGACCAGGATCGCCGACCTGGTCAAGCTCTCGGGGATCTCCCGCAGCGCCTTCTACCGCCAGTTCGCCGACAAGCAGGAGTGCTTCCTGACCGCCGCCGAAGAACTGACCCGGCCGACCCTGGAGCTGATGGAGCGGGCCGAGCGGGCGCCGAGCGGCGAAGAGCGGCTGGTCGAGGCGCTCGAGGCCTTCCTCAAGCTTATGAGCGACCAACCGGCCGCGGCGAGGATGTGCTTCGTCGACATCTACGCGGCCGGGCCCGAGGCGGTCGCCGTCGTCGACCGCACGCTCGACGCCTTCCAGGCCTTCGCGACGAACCTGTTCGAGGCGGTGCCGAGCCGCAAGGGGATGCCGCCGCAGATGGTGCGGGCGATGATCGGCGGCCTTCAGAAGGTCGTCCACAAGCGCCTCTACCGCGACGAGCAGGACGAGCTCGTAGGCCTCGCCCCCGACATCTACCGCTGGGCGTTCTCCTACCCCCCGCCCCCCGGCCCGCTCGATCCTCCGAAACGCCGGGCGAAGAAGCCGCGCCCGTTCGAGGAGCGCCAGGCGGTCGCCAACCCCGCCGACCGGGTCCTGCGGGCGCTGGCGGCGACGGTCGCCGAGAAGGGCTATCCCGGCGCGACGGTGGCCGAGATCGTCGACCGCGCCTCGACCTCGCAGCGCACCTTCTACGAGCATTTCGCGAACAAGGAAGAGGCGCTGCTGGCGGCGCTCGACAGCGGCTCGGCGCTGATGCTCGCCAACACCCTGCCCGCCTTTCGCCGCGCGCCCGACTGGCAGCACGCGGTCCGCGGCGCCTACGAGGGGATGTTCGCGTTCGGGATCGAAGAGCCCGAGTACAGCCGCCTCGGCGCGGTCGAGATGTACGCCGCCGGCAAGCGCGCACTCGAGACCCGCGACCGGATCATGGAGCAGCTCGAGGCGCTGCTCCAGCCGGGCTACGAGCTGGCGCCGGAGACGCCGCCGATCGCGGCCGAGGCAATCGGCGGGGCGATCTACGCGCTGGTCTACGACCAGGTCAAGCGGGTCGGGCCGGAGAGCCTGCCGGACCTGATCCCGATGGCGACCTACATGACCCTCGCGCCCTTTCTCGGGGCCGAGGAGGCCTACGCGCTGGCGACCAATTCCGGCGAGCGACCGGGCTAGGAGCCGGCGGCGGCCCTGCGGGCGGCCTCGTCGCCGAGGTAAGGCGTGAGGACGATCTGGACGAGTTCGGGACCGAGCTCCGGCAGCCGGTCGAGCTCGTCGGCGATCAGGCAGTCGGCGACCAGCGACATCGCGGCGCCGACGATCGCCTGCTCGACCGAGGGCAGCGGGGTCCCGTTCGACTGGGGCCGATTGCGGCCGCTGCGCAGCAGGGCCGCGAGCTGGTCGTGGCTGGCGCGCCCGCGGCGGGCGAGCTTCGGCTCGGAGGCCTGCGAGGAGATCAGGATCAGGCGCGCTTCGTCGGGGGCGTCGGTGACGAACGCGAGACCGCCGTCGATCGCGGCGACGACCCCGTCGGCCCACTCGCCCTGGGAGGCGCAGGCGTCGACGATGACGCTGTTGAGCCGGCTGAAGGCCGCGTGGTGGGCGGCGAAGACGCAGTCGAGCTTGTCGTCGAAGAGCTGGTAGAAGGTCCGCCGCGAGACGCCGGCCCGGTCGATCAGGTCCTTGACCGTCAGCTTCGCGTACCCCTTCTCCGCCATCGCCGGGGCGACCGCGGCGATGATCCGCTCTCGCTGGTGGGCGGCGACGACCTCTTGGGGAAGCGCGTGAGGACCGCGGGGAAGCTTCCAGGCCTTGTCGGGGGCGTTGAGGTGAGACGAGCCCGCGTCTTTGAGGGCGTGAGAGCCGGACATGGGATATATCAGAACACAGTCATACCACTCTGTCAAGTAGCTACCCCTGTTTACCGCTCTGGGATGCGCTTTTTAGGGTACTTAGCAATACCTCCGGAAGCCGCTTTGCGCGTACATGGCGGCGCGGTCGACAGCCGGGTCGAGCGCGGAGCTGGGGCCCGGACCGCTCAGCGGGCCCGGCAGCTGCGGACCGATTCGGTCGTCTGCTGGTCGCCGCCGGCGAAGTTGTACGTCGCCCGGGCCAGCGAGAGGAAGCCGGCGGTGAACCCCTTGGGGACCGGGCAGGACGCGTTCAGGTAGCTGCGCCGCTCGCCTTCGTACGTGAACTCACGGGAGACCTCGATGTCGAAGTTCGCCACCCGCGGCCAGGGTCCGACCGCGCGGCGGATGATCGAGACGAGGACCGTTTTGAAGTTCCCCTTCTGGCGGTGGACCGAGAACGGCAGGATGATCGAGACCGGTGGATCGGTGGAATAGCCCTGGACCCAGACCGCCGGCCGTCCGCTCTCGTCCTTGCCGTTGAAGGCGAGCAGGTCCGCATGGATCCCGAACGGTCGCTGGTTGGGGACGAAGATGTGGGCGAACAGGCCGCCGTGCCCGACAAGCGCGTCACCACAGAGGCGGAGCGCCTGACGGCTGTCGGTGCTGTCGAGCCGCTCGCGGGGACAGACCGGAAGACCCTTGGTTTCGAGCTCGCCGCGCCAGGCGATCTCGAGCTTGATCGAGTTGACCCGCGGGAGCGGGGAATGGTCGACCGTCTTCACCCCGCCGGCAAGGTAGACCGAGACCGGGGCGGGACGGTGGCGCGGCAGCTTCTTCGGGCTGATCCCGCCGTCGAGGGTGACGATGACGGTGCCGTGCTGCGAGCGCTCGGCGGTGGCGGTGCCGACGCCCAGCGCCAGCATCGTCAGAGCGACGCCGAGGAGTGCGAAGCGACGCTTGTTGCCGATCTGAGATCTCGATCTCAGCAATTCCCCATTCCCTGTTCGAGTCCCCCTGGGCAGGGGTCTCCGCGAAGAAACCTTAGCGTTTCCGACTCCGAACGGTGGTACGTGAATGTGCCTGAAAAGCGCACCAGCAAGGGAAATCGGGCGCTTCCGGCGCGCCCTCTTTGGAACACGTCCGGTGACTTGGAAGACGACGGCGTCCTCCGCGGCCTGGTCACCGAGAACGCAGGCGGACCGATTCTCCTTCGAGGGTCAGCTCAAGGGCCGTGGATCCGCATTTACTTTGCACAGCTTCCGCTCTAAAATGCGGAATTGAGTGGGTTACCGGGAAGCAACGAGGCTGCGATTTGAGCCGGTTGCGTACCGCGAAATCGGGTGGGTCGATGGGCACTGAGTTACGCCCCCATACCCGGCTATGGTCCGCGGAGATGACGCGCACGCCTTGGGGGGACGCCAGTGACCTGCGGGCGCGGATGCTGCGTCCCGGGCGGGGCATGCCCCGCGAGGAGGCGGACCGCAACCAACGCGAGCGGCTGTTCGCCGCGACCGTCGCGATCGTCGCCGAGAAAGGCTACGAGGCGACCACGGTCGCCGATCTGGTCGAGCTCTCGGGCGTCTCGCGCAGCGCCTTCTACCGCCACTTCGAGGACAAGAAGGAGTGCTTCCTGACCGCCGCCGAAGCGCTGATCGAGCCGACCCTGGCGGCGATCGAAAAGGCGGAGAGCGGGGCGGCCGGGGAGGAACGCACCCGTCGGGCCGCGGAGGGCCTCCTGAAGCTGATCGCGCACCAGCCGGCGGCCTCGAAGATGTGCTTCGTCGAGGTCTACGCCGCCGGCCCCGACGGTGTCGCGGTCGTCGAGCGCACCCTCGACGCCTTCGAAAAGTTCGTCTCCGCCCTCTTCGACCAGGTGCCCGGCCGCGAGAACATGCCGCCGCAGATGGTGCGGGCCCTGATCGGGGGGCTCCAGAAGGTGATCCACAAGCGCCTCTACCGCGACGAGCAGGACGAACTGGTCGAGCTCGCGCCCCAGATCGCCGACTGGAGCCTCTCCTACCCGCCACCGCCGGGCCCGTTGCGGGCGCCGCGCCGGCGCTCGCAGGAGCCGCGCCCGTTCGCCGAGCGCCAGGCCGTCGCCAACCCGCCGGAGCGGGTGCTGCGGGCGCTCGCCGCGACCGTCGCCGAAAAGGGCTACCCGGCGACGACGGTTGCCGAGATCGTCGATCGCGCCTCGACCTCGCAGCGAACCTTCTACGAGCACTTTGCGAACAAGGAGGACGCGCTGATCGCCGCCCTCGACAGCGGCTCGGCGCAGATGCTCGGCACCGTTCTCCCCGCTTTCCGCCGCGCCCAGGACTGGCGCACCGCGGTGCGCGGCGCCTACGAGGCGATGTTTGCCTTCGGCGTCGAAGAGCCTGAGTACAGCCGCCTCGGCGCGGTCGAGATGTACGCCGCCGGCAAACGGGCGCTCCAGACCAGGGACACGATCATGGAGGGGCTCGAGGCGCTGCTCGCACCGGGCTACGAAATGGAGCCGCAGGCCGCCCCGATCGCCGCCGAGGCGATCGGTGGCGCGATCTACGCGCTCGCCTACGACCAGGTCAAGGCAAAAGGGCCGGAAAGCCTGCCGGAGCTGGTCCCGATGGCGACCTACATGACGCTGGCGCCGTTCGTCGGGGGCGAGGAAGCGTACGCCCTGGCGATCGGCGACGAGAAGAAATAGGCAGCGCAGAGGCCCGCCGTCCGGATGGGTCTCCGACGCGGTCGGTGGCCTCTGCGCACTTCGAACGCCGCGGGAAGACGGCGCCCATGCCCTGCCCTGCGACCAGGGTAAATCGCATTAACCGGGCCGAGCCCGGCCGAGTATAGAGGAGGCCGTTCCTAAAAACCAGCCGCTTCGTGCCTACCTCTTCGGCGTGCAGCTCCTCACGACTTTGCCGGCCATTTTGAAGCCGTCGGTGAACGAGAGCTCGCCCCGCACGTAGAAATGGCCGTTGGGGCAGGTCCCGTAGAGGAGGGTCTGTTTCTTGCCCTTGTGGGTCCAGGTTTTGTGGATCGAGAGTTCGGCGAAGCTGAGCGAACCCTGGCCGCTGACGATCGTCGGGATTTTCAGTTCGACGTCGGTCCCGTAGAGGCCGCTGGCCTTGTTGAGGACGCCGGTGGTGACGAAGGTCGTCGGCGCCGGCACGTGTGCGTAGACGTGGAAGATGAACACGGGCCGACCGTTCTTCGGCGGCCCGTTGAAGATCAGCATCGGCGCCTTGGCGAAGAACGGCGCCTGTTCGGGGAGGGCGATTTCGGCACCGGCCTGGCCGGTCCCGATCAGGGCGTCCCCGCAGGCGCGTTTCGCCTGGTTGGTGAGCGTGTTGGCGATCTTCCCGACCGAGCAGCTGGGCAGGCCCTTGGTGTTGGCTCCGGTGTGCTTGTCGAACAGGAGGTGGAGCGTTTTCAGCGCCGGCAGATGGGTCCCGTCGGCGGTGCGGATCGTGCTGCGGGCGCTGAGCGTGATCGCACCCGGCTCCGTCCGCGAGAGCTTGTGCGGGGTGAATCCCCCTTCGACCGTGACGATCAGGTTGCCGGCGCGGACCGTCTGCCCCCCGGCGCCGGCGACGAACAGGCCGACGATCGCGACCGCGACAGAACACGCGGTCACCGCTGCGCGGCGCTTTCGCCGCCTCTCACTCCACCCCATGACTCCCCCTTCCCGCGGTTGCTGCCGACTATAACGCGCGGTCAGGCACCCTCGCCGGAGAATTTGTAGCCGACGCCCCGCACGGTGAGGATCAGCTCGGGGTTCTGCGGGTCGCGCTCGACCTTCTGGCGGAGGTTGGAGATGTGGACGTCGCAGGCGCGCTCGTCGCCGTCGAACTCGGTCTGCCAGAGCTCCTCCATGATCTGGCGACGGGGGAATACCTCGCCCGGCCGTCCCACCATCAGCCGCAGGAGCTGGAACTCCGAGCGGGTGAGGTTGATCGGCTCGCCGCGCACGGTGGCGACGTGGCGGACGAGGTCGATCGCGACCGGGCCCGCTTCGATCCTCACGGCCTGGCCGAGCGGCGAGCGGTCGAGCTCGCGGCGGCGCAGCTGCGCCCTCACACGGCCGAGCAGCTCGCGGACCGAGAACGGCTTCGTCACGTAGTCGTCGGCGCCGACCTCGAGCCCGACGACCTTGTCGACCTCGGCGTCCTTGGCGGTGAGGACGATGATCGGGACGGCGCTGCGGGAGCGGACGTCGCGGCAGATGTCGAGGCCGCTCGGCCCCGGCATCATGATGTCGAGGATCAGGAGGTCGAAGGGGATCCCGTCGCCGAGCTCGGCGGTCGCCTCGTCGCCGTCGGCGACCGGGGTCACGTCGAAGCCCTCCTGGGCGAGGGCGTAGCCGACCGAGTCGCGAACCGAGGGCTCGTCGTCGGCGATCAGGATGCGACCGCTGCTCATCTGCCGACCCGCTCCGGCCTCATGCCATCGGGGTCGTGCTCGGTTGCGCGGCCGGCAGGCGCACCCAGAAGGTGCTGCCCTCGCCCTCGACCGAATGGGCGCCGATCTCGCCGCCCATCACGTCGGCCATCCGCCGCGCGATCGCCAGGCCGAGTCCGAAGCCCTCGTGCTTGCGCGACTCCGTGCGGCGATAGAAGCGCTCGAAGATGCGCTCGATCTCTGCCGCGGGTATGCCTGTGCCGGTGTCGATCACTTCAATCACGACCTCTTCCTCCCCTTCGAGGCGGGCGCGTACGGTAACGCTCCCGGGTGGTGGCGTGTGCTTGCAGGCGTTCGTCAGCAGGCCGACGAGCACCTGGCGCAGCAGGGTCGGGTCGCCCTTGGCGGCGCCGGCCTCGGGCTCGACTTCGGAGAGCAGGCGGATCCCGGTCGGCGACTCGACCGCCTCGATCGCATCGCGCACCGCCGCCGGGACGTCGACGACCTCGGTCTCCGCCGACCCCACCGACTCGACCCGGGCGAGCGTCAGCAGGGCCCTGGTCAGGCGGTTCATCCGCTCGGTGTCTTCGGCGAGTCGCTCGAGAAAGTGATCGCGGGCGTCGGGGTCGTCCTTGGCGCCGTCGCGGAGCACCTCGATCGCGCCGGAGATCCCGGCCAGCGGGTTGCGCAGCTCGTGGGCGGCGTTGGAGATGAAGTCGGCTTCGGCGAACTCGCGCCGCATCTCGTCGGTGCGATCGCGGGCGACCGCGAGGACGGCGCGCTCGTTCGGCAGCGAGCGGAGCTGGGTGGCGAAGGCGCGGTCGCCGATCCGCAGCGCCGGGTGGGCGGCGAAGCCCACCTTCTCGGCCCGCCGCAGCTGCGGCAGCATCGGTTCGGGCGCCATCCCGTGGGAGTCGAGGAGGTCGGCGGCGGCGCTGTTGGAGAAGCGCACGGGGCCGTCGAAGTCGACGACCATCACCGCGTCGGTGAGGCCGTCGAAGATCGCCTCGAGCTTGTTGCGGTCGGCGGTGAGGACGCCGAAGCTCTCCTGGAGCGAGGCGCGCATCTTCTCGAGGGCGGCGGCGAGGTCGCCGATCTCATCGTGGCCGCGACTGGTCAGGGGGGCGTCGAGCGAGCCGTCCGCCATCTTGTTGGCGGCGTCGGCGAGACGCTCGACCCGCTGCGCGATCGCGGCCGCGATCAGGAAGCCGGCGAGGACCCCGAGGCCGATCGCGCCGAACACCGCCCGCGGGCGGTCGCCGAACAGGTAGACGACACCGGCGCTGAGGACGCTGATCAGCGCGAAGGCCGTCGCCAGCCACAAACGCATGCCCACGCGGACCCTCATCCGTCTCATGAAGAGTTACTAACACAAAGCCGACGGCGGGCGGTCATGGGAGAATCGCTGGAGATGTCCACCCTGGTCTTCATCCCCGCCTGGAACGAGCAGGACTCGGTCGCCGAGGTGATCGCAGACGTCCGCGAGCAGATTCCCGCGGCCGACATCCTCGTCGTCGACGACGGCTCGGTCGATGCCACCGCCGACCACGCCCGTGCCGCCGGCGCGACCGTCGCCTCGCTGCCGTTCAACCAGGGTCTCGGCGCGGCGCTTCAGACCGGGTACCTCTACGCCCTGCGCGAGGGCTACGACTTCTGCGCCCACCTCGACTCCGACGGCCAGCACCCGGCCTCCGAGGTCGCCCGGCTGCTCGGGGAGGTGGTCTCCGACCGTGCCGACCTCGTGCTCGGGTCGCGCTACCGCGAGCGGGGCGACGGCGAGCCGGCCGACGCCGACGACTACCGGCCGACCTTCTCGCGGAAAGTCGGTACCAGCGTCTTTCGCTTCTTCCTCACCCTCGCGACCCGCCAGCGCTTCACCGACACGACCAGCGGCATGCGGGCGGCGAACCGGCGGGTGATGGCGCTGTTCAGCGAGAACTACTCGCCCGACTTCGCCGAGATCGAGTCGCTGCAACTGGCGGTGCGCCAGGGGCTCCGGGTCGAGGAGGTGCCGGTGCGGATGCTGGAGCGGGCCGGCGGCAGCTCGTTCCTGACCCCGCTGCGCTCGGCCTTCTTCATCTTCAAGGGCCTGGTCGTCCTCTTGGTCGGGATGTTCAGACCGCGCTCGGTGGAGGCCGAGCGATGAGCCTCTCGCTGCTCGTCCTCGCGGCCGAGCCGAAGGTCTCGCTGACCGCTCAGACGCGGATCCTGGCGGCGATCCTGGCGCTCGCATTCATGCTCCTGATCCTCGATCTGATCCGCCGCGACAAGCTCCAGGAGCGCTACAGCGTCGTCTGGTTCGTGGCCGGACTCGGGATGCTCGTCGGCGCCGCCTTCCCGGGCCTGCTGAGCATCGTCGCCGACGTGATGGGGGTCCGCGACACCAACGTGGCGCTGTTCTCGATCGTCCTCCTGCTGCTGCTCGGGCTGGCCCTCAACTTCAGCGTGATCATGTCGCGCCAGGCCGCCCAGATCACCCGGCTCGCGCAGGAGCGGGCGCTCGACAAAGCGCGTCAGCAGGGCGCTTCCGGCAACGGCGACGAGCCGCACGGCGAGAGCGCGCCCGCTCAGAGCTCGCGCTCGTAATAGAGCATCCGCGGGCCGTCGGGCGAGCCTTCGTTGTTGGTGAAGCCGCTGCTCTCGTAAAGAGATCGGGCTTCGACGTCGGTCTCGCCGGTGTTGAGCTCGATGTGGGTGGCGCCGGCGGCGCGGGCCGCCTCCATCGTCGCCTCGAGCAGGGCCCGGCCGATCCCGCGCCGGCGCCGGTCGGGAACCACGTAGAGCTCCTCCACGTAGGCATCGGGCAGCCCGTTGTAGTGGGAGCGCTTGAGCCGGAACTGGCTGAAGCCGTCGGGGCCGCCGCCGGCCAGGAGCACGGTGATCTCGCCCGTCTCGATCAACGAGCGAAGGTGGACGGCGAACTCCTCCGCCCCGGGGCTCGGTTCCTCGTATTCGGAGTTGAAGTCGTGCAGGAGGCGGCCGATCACGGCGGCGTCCGCGGGAGTGGCGTGACGGATCTCGATCGGCTCGGGGACGGACATCGGGCTCAGCCGAGGATTCGCTCGAGGCGGTAGAAGAGCGCTTCCAGCGCGAGCTCCTCGGAGACGTTGAGGTCGAGCCGGCGCCGGGTGTCCTGGACCAACTCGGCGGCGTGGCGGGCGTCGGCGCTCTCGAGCCCCTCCGCCGCGGCCTCGAGTTGGGCGAGGCGATCGCGGTTGAAGACCACCTCCGCGGCGCCCTCGAGGACGGCGGCCATGTCACGGAACCAGAACCCGGTCAGCGCCAGGCCGAGGTCGAGGGTCTCGGTTCGCCGGCGGCGGCCGACCCGCTTCGCCTCGTCGGCCATCTCCCGGGCCGAGCGTTTGACCCCGGCCTCCTTCTCGGCCTCGAGCGCCGCCCGGGCACCGGCCTCGGCCTCGGCTCCGACGTCCTCGGCCGCCTTCAGGAGCGGCCGCCACGGCGCCTTCGTGGTGGGCGCAGCGAGCGCGAGCGCCGCGGCCCGGAGCTTGCGACCAAGCTCGCCAAGAAGGAAACGGGCCAGCTCAAGGTCCCCCGCAGAAAGCCGCGCCGCAGCACTCACCTCCCGCCGACGGGCCGAAATGTCGGCTCCGGCTGGACTTTTCGGCCCGTCGGCGGCGTCGTCGGCGGCGGCGGCGGTGGCGTCGGCGGTGAGGGTGGCTTCTAGGGCGGGTAGCGGGAGCGGGGCGAAGTCGACTGGCTGGCAGCGTGAGGAGATCGTCTCCAGGAGGGCCTCGGGTTCGGAGGTGAGGAGGATCAGGTGGGCGAACGCGGGCGGCTCCTCGAGCGTCTTCAGCAGCGCGTTCTGACTCTCATCGCGCATCGCCTCGGCGGCCTCGACGACGAAGACCCGACGCTCGCCCTCGAAGGGCCGGTAGGACGCGGCACGGATCACCCGCTCGCGGACGACCTCGACCATGTGCTGGGCCCCGCTCGGGGCGAGCCAGACGAGGTCCGGGTGGGGCGAGGGGTCGAGCAGCGCCCGCCGCCGGGCGTCCTCGGGGTCCTCGGCGCCGGTGGCGAGGATCTCGGCCGCGAAGGCCCGGGCCGTGGTCCGCTTGCCGGCTCCGCGCGGGCCGCGGAAGAGGTACGCGTGCGCCGGTCCGGACGAAAGCGCCGCCCCGAGCGCGGCTCCGACCCGCGGCTGGTGCTCGGTCGTGAGCTCGAGCACCTCCGTCACCCCCACCGCCTCCCCCGTGCGGCGCTCTCATCGTCCATAGGCCGAAGCCGCGCGGTCATGGGCGGCGGGCTTCGACGATCTCGAGGACCTGCTGGTGGACCTCGTCCGGGTCGCCGCCGGCGTCGATCGCGACGACGCGGTCGGAGGCGATGATCGCGATCTCCTCGTAGGCCTCGGCGACCGCCCGCTGGAGCTCGACGCCCTCGGCCTCGAAACGGTCCTCGCCGTCGGCGCGCCCGAGGCCGACCTCGGGGTCGACCCGGAGCAGGATCGTGAGGTCCGGCCAGAGGCCGTCGATCACGGTGTCCGTCAGCGAGAGGACCTGGCTCGTGCCGAGCCCGCGGGCGCCGCCCTGGTAGGCGACGCTGGAGTCGGCGAAGCGATCGGCGACGACAACGAGGCCGTCATCGAGGGCCGGGCGGATCACCCGCGAGACGAGGTCGGCGCGGGCCGCCGAGAACAGCAGCAGCTCGGCGAACGGATCGATCACCAGCTCGGGATCGGCGAGCAGCTCGCGGATCCGCTCGGCTGCCCCGGTCCCTCCCGGCTCGCGGATCAGCAGCGTCTCGGGGCCGAGGGCTTCGGCGAGCAGCTTCGCCTGGGTGCTCTTGCCGGACCCGTCGACTCCCTCCAAGGAGACGAACACGCGGCGGCCTCAGGCTTTGGTCGCGGCTTTGGCGCGTTTGCGCCCCCGCGTGGCGGTGTCTGCTTTCGAAGCTTTGACTTTCGCTTTTCTCTTCGCCGGCGCGGCGTCCTCGTCGCCCTCCGGCAGCGGTTTCTTCGCCATCGCCGCCTTGGCGGCTTTCGCCGCTTCGCGCTCGGCCCGGCGTTTCTTCATCTCCTGCATCGACTCGCAGTCGTCGTTGAGGCAGAGGTTCCAGGGCCGGCCGCGGAAGGGCTGAACTTTCAGCCGCGGGGTCTGATCGCAGATCGAGCAGCGTTCTTCGAGCTTGAAGACGTCGCCGCGCTGGGGAAGCGGGAAGGTCTGGTCGCACGAGTCCGGGTCGTCGAGCGTCCAGCCGGAGCAGCCGACGAAGCGTTTGCCCGATTTTTTCGCGCGGATGATCCGCAGCATGTTGGGCGAGCCGTCCTCCTTGGTGCGACCCGCTTCTTCGCAGACCTTGCAGGGGCCGAGGATGCGGTCCTCGTCCATCCCTTTCCAGACGACTTTCGCGAGGTCCTCTTTGCTCTCCTCGATCTCCGACCAGGTGTTGTGAAGCAGGTCCCGGCTCTCGCCGACGACCTCGCCCTTGGTCATCTCGCCGGCCGCGATCCGGTCCATCTCGGCCTCGAGCTGGGCGGTCATCTCCGGGGTCGCCATCCGCGGAACGTAGTTCTTGAATGCCTCGTAGAGGGCGATTCCGGTCTCGGTCGGGATCGGCGGGTTGCCGTAGACGTAGCCGCGGTCGAAGAGCTTCTGGATGATGTCGGCGCGGGTCGCTTTGGTGCCGAGGTTGCGCTCCTCCATCAGCTCGATCAGTTTCGCCTGCGAGATCCGACCCGGCGGCTGGGTCTCCTTGTCGACGATCCAAGGATCGCCGTCGAGGGCGAGCTCCTGGCCCTCCTCGAGCTTCGGGATCTCGTCGTCGGCGGAGCGGGCGTAGGTGTAGATGCCGGCGTAGCCGGGATCGACGACGACCGAGCCGCGGACGAAGTAGCTCTCCGAGCCGGCCTCGATGTCGGCGCGGGTCGACTCGGTGATCATCGGCGGGCTGAAGGTCGCGAGGAAGCGGCGGACGACCAGCTCGTAGACGCGGCGCTTGGGACCCTCGAGGGCGCCGGGGTGGATCGCCTGGGTCGGGTAGATCGGCGGGTGGTCGGTGGTCTCTTTTTTGCCGCGGGTGGCTTTCAGCTCACCCTCGAGCAGACCCTCGGCGGCCGAGAACTCCTTGACCCGGACCAGCGACTGAACCAGCTCGCGGACCGGCAGCGAGCTCGGGTAGACGGTGTTGTCGGTTCGCGGGTAGGAGATGAAGCCGTCCATGTAGAGGTCCTCGGCGATCCGCATCGCGCTGGCGGGGGTGATCCCGAGGCGGCTGGAGGCGTCGGTGCTGAAGGCGGTGGTGTTGTAGGGAGTCGGCGGCCGGCGGGTGTTTTTCCGGGCGGTGACCGCGGTGACCTTGCCCGGCGCGCTGGTCCCGGCGAGCGCCGCATCGGCCTCCTTCTGCTCCCAGAACTTGTCGACCGAGTGATGCGCCTCGAAGCTGCCGTCGGCGTGCTCGAACTTGGCGAACAGTTCCCAGAACGGTTTCGCGACGTGGGCGCGGCGCTCCATCTCGCGCTCGACGATCAGGCCCAGGGTCGGGCTCTGGACGCGGCCGACCGAGAGGAAGTTGGAGCCGAAGCGCCGTACCGTCAGCGAGACCGCGCGGGTCAGGGTCGCGCCCCAGAGCAGGTCGATGTCCTGGCGGGCGGCGCCGGCGTTGGCGAGCGGATAGGAGAGCGTGTCGAGGTCGCCGAAGGCGCGCTCGATCTCCTCTTTGGTCAGCGCCGAGTAGCGGGCGCGCTGGACCGTCAGGGTCCCCTTCTCGCTCTCCTCGCGGGAGCCGAGATCGGGGTTGGCGTCGAGCATCTCGTCGAGCGCCTCGAGCCCGATCAGCTCGCCCTCGCGGTCGAAGTCGGTCGCGATCACCAGCTCGTCGGCCTCTTTGGCGACTTTCTTGATCGCTTTGACGACGTTTTTGTCGGTCGGCTCCTTGATCAGCTCGGCGTCGATCAGATCGTGGAGGTCCGTCTTCTGCCAGTTCGAGTAGCCCTCGGGGAAGGACGGGCCCATCACGTGGCCCTTGAGGCCGATCGTGCGGTGTTCACTGCCGTCGTCGTCGGTCCAGGTGTAGTACGGGACTTTGAAGCTTTTGTCCGTCGACGGACCGCCATTGGAGGCGCCGAGGATCTCGGCGATCTTCTTGGCGCTGTTGTTCTTCTCTGTGACGATCAGTCGCATGGCTGGCCTCTCGGCGGGCGAGAGTAGCAGGGGCACTCGGCGACGCTGCACGCCTGGCGCGCGCCGATCCCCTTAGGATCGGCGGCCTGATGAAGACTCTGGTGACAGGCGGCGCGGGGTTCATCGGCTCGAATCTGACCGACGCCCTGCTCGAGCGCGGCGACGAGGTGACCGTGCTCGACGACCTCTCGACCGGCCGCCGCGAGAACCTCGACGGCGCGCTCGCGGCCGGCGCCACGCTGGTAGAGCTCGACATCCGCGACGCCGACGAGGTCAACGACGCGGTGGCGACGGCGGCCCCCCAGACGATCTTCCACCTCGCCGCCCAGATCGACGTCCGCAAGTCGGTCGCCGACCCGGCCTTCGACGCCTCGATCAACGTCGGCGGCACCGCCAACATGCTCGAGGCGGCCCGGATCGCCGGCGTCGAGCGCTTCGTCTTCGTCTCGACCGGCGGCGCGATCTACGGCGAGGGCGACGGACAGCGCCTGCCGCTGCCCGAGGACGCCCCGATCGCCCCGATGTCTCCATACGGTCAGAGCAAGTTCGCCGCCGAGGGCTACCTCGCCCTCTACGAGCGCCTGCACGGTCTCTCGAGCGTGGCGCTGCGGCTCGGCAACGTCTACGGCCCGCGCCAGGACCCGCTCGGCGAGGCCGGCGTGATCGCGATCTTCTGCGGCAAGCTGCGGGCCGGCGAGCGCCCGACCGTATTCGGCGACGGCAGCCAGACCCGGGACTACATATATGTCGGCGACGTGGTCAGCGCCGCCGTCGCGGCCGCCGACTCGAAGGCGACCGGCCCGATCAACGTCGGCACCGGCGTCGAGACCGACGTGCTCGAGCTCGCCCGGCGACTTGGCGAGCTCGAGGGAGTCGAGTTCGAGCCGGAGGAGGCGGCGCCCCGGACCGGCGAGGTGCAGCGGATCACGATCGACCCCTCGCGCGCGACCTCCGAGCTCGATTGGCGGGCGGAGGTCGAGCTCGCCGACGGCCTGCGCCGCACCCTCGACTCCATATAGCGCCGCCTCCTCTGGCTCCTCACTCCCGCTTCCGGGGGCGGCTTGGCCGGGGGGACTCACTAACCTTGAGAAATGCCCGCCCAGGCCTACGCCGGCAAGGAGTGCGTCTGCCAGTACCGGAAAGGGATCTGCGACCAGACCTGCGTCCGCGACATGCTGGAGACGCCGTTCTACATCGCCTGCCTGAAACTGAAGGGCCGCCGGACCCTGGTCGTCGGCGGCGGCGACATCGGGCTCGAGAAGGTCGAGGGGCTGCTGGCCTGCGACGGCGACGTGACCCTGATCGCGCCCACCGCCCACCCGGCGCTGGAGTCGCTTGCCGCCGAGGGCTCGATCCGCTGGGAGCAGCGCGCATACGCCGGCCCCGAGGACCTCGAGGGCGTCTTCATGGTGATCGCCTGCACCGACGACAGCGAGGTCAACATCGGCATCTACGACGACGCCGAGAAGCGGGCGATGCTGGTCAACATCGTCGACGTGCCGCCGCTCTGCAACTTCATCCTGCCGGCGATCGTCCGCACCGGGCCGCTGGCGATCGCGATCTCGACGGCGGGCGCCTCGCCGGCGCTCGCCAAGCGGATGAAGCGCGAGGTCTCGGAGCTTTTCGGCGAGGAGTACGCACGGCTGGCGGTGATCCTCAACGACGCCCGCGGCTGGGCGAAGGGGACGCTGCCGACCTACCAGGACCGCAAGGAGTTCTTCGAGGGCATCGTCAACGGCGAGCCCGACCCGGTCGAGCTGATCCGCGAAGGGCGCGAGGCCGACCTGCTCGACCTGATCGAGGCCGCGAAGGAGCGCGCCGCCTCGGCCCTGGCGACCTAGGTCCGACGGCGCGGGCCCGGCCGGCGGACGCTCAGGAGTCCAGCGAGCAGGCCGCGGCGCGGACCCGCTCGAGGCTCTCGCGCATCGCGTCCGCCTCCTCGACGCTCAGCTTCTCCGAGAAGGAGGCGCGGAGCTCGGCGACGACCACCGGTCGCATTTCCTCGTAGAGGTCGCGGCCGGCGGGGAGCAGGGTCGCGTAGCTGACCCGCCTGTCGGTCTCGCAGAAGGTTCGCTCCAGCAGGCCCGCCTTGATCAGCCGGTCGACCAGCTTGGTCAGGCCGCCGCGGCTGATTACCAGCGCTTCGGCCAGGTCCCCCATCTTCAACCGCTGCTCGGGGGTGTCGGCGAGGGTGCGCAGCACCTCGTACCAGGGGAGCGGCGGGAAATCGGCCGCGGCGAGGACTTCCTGCACCCGTCCCGTGAGCGCGGCGTGGGCCTGGACCAGCGCGATCCAGGCCTCCTTGTGGGGGTTGCGCTCGGCCCCGTCCACGGCCTCGGGCGTCGCGGTCGGAGCTGTGGCCTGGTCGGTCATCTCGTCGATTGTGCCAGAGAACCGTTGCCGAATCAATAGTTGTTATAGAAATGATTTCTGCTAAGATCTTTTCTGCGTCAATTATTTATTCGGCAACTGCTACGGAAGGACGAGGCAAATGACAGGCACGCAGACGATCGAGCGGGGAATACCGACCGGCACCTACGCCGTCGACTCCGTTCACTCCACCATCGACTTCGCGGTCCGGCACGCCGGCGTATCGACGTTCCGCGGCCGCTTCTCCGACTACGAGGCGCGTCTGACCGGCGGCGAGAACCCGCGGCTGAGCGGCTCCGTCGACGTCAACAGCATCGAGATCGGCGAGGAGCAGCTCAAGGGCCACCTCCTCTCACCCGAGTTCTTCGACGCGGTGAAGTTCCCCCGGCTCGGCTTCGAGTCGAGCGAGATCGACGTCGCCGACGACGGCGAGGTCAGCGTCCGCGGCACCCTCGAGATCGGCGGCCAGAGCCGTGAGGTCGAGGCGAGCGGGCACTTCGCCCAGGTCGACAGCTACCTCGACGGCAAGGCCCGGGTCGGGCTCTCGCTGGCGACGAAGGTCGACCGCCGCGACTTCGGCCTCGACTGGCAGGCCGAGCTGCCGAGCGGCGGCCAGGCCCTCGACTGGACCGTCGAGATCGCCGTCGAGCTCTCGCTGGTGAAGGAGGACGAGTAGAGATGCGGGTGCTCGGGATCTCGGGAAGCCTGCGTCGCGGGTCCCTCAACAGCGCCCTGCTCCGGGCGGCCGCCGAGCGGCTGCCCGGCGGGGCCGAGCTCGTCGAGTTCGACCGCCTCGACGAGATCCCGCTCTACGACGAGGACGTCGACGTCGAGCCGGCGCCGCCGGCGGTGGCGGCGCTGCGCCGGGCGCTGCGCGAGGCGGACGCCGTCCTGATCGCCACGCCCGAGTACAACCACTCGATCCCCGGCGGTCTCAAGAACGCCCTCGATTGGGCCTCCCGCCCGGCCGGCGAGAGTGCTCTGAGCGGGACTCCGGCAGCGGTGATCGGCGCCTCGACCGGAATGTTCGGTGCCGTCTGGGCCCAGGCCGAGACCCGCAAGGTCCTCGGCGCGATGGGCGCCCGGGTGCTCGAGGCCGAGCTGCCCGTGGCCCACGCCCGGGAGAAGCTCCGGTCCGGGCGCCTGATCCTCGAGCCCGAGCAGCTCGAGCGCCTCGACGAGACCCTCGCCGAGCTCATCTCCCAGGCCGAGGTCGAGTCCCCCCTCCTCGCCGCTTGAGCACCGAGTGATGCCTCAGTCCCCATATAGGAGGTTCGAAGCATCACTCGGCGGGGAAGTACCCTTGGTACATGGTCGACGACCTGCGTAGGGGCGCGGAGAAAGTCGGTGAACGGGCCAGCGCCGCCAGAGAGGCGGCGAGGGGCGCAGCCGGCGACGCGATGGATGCTGCCCGCGAGGCCGCCGGCGAGGCGATCGCCGCGGTCAAACCGAAGTTGCGCGGGGTCTCGCACGAGTGGGCCTTCTTCATCTCGCTCGGCCTCGGCGCGGCGCTGATCATCGCCGCCGATTCGCCGAAGGCGAGGCTCGCGGTCGCGATCTACGCGGTCAGCCTCTCGGCCCTGCTCGGCACCAGCGCCCTGTATCACCGGGTCGACTGGAAGCGGCCCAACGCGCGCCGCTGGATGCGCCGCCTCGACCACTCGATGATCTTCTTCCTGATCGCCGGCACCTACACCCCGTTCGCGCTGCTGGTCCTCGACGGGCCGCTCGCCGACGCGATCCTGGTCGTCGTCTGGGCCGGCGCGATCGCCGGCGCGATCGTCGAGATGATCTGGATCGACCACCCGAAATGGGTGGCGGCGCTGATCTACATGTCGCTGGGCTGGGTCGCGGTGATCGCCTTCCCCGGCCTCTGGAGCGAGATGGGCATGGCCGGGACGCTGCTGGTGGCCCTCGGCGGCCTCCTCTACACCGCCGGGGCGATCGTCTACGCGACCCAACGGCCGGACCCGTTCCCACGCACGTTCGGCTACCACGAGGTCTTCCACGCGCTCGTGATCGCCGCCGCCGCGGCCCAGTTCGCGGCGGTCGCCTTCTTCGCCCTGCCGGCCTCCTGAGCGGCGCCGGACCGGCTCGCGAAACCGGGTTGCCGGCGGCCTCGCCCTGTCAAAATGGGTGCGGCCGGAAAACCGAGGCGGGATCTGCAAGAAAAGTTTCGGTGATTGCGGGAACGACGCCTGCCGAGGGCGCGTTCCGTCCGGCTCGGGGGCGATCCTGCTCAGTTACCCCCTAAAGCCGCCCCGAGAGGAGTAGTTCGATGTCCCAGACCGCCACCAGCACGCCCGTTTCCGGTCTCAAGGGCCTCTCGGTTGAACGTCGCTTTTCGACCGCGGGGACCCATCCCTTCGACGAGGTCGAGTGGGAGATCCGCGACGCGATCATCGGCGACCCGGAGAACCCCGCGTTCGAGCAGCGCGGCGTCGAGTTCCCGAAGAGCTGGTCGCAGAACGCGACCAACATCGTCGCCCAGAAGTACTTCCGCGGAAAGCTCGGCACGGAGGATCGCGAGTCCTCGGTCAAACAGATGATCGGCCGGGTCGCGGGGACGATCTCGAACTGGGGGCGTGAGCTCGGCTACTTCGCTTCCGCGGAGGACGCCGACGCCTTCGAGGCGGAGCTGACCTCGATCCTGCTCAACCAGAAGGCCGCCTTCAACTCGCCGGTCTGGTTCAACGTCGGCTTCGAGGAGCAGCCGCAATGCTCGGCCTGCTTCATCCTCAGCGTCGAGGACACGATGGAGTCGATCCTCGACTGGAACACCAAGGAGGGCAAGATCTTCCGCGGCGGCTCCGGCTCCGGGATCAACCTCTCGAACATCCGCGGCTCGGTCGAGCACCTCTCCAAGGGCGGCCTCGCCTCCGGGCCTGTCAGCTTCATGCGCGGCGCCGACGCCTGGGCCGGGACGATCAAGTCGGGCGGCAAGACCCGGCGGGCGGCGAAGATGGTCGTCCTCGACGTCGACCACCCGGACATCGAGCACTTCATCTGGTGCAAGGCGGACGAGGAGAAGAAGGCGGCCGCGCTGCGCGACGCCGGCTTCGACATGTCGATCGACGGCGACGGCTTCACCTCGATCCAGTACCAGAACGCCAACAACTCGGTCCGGGTCTCGGACGAGTTCATGGAGGCGGTCGAGGCCGGCGAGGACTGGGACCTGCTGGCCCGCAAGGACGGCAGCGCGACCAAGACCCTTCCCGCGCGCGACCTGATGAACCAGATCTCGGAAGCCGCCTGGGCCTGTGCCGATCCCGGCGTCCAGTACGACACGATCATCAACCGCTGGCACACCTGCCCGGAGTCGGGCCGGATCAACGCCTCCAACCCGTGCAGCGAGTACATGCACGTCGACGACTCGGCCTGCAACCTCGCCTCGCTCAACCTGATGAAGTTCCGCCGCGAGGACGGCAGCTTCGACACGGCCGAGTTCGAGCACGCGGTCGACATCGTCTTCCTCGCCCAGGAGATCATCGTCGGCCCCTCGAGCTACCCGACCGAGGAGATCGGCAAGAACGCCAACGCGTTCCGCCAGCTCGGCCTCGGCTACGCCAACCTCGGCGCCCTGCTGATGTCGAACGGGCTGCCCTACGACTCCGACGAGGGCCGCAACGTCGCCGCCGCGATCACGGCGCTGATGACCGGCCGCGCCTACCGCCAGTCGGCGCTGATCGCGGCCGGGGCGACCGGGCCCTACGACGAGTACGAGAAGAACCGCGATGCCCATAACGGGGTGATGCGGATGCACCGCGACGCCTCCTACGACATTGACGAGATGGGGATCAAGGGCGAGCTGCTCGACGCCGCCCAGCGCTCATGGGACGAGGCGGTCGAGCTCGGCGACGCGCACGGCTACCGCAACGCCCAGGCGACGGTGCTGGCCCCGACCGGGACGATCAGCTTCCTGATGGACTGCGACACGACCGGGATCGAGCCCGACTTCTCGCTGGTCAAGTTCAAGGAGCTGGTCGGCGGCGGCCAGATGACGATCGTCAACAAATCGGTGCCGCTGGCCCTGCGCACGCTCGGTTACGCCGAGCCGCAGGTCGAGCAGATCGACGCCTACATCACCGAGGAGAGCACGATCGTCGGCGCGCCCGGCCTCGAGGAGGAGCACATGCCGGTCTTCGACGTGGCCGTCGGCGAGCGGGCGATCTCGCACACCGGCCACATCGACATGATGGCCGCCACCCAGCCGTTCATCTCGGGGGCGATCTCGAAGACCGTCAACCTGCCGCAGTCGGCGACGGTCGAGGACATCGCCGACGCCTACACCCGCGGCTGGAAGGGCGGGTTGAAGGCGCTCGCGATCTACCGCGACGGCTCGAAGACCGCCCAGGCCCTGCGCACCGACGCCCAGGAGGAGAAGGAGGGCGACGCGCCGCCGCCGCCGCCCGAGCGCAAGCGGATGCCGCAGGAGCGGGAATCGATCACCCACAAGTTCTCGATCGCCGGGCACGAGGGCTACATCACCGCCGGCAAATACGAGGACGGGTCGGTCGGCGAGATCTTCCTCACCGACATCGGCAAGGAGGGCTCGACGATGCGGGGCCTGCTCAACGCGTTCGCGACCGCGATCAGCCTGGGCCTCCAGTACGGCGTGCCGCTCGAAGACTTCGTGCGCAAGTTCAGCTACATGCGCTTCGAGCCGGAGGGGATGACCAACAACCCCGAGATCCCGTTCGCGAAATCGATGCCCGACTACATCATGCGCTGGGTCGCGAGCCGCTTCCTCGAGGACCCGGAAATCCTCGAGGAACTGGGGATCATGACCCAGGAAGTACGGGCCAAACAGGAAGCCGAGACCGCGCAGCTGGCGCTCGGAGCCGACACCGGTGGCTCCGCCGGGCCCTCGAACGGGGGCAACGGCGGCGGGCACTCGAAGCCGGTCGCGGCGGCGGACGCGTTCACCGAAACCCCGCCGGTTCGCCCGGCGAAGATGGTCGGCGGCGATCTCGGCCCGGCCTGCGAGCAGTGCGGCGGCATGATGCAGCGGACGGGCAGCTGCTACACGTGTTCTTCCTGCGGCAACAACACCGGCTGCGGCTGAGTTCGTAGGACACGGCGCGTCGCCGCACCCGCGGCTTCGCGCCGTGCGGAGCACTGTCGCTTCGCCGCGTGCACGTCGGCGCTTGGTCCTACGAACTCAGAATGTCCCGGTACTACTCGGATCGCGCTCAGGTTGTGGCAGTCGAGGACGCCTGACGCAGGGCCCGCTCCCTCATCCAGAGGAAGAGGGGGAGGCCGAAGCAGAGGCCGACGAGCAGGCTGGCGGGGATGCAGATCCACCACCGCGGGACCGGCAGCCTGCGGCCCTCGAGGGCGGCCCAGACGAAGAAGGCGATCGCAGCGATCGCGAGGTCGGCGATGAGCTGGGTCGAGGGGATGGTCGCCGTCCAGGCCGAGAAGTAGGCGCCGAGCTCGAGGCCGTGCTCGGCGACGTAGGCGACGACGAAGGCGTTGGGGACGACGAAGCCGACGACGGTCAGGGCGAGGAGAAGCGACTCGGCGCGTCGATCGGACACGCGCTCAGGCGAGCACGACCTCGGCGTCGTGCCGAGGGGTCTCGGTTATCGCGCGGCGGTAGGAGCGCTCGGAGGCGGGGCGGGCGGGCAGGACCCGGTGGCGGGAGACGAGCTCGCGCAGGACCACGGCCATCTCGAACTGGGCGAAGGAGGCGCCGATGCAGCGGCGCACGCCGCCGCCGAAGGGGATCCAGGTGTAGGTGCCGGGCGGCTGTTCGAGGAATCGCTCCGGACGGAAGCGCTCGGGCTCCGGGTAGATCGCCGGGTCGCGATGGATCAGGTGGATGCAGGGCGTCACCGAGACGCCGGCCGGCAGCAGGTAGCCGCCGAGCTCGACCGGCTCGGTCAGGCGCCGGGCGACGATCACGATCACCGGCCGCAGTCGCAGGGTCTCCTGGATCGTCGCGGTCAGGTAGGCGTCCTCGCCGGCGAGGACCTCGGCTCGCAGCCGCTCGAGCTTGTCGGGGTGGCGGGCGAGCCGCTCCATCGCCCAGGAGAGCGAGGTCGCGGTCGTCTCGTGGCCGGCGACCAGCAGGGTGAGGAGCTCGTCGCGGATCTCCGCCTCGCTCATCGGACTGCCGTCCTCGTGGCGGGCGGCGACCAGCATCGAGAGGATGTCGTCGCGCTCGGCGACGTCCTCGGCCGCGCGCCGCTCCTCGATCTCGCGGTGCAGAAGCGCGTCGACCTGGTCGATCCGGCGCGAGAAGACCGGCACCCTGCGGGCCCGGTCGGGGCCGACGAGGAGGATCGGCGCCAGCAGCAGCGGGTTGGTCGTCAGGTCGAGGAAGTCGCGGAGGGCATCGCGGAGCTCTCCCATGCGGGCGCCGCCGTGGACCCCGAAGACGGTCTCGAGGATGATCTCCAGCGTGATCGCCTGCATCCGGGGCCGCAGCTTGTGGGGGGTTCCCAGCGGCCAGGAATCGATCTCGCGGGCGGCGATCTCGGTCATCTTCGCCTCGTAGCCCTGCATGCGCTCGCCGTGGAAGGGCGGCAGCAACAGCTTGCGCTGGCTCATGTGCGGCTTCTCGTCGAGGGTGAGGAGAGAGTTGTCGCCGAGGATCGGACGCAGGATCTGGTTGCCCTCGCCGGCGTGGAAGACCTTCGGGTCGCCGGTGAAGACCTGTTTGACCAGCTCGGGATCGGCCAACACCACCCAGGTGTCTTCGTAGGCGATGTCGAGCGTGAACATCGGGCCGAGCCGCGCGCGGCACTGCCCCAGCATCCATTGGGCACGACGCGACCAGATCGCGGTCTGAAGCGCCCGACCCATCCGCGGCCGGGGCGGCAGCCCGGGGGTGGCGGCCGCTGCCGCGAGTCCCGCCTCGGTTGTTGCCGCCGCCTCCATGCGCCTGCCCCCCGACCGTACACTGGCCGGACAGCCAGGGCATGTGAGATCGGTCCGCTTTCGGATAGCCTGGCGCCCGACTTGGCACCTCCCCGCCTCCCGGCATCCTTCGAGTACCGCGTCGTCAAGCGCCTCTGCGAGCTCTCCCCGCGCGCCCAGCGCCGCCTCTTCGGGCGGCCGCCCGAGCTCGACGGCCAGGTGGTGGCCCCCGACATCAACGTCGTCCTCGAGCTGGCGAAGCGGACCGGCGAGGACACCCTGACCGGCGGCCTGCCGCCGGAAGAGTCGCGGGCCTACGTGCGGCGCTCGGCCGCATCGGTCTCCGGGCCGACCCTGCCGATGGCCGATGTCTTCGAGTTCGCGATCCCCGGCCCGGGCTCGGAGCTGAGGGCGCGCCTCTACGTTCCGTTCGGAGCGCCGCCGCCGCCGCGGCCGATGATCGTCCACTTCCACGGCGGAGGCTGGATGGTCGGCGACCTCGAGACCAACGACAGCGCCTGCCGCTTCCTCGCCGCCCATTCGGGCGTCTCGATCCTCTCGCCGACCTACAGACTCGCGCCCGAGCATCCCTTTCCGGCGGCGGTCGAAGACGCCCAGGCCGCCTTCCGCTGGGCCGTTGCGCTCGCCGACGAGCTCGGCGCCGATCGAGATCGGATCGCGATCGGCGGCGACTCGGCCGGCGCCAACATGGCCGCCGGGGTCTGCATCGCGATGCGCGACCAGGACGGGCCGCGACCGGCGATGCAGCTGCTGATCTACCCCTGCACCGACGCGATCGAGGTGCGCAGGTCGCGCAAGCTCTTCTCCGACGGGTTCATCCTCACCCAGATGGACATCGACGTCTGCGAACGCGCCTACCTGCCGGACAAAGCGATGGGCCACGAGCCGCTGGCCTCGATCCTGCGGGCGCCCGACCTCTCCAGCCTCCCCCCCGCCTACGTCGCCACAGCCGGCTTCGACCCGTTCCGCGACGAGGGCGAGGAGTACGGACTACGGATGCGCGAAGCCGGCGTCCCGGTCGCGATCCGCCGCCACCCGCGGTTGATCCACACCTTCGCCAACCTGACCGACGTCTCGCGCTCGGCGCGGACCGCGATGGCGGAGGCCGCGGGGGCGCTGCGCATGGGCCTCTCCGCTCCGGTCCCGGCCTCGCTCGGCCTGGGAGCGGCGCCTCACTCGTAGTGCAGCGCCTCGAGCACGTCGAGGCGTGATGCGCGCCTGGCCGGGACGATCGCCGAGACGACGCCGGCGAGGGCCGCGAACACCAGCAGCAGGATCAGCGAGCCGACCGGATAGGAGAGCGTGAAGCCTTCGTCCTTGAGCGGCTCGGCCATCAGGCTGGCGAAGATCAGGCCGAGGACCATCCCGAGGATCGCGCCGATCAGCGCCGTGATCACCGCCTCGTAGCGGATCATCGTCCGCACCTGGCGTCGCGACATCCCGATCGCGCGGATCATCCCCAGCTCGCGGGTCCGTTCGTGGATCGAGAGCGAGAGCGTGTTGGCGACCCCGAAGAGGGAGACCAGAACCGCGAGCCCGAGCAGCACGTAGAAGAGCGCGACGAGCTGGTTGACCTGTTCTTCGCGGTCGTTCTTCAGTTCTTCCTGGTTCAGCACTTCGGTGGTCGGGAACGCCGCCTCGGCGCCCGCCGTCAGCAGGGTCTGGACCTTGTCCGGATCGGCGTCGGGCGCGACCAGGACGAAATCGGTCTGGTCCTGGGTCTGGCCGAAGTCGCGGGCCATGACGGCCTGGGTGACGGCGACTTCGCCGAGCACGCCGCCCTTGTTGTCGAACTCGCCGGCGACGGTGAAGCTGGGTCGCACGCCGGTCTGTGTCAGCAGTCGGAACCGGTCGCCCGGCTTGAGGTCTTGGGAGGAAGCGAACGAGCCGTCGACCACGGCTTCGCCATCGCCCAGCCCGCGCAGGGCAGCCGGGCCTCCCCGGGTCCATTCGATCTCGACCGCATCGCCGATGTTCGGGCTCGGCGCAGTGACGTTGGTGGTCCCGCCCCCGTCGAGGACTTTGGCTTTCGCGGAGCGGATCGTCTGCACCGATTCGACGCCGGGCACCTTCTCGGCGGCGATCGCCGCCCCGGCCGGGATCGGCGAGAAGCCGTCGGTGTTCTGGATCACGATCCCGCCGGCGAAGTTTTCGTCGACGACCTGGGCGACCGAGCTCTTGAGCCCGGCGGCGAAGACGGTGACGAAGGCGACCAGGGCGAGGCCGATCATCAGCGCGGCGGCGGTCACCGCGGTGCGGCCGGGATTGCGCTGGGCGTTCTCGCGGGCGAGGCGGCCGGTGAGCCTGCGCGCCTTCTCCAGCGGCCACCCCGAGACCGTCGCCAGCGGCGGCACCAGGCGGGGGCTGAACAGCGAGACGCCGAGGACGATCGCGAGGGCGCCGCCGCCGACCATCCCGGCCGCGGTTCCGGCATCGCCGCCGCGGAACAGCCCGGTCAGGACCAGCGCCAGCCCCACCGCCCCGAGCAGCGCCGCAAGCGCCAGGTAGACGATCTGCCGTTTCCGGCTCGCCGCCGGCGTGAAGGCGCGCAGCGCGGCGATCGGGGGGATCCGGGTCGAGCGCAGTGCCGGCACCAGCGAGGAGAGCAGTGTGATCAGGACCCCGACCAGGAGCGAGACGACGACGGTCCGCGACTCGAGGACGAGGTCGGTGGTCGGCAGGTCGATGCCGAAGGCGACGAACAGCGAGTGAAGGAGCATCGCGACGAGGAAGCCGCCGGCGATCCCGGCGATCGAGCCGAGCAGGCCGATCGCGACGGCCTCGACGATCACGGTGGTGAGGATCTGCGGGCGGGAGGCGCCGAGCGTGCGCAGCAGCCCGAACTCGGTCACCCGCTGGGCGACCGTGATCGAGAAGGTGTTGAAGATCAGGAAGGCGCCGACGAAGACCGCGATGTAGGCGAACACGAGCAGGAACGTCTGCAAGAAGCCGAGGCTGTCGCGGATCTCGTCGGAGGAGCGGTCGGCGTTTTCCTGGGCGGTCTCGACCCGGACCGTGGGCGGCATCTGCGGCTCGATCCGACGTTTGAGCACGGTCGGCGAGACCCCCTCGTCGGCGGCGATCGAGATCTGGTCGAAGCGCCCGACCTTCCTGGTGATCCGCTGGGCGACCGGCAGCGTGACCTGGGCGATGCTGGCGCCGCCGAACGAGGCGCTGCCGAGCTGGGTCAGGCCGACCAGCCGGAAGTCACGCGCCCGGGTCTGGCCGACGATCCGGATCTCGTCGCCGAGCCGGAGGTCGGCTTCCTCGGCGGCGGCCTTGTCGATCGAGGCCTCGGTCGGGCCGCGCGGCTGGTGCCCGTCGACGTAGGTCAGCGACTCGAGGCCCTCGGGCAGGGTCGAGGAGATGAACTTGGGCGCGAATTTGGCGCCGATCGCATCGCCCGTCCTGGCGTCGAAGAACCCGCCCGGCGTGAAGATCGCGCCGGAGGCCGTCTTCACGCCCGGGGTCCGCTGGATTCGCGGCAGCACCTTGGCGCTGAAGCTCGGGATTTCGCCGTTTTCCTGCTCGACCGGGTTCTTGGCGGTGACGACGACGCTGGTCCCCTTCAGCGAATCGCTGAAGATGTCGTCGAAGACGGCGAAGATCGTGTCGGTGAGGACGTAGGAGCCGGCCACGAAGGCGACCCCGATCACGACCGCCACGGTCGTGCTGAAGGCGCGGCGCTTGCGCGCCCAGAGGCTCCTCAGGCCGAGGCTAGTCAACCGTCTTCATCAGCTCGATCACGTCCTCGGTCGTGCCCGGCCGGCCGTCGTGGACGATCTCGCCGTCGCGGAGGGTGATGAGGCGGTCTGCGTGGGCGGCGGCGGCGGGGTCGTGGGTGACCATGATCACCGTCTGCTCGAAGCTGTCGACCGCCTGGCGCAGCAGCTTCAGAACCTCCTGGCTGGCCTTCGAGTCGAGGTTGCCGGTCGGCTCGTCGGCGAAGACGACCGCCGGTTTCGAGACCAGGGCGCGGGCGACCGCGACGCGCTGCTGCTGGCCGCCGGAGAGCTCGGCGGGCCGGTGGGTGCGGCGGTCCTCGAGGCCGACGGTCGCGACCAGCTGGTCGAGCCACTCCCGGTCGGGCTTGCGGCCGGCGATCGAGAGCGGCAGCACCAGGTTCTCCTCGGCGGTCAGGACCGGCAGCAGGTTGAAGAACTGGAAGACGAAGCCGAGCTTGTCGCGGCGCAGCTTGGTCAGGTCCTTGTCGTCGAGCCCGGTGATCTCCTCGCCGTCGAGGAAGACCGTCCCCGAGGTCGGTTCGTCGAGCCCGGCGAGGATGTGCATCAGGGTCGACTTGCCGGACCCGGAGGGGCCCATGATCGCGGTGAAGCGACCCTGCTCGAAGCCGGTGCTGACGCCGGCGAGGGCGTCGACGGCGGCCTCGCCCTGGCCGTAGCGTTTGGTCACCGCCTCGGCGACCACCACGGCACCGTTCGGACTGGAGGTACTCATCGACATTGCAAGCTACCGAGGTCGATCGGTCGACCGCGTGACGAATCGACGCTCGTCGCGGCGGCGGGACTCAGCAACGGTGGCTCGGGTACGGCGGCTCCGTCTGCGAGGCCCCGTCCCGATAGAGGACGGCGCCGAAGCGGGGCCCGGCGAGCGACGGCTCCGAGCCGAGCAGCTCGACCCGCAGGTCGCCACCCCAATGGGTCGCTCCGTCGGAATCGGTGCTGAAGGTTCCGGTTCCCGAGAAGGGCGCCGGCGGGCTCACCGTGGCGGCGGTCAGGGCGCGGTCGTAGACGAAGCGGTCGCCGGTGCCGAAGACGAATGCGCTGCGGAGGATCAGGATGCCGCCCCGCCGCTCCGACTCCGTCGCGATCGCGATGTTGAAGCCGGCTTCGTCGGGGAAGACCGGCTTGGGCTCGGAGCTCGAGCGCCCGCCGGCGACCGAGAACTGTCGCGTCCCGCAGGCCGCCGTGAGGACGACGGTCGGTTCGCCCTCCTCGTCGACGGCGGGCGGGGATTTGCCCTTCTTTCCGCCCTCCCCACCGCAGTTCCAGCGCTCGCCCCGGGTGACCGTGCCTCCCAGGCGGCGCTCTCGCACCCGGATGAAGCTCCATTCGCCGCGGAACCGGAAGCTGCCGACGAAGGTGCCGCGGCGAACCCGGGCCGGCTCCCCGGAGCAGAACGGGAACGGCTGCACCTTTTCGACCCTGCCGGTCGGGGCGAACTCGAGCCGGGCGCGGCCGAACGGCCCGAAGCCGGCGGCCAGGCGACCGTCCTGATAGCGGGCCGGAACGAGGTAGGAGTTGTTCAGTTTGCCCCGAGACACCGAGAGCAGCGCCTTCGTCCTCGACGCCAGTTCGAAGCTCAGTTCGAAGCCCCCGGGGCGCTTGAGGGAAAACGACGGGCCGGAACCCGGCCCGATCGTGAAGGCCGACGCCGGCGCCGCACCCGCGGCGAGGAGCGCCGCGCAGCAAACGAGCGTGACACTCGACCAGCCGCGGATGGCGCCTCTCCCCACGGGGACAAAGATAGCCTGGGTCGATGGCTCCGGTGGACGAATACGACGGGTTTTTGGTCGACCTCGACGGGGTCGTCTGGGTCGGGCGGGAGCTGGTGCCCGGGGCCGTCGCCACCCTGACGGCGCTGATCGAGTCCGGCAAGCCGGTCGTCTTCGTCACCAACAACCCCGGGCGCCCGCCGGCCGTCTACGCGGAGCGCCTGCGCGAGGCCGGGGTTCCGGCCACCGAGGAGAGAATCGTCACGGCGGGGATGGCGACCGTCGCAATCGCCGCCGACGAGGCGGGCTGCGGGGCGACGGCTTTCGTGATCGGCGCCGAGGCCTTCAAATCGATGGCGGCCGAGGCGGGCCTCGAGACGCTCGAGGGCGAAGCCGCACGTGCCGCCGAGGCGGTCCTCGTCTCCGGCCACCGCGGTTTCGACTACGAGGAGCTCCTGACCGCGACCCTGGCGCTCCAGGGAGGAGCGAAGCTGTTCGCGACCAGCCGCGACCCGACCCTGCCGATGCCCGGTGGCGCCTGGCCGGGGACCGGCGCGATCCTGGCCGCGATCGAGACCGCGACCGAGGCCAGCGCCACGATCGGCGGCAAGCCCGAGCGCCACCTCTTCGATCTCGCCCGCGAGCGCCTCGGGCCGGCGCGGCGGGTGGCGATGGTCGGCGACCGGATCGCCTCCGACATCGACGGCGGGCGGCGAGCGGGTCTCGACACGGTCCTTGTCCTGACCGGGGCCGGCACCCGCGAGCAGGCGGCCGCGGCCGAGCGGCCGCCCGACCACGTGATCGAGGATCTGACCGGCCTGCTCTCGGGATGACCGCGAGCCCCGGCCGAGCGTTCGCCGGCGTCTTCGCCGTCACCTTCACCGGGCTCCTGGCGGTGGGGGCGGTGCTGCCGGTGCTGCCGCGCTACGTCCACGGCCCGCTCGACGGGGGCAACATCGCGGTCGGGATCGTGATCGGCTCCTACGCCGTCACCGGACTGTTGCTGCGTCCGTTCGCCGGCCGCTTCGCCGACCGGCGGGGACGGCGCCCGACCGTCCTCGTCGGCTCGCTGCTGGTCGCCGTCTCGGGCTTCCTCTACCTGTTGCCGCTCGGCATCGGCGGCCTCATCGTCGCCCGCCTCGCCCTCGGCGCCGGCGAGGGCACCGTTTTCACCGCCGGCTCGGCCTGGATCGTCGACCTCGCCCCGGAGGAGAGGCGGGGACGGGTGATCGGCCTCTACGGGCTGGCGGTCTGGGCTGGGCTCAGCATCGGCCCGCTGTTCGGCGAGCTGCTGCTCAACGTCTCGGGCTATACGGCGGTCTGGATCTTCGCCGGCGTCGTGCCGCTGATCGGCGCCGCGATCGCGACCCGGCTGCCCGACCCCTACCGGCCCGAGCTCGCCGCCGAGCACGAGCACCAGCCGCTGATCGCCCGCGAGGCCGTGCGGCCGGGGGCGGCGCTGGCGATGGCCTCGCTCGGCTACGCGACGGTCGCCGCCTTCGTCGTCCTCCACCTCGACGCCCGCGGCGTCGGCCACGGCGCCGCCGCCTTCGGCGCCTTCGCGACGATGGTCGTCCTGACCAGGCTCGTCGCCGGCGACCTCCCGGACCGGGTCGGGCCGATCAGGGTCGCGATCTGCGCCGCCCTGGTCGAGGCGGTCGGGCTGGCGACGATCGGGTTCGCCCACAGCCTCGCGGTGGCGATCGCCGGGGCCCTGGCGATGGGCGCGGCCTTCTCGCTGCTCTACCCCTCGCTTTCGCTGATCGTCGTCGGTCGGGTCCCCGAGGGGCGGCGCGGGGCGGCGCTCGGGACCTTCACCGCGTTCTTCGACGCCGGGGTCGGGCTCGGGGCGCCGCTGGCGGGCCTGGCGGCGGCGCTCACCGACTACGAGGGCGCCTTCCTGCTGGCGACCGCGATCGCGCTGGCGTCGGCAGCGACTATCGCCTTCGCGCTATCGCTCGGCGAAGAGCAGGGTCTGGACCGCGCGGCCGATCCTGCCGCGCCGGTCCGATAGCTCCGACTCGGCGCTGCCGATCCCGCTCTCGCGGGGACGGGTGACCGCGTCGACGCAGATCCACTCCCCCTCCGGCAACCGCTCCAGGTTCACGGTCAGATCGACGTTGACGAAGATGTAGCGGCGCCAGTCGAGGACGGCGCTGACACCGTTGCCGACGTCGGCGATCACCAGGCTGCGCTGCAACGGCGAGGGCTCCTCCCCGGCCACGAGCGGCACCCGCTGGCGCATCCAGACCTTGGCCGGACCCGGCTCGACGAAGCTCCCTTCGGCCGAGCGCCACTCCATCGCGCTGTGGTAGCCGACCTCCTGCCCGGTGGGGAAGAACTCGGTCGACTCCTCGTCCGGAAGCGGCGGCGGATCGCGGAGCTCGAGGACGTCGTCGGGGAGATCGAGGTCGGAGACGCGGATCCGCCAACTGCGGGCGCGGATCAGGTCCTCGCCGTCACCGTCGCGCAGGGTGGCCTCGACGAGCTGGACGCGGCGGCCGGGGCGGACGACCTCGGCCGCGACCGAGACGGGGCCGATCGGCACCGGTCGCAGGATCTCGAAGGTGACCCGCCCGACCTGAAAGGAGTCGGAGTCCACCAGCGCCTCGATCTCGCGCCCGATCAAAGCCGCCGGCGGGCCGGCGTGCTGGTGGCCGGGATCCCAGGGGCCCCGGGTCAACGCGGACGCCCGGAATCCGTCCCCGTCGCGCTCGTAGAAGGCGTCCGGCACGCGCGCATCGTAGACGTGCCTGAGTTTGAGGCCGATATGCGGCCCTAATCTCAGGAACGTCGCTGCTGGCGCGGTCAGCAGCGGGCGCCGAAATGCTGGGTCCAGACGTGGGCCCGCCAGGAGCCTTCGAGGCCGCCGACCCGAAGTCCGATCCCGATCTGGCCGAAGCGGCCGAGGATGTTCTCGCGGTGCCCGGAGGAGTTGATCCAGGCCCTGAAGATCGACCGCACCGAGCCGAGGACGCCCGTGCCCCAGGCGATGTTCTCCGCCGCCCGCCAGCAATCCCTGCCGGCGGTGTAGCCGACCCGCTCGATCCAGAAGGTGAAGCGGCGGTGGCAGGCCCGGTGGCTGAATTCGTCGCAGCGGATGATGTCGGCGGACTTGCGCGCGGCGGAGCGGTCGAGCAGTGCCGAGCCGCCGAGCGGGCGCAGGCCGCTGCGGCGGCGGGCGAAGTTGGTCATGCAGCGCATCGCCCGCTCCTGCTCGACGGCCGGCGCATCGGGGTTCGACTGCCCGGGACAGGCTCGCGCCGGCGCGATCAGGCCGCCGAGGTCGGCGGCGGGAGCGGGCAGAGCGGCGCCGGCCAGGAGCAGGGAGGCGCAGAGGAACGTGAGGCAGGCTCGCCGCATCACTCTTGTGTCGCCACCAGAGGCGGCGGTGTTTCGGGGCCGGACCCTGATCTGGACACTTGTCCCACCCCGTACCCTGGTTGTATGGCGAAAATCAAGAAGACAGAGCAGGAATGGCGCGAGCAGCTGACCCCGGAGCAGTACGCCGTGACGCGCGAAGCCGGCACCGAGCGGGCCTTCACCGGCCCCTATGTCGACGAGAAGGCGGAGGGGATGTACCGCTGCGTCGGCTGCGGCACCGAGCTGTTCTCATCCGACACGAAGTTCGACTCCGGCACCGGCTGGCCGAGCTTCACCGAGCCGGCAAACCTCGAGCACGTCGAGCTGAGGCCGGACGACAGCAACTTCATGCGCCGGACCGAGGTCGTCTGCAAGAACTGCGACGCCCATCTCGGCCATGTGTTCGAGGACGGCCCCGCCGACCGCGGCGGCCAGCGCTTCTGCATAAACGGCTGCGCCCTGACGCTCGACAAGGACGACAGCGAGTAGACGGCTAGTTCAGACCGAGCCGCCTGCGCCCAGGTAGCTGAAGCGGACGGCGAGGGCGACGGCCTCGGTCCGGGTGTCGACCTCGAGCTTGGCGATCGCGTTGCGGACGTGGGTGTGGACGGTCGCCGGGCTGAGCTGGAGCCGGTCGGCGATCTCTTTGACGCGCAGCCCCTCGGCCAGCAGCTCGAGGATCTGGCGCTCGCGCGGTGAGAGGTCGAGCAGTTTCTCGACCTCGGAGGGCTTGCCGCCGGCGAAGTCGCCGCCGAGGAAGGTGCCGCCGCCGGTGACGGCTTTGACCGCGCGGGCGATGTCCTCCGCCGGGGCCGACTTGAGGACGTAGCCGGCGGCGCCCGCCCGCAGCGCCAGCGCCAGGAGGTCGGGCTGGGCGTGAGCGGTGAAGATGATGACCTTGGTCCGAGGGCGGACCTTGAGGACCTCCTTCGTCGCCTCGATCCCGTCGCGCTTGGGGAGCTCGACGTCGATGATCAGGACGTCGGGCTCGAGCTCCTTGACGACGTCGACGACGTCGCGGCCGTCGCCGGCCTCGCCGACGATGTCGAGCACGTTCGAGCTCGCCATCCTCGCCTTGATCGCCTCGCGCACGATCTCGTGGTCGTCACAGAGGACAACACGTTTCGCCTCCCGCACACTGGCGCTCATCATCATCATCGGTCAGCCGATCTTTTCAGGCGCGCCAAACGAATGCAAAATATTGGGTAGCGTGAACCCGCCGTCCCGGTCCTGACGGTTCTCGATCAGGGCGATGATCGTCCTCCCCACGGCTACGGCGGTTCCATTCAGCGTGTGAACCATCTCCGGTGATTCGCCGTCGGCGCTGCGGTACCTACAACTGAGGCGGCGGGCCTGGTAGTCGGTCGTGTTCGAGCACGAGGTCAGCTCGCGGTAGCGATCCTGGCTCGGGAACCACGCCTCGCAGTCGTACTTCTTCGCCGCGGGCGCGCCGAGGTCGCCGGCCGCGACCGCGACCACCCGGTACGGAATCTCGAGCTCGCTCAGGATCCGCTCCTCGATCGCGAGCAGGCGCTCGTGCTCTTCGGCCGACGTCGAGGGCTCGACGAACGAGAACATCTCGACCTTGTCGAACTGGTGGACGCGGAAGATCCCGCGGGTGTCGCGACCGGCGGCGCCGGCCTCGCGCCGGAAGCAGGTCGAGAGGCCCGAATAGCGGATCGGCAGGCGCTCGGCATCGATGATCTCATCGGCGTGGAGCCCGGCCAACGTCACCTCCGAGGTGCCGACCAGGTAGAGGTCGTCCTTCGGCAACTCGTAGATCTGGTCGCGGTCGCCGGGCAGGAAGCCGGTGCCGACCAGGGCCTCCTCACGGACCAGGACCGGCGGGACGACCGGCTCGTGGCCTTCCTCGCGGGCGATCTCGATCGCGTAGCGGACCAGGGCCAGCTCGAGCAGGACGAGGTCCCCCATCAGGTAGGCGAAGCGCGACCCCGAGACCCGCGCCGCCGCCTCCATCTCGATCAGCCCGAGGTCGCTGCCGATCTCGAGGTGATCGCGCGGCTGGAAGTCGAAGCTCGGCCTCTCGCCGACCTCGCGGATCAGCTCGGCGTCCTCCTCGGTCATCCCGTCGGGGGCGCTCGGGTCGGGGAGGTTCGGGAGCTCGAGAGCGACCCGTCGCAGGTCCTCGTCGACCTTCTCGAGCTCGGCCTTGCCCGACTCGATCGTCCCCTTCAGCCCCTGGACCCGGGCGACGAGGTCATCCGCCTCCTCGCCGCGCTGCTTGGCCTCGCCGACCTGCTTAGAGAGGGTCTTCCGCTCAGCCTGGGCGCCCTCGATCTCCGGCAACAGCTCGCGGCGGCGGGCGTCGAGCGCGAGCAGCTCGTCGACGCTCTCGGCGGCGCCGCGGCGCGCCAATGCCTGCTTGACCCGCTCAGGGTCGGAGCGGATCAGCCTCAGGTCCAGCATCGCCGCTCCCGCTCAGGGAGCTTCGGACTCGGCGCTGGGACGGGGCGATTCTTCGGATTCCGAGCCCGCGTACTTGGCGACGAAGCGGGCGACTTCTTCGGCCTCCTCGCCGACGACGATGTTCTGAGGCATGATCGCCCCGGAGAAACCACCGTTCTGGATCGCGAAGAGGGCATCCTCATAGGTCTCGGTTCGCTGGTCGAGGTTCGGCCCCTGCGTCCGCTCGCCGCGGTTGCCGGTTCCCTGGGTGCCGGCGGCGCTCAGTGTGTGGCAGCCGGAGCAGTGGGTCGAGAAGACGACCGCCCCGCTGTACTCGGGCTCGTCCTTGGAGACGCTGATCTTCTCTTCGCCGAACCCGCAGGCGAGGAGCCCGACGGATACGGCGACGGCCAGGGCTGTTGCGATGGCTGGGCGCACGCGGCGCGCATCATATTGTCTGGAGGCGCCGCGATGACTCCCACCGACCCAGCAAGCTTCCGCACCGCGATGGGGATGCTGCCCACGGGCGTCACGATCGTCGCCGCCGCGGGCCCCGACGGCCCCGCCGGAGCGACCGCCAACGCGGTCTGCTCGCTCTCGATCGAGCCGATGCTGATGCTCGCCTGCCTCGATCGCGGCTCCCGCACCCTGCTCGCGGTCCAGGCCGCGAACCGCTTCGGCATCAGCGTCCTCCACGCGGGCCAGGAGGAGACCGCCCGCGCCTTTGCGACCAAGGCGCCGGTCGCCGAGAAGTGGGAGGGCGTCGATTGGAGCGAGCGCGACGGCGTCCCCGCGATCGACGGCGCCCTCGCCTTCGTCGCCTGCGAGCTCCGCGACGTGATCGCCGGCGGCGACCACGTGATCGTGACCGGCGACGTCGTCTCCCTCGAGGCCCCCGGCGGCGCCGCCCCGCTGGTCTTCCACGAGGGCGAGTACCGGCCGTTGGACTGAAACGAAACCGTGCGTCCCGGGGACGGGATCCCGCTCCTCGCGCTGCGTTAAGGCCCCTGCGGGCCGAGCCGGAGCGGACTAGGGTCGTAAGGGCCAGGGCCACCAACGGAAGGAGCATCAATGGGGGCACAGGAGAACAAGCGGACCGCGGAAGAGGCGTACCGCGCCTTCGCGAACGGCGACGCCGCCGGCGCGATGGAGAACATCGACGACGCGGTCGAGTGGAAGGCCGCCGGCGACAGCGCCCTGAGCGGCACCTACCGGGGCAAGGAGGAGGTGGGCCAGCTCTGGGGCCAGCTTGCGAGCAAAGAGTTCAGCAGCCGGCCGCACGAGTTCATCGCCGACGGCAACAAGGTCGTCGTCCTCACCACCGTCACTCTCGAGGGTGAGTCGCAGGAGAACGCCGACGTGCTGACCTACAACGAGGCCGGCAGGCTGATCGGCTTCGAAGCGATCGGCGACGCGGCCAACGCGAACCGGGTCTTCCCGAAATAGGAGCGCCTGCCGGCGGGCCCGTCGGGCGATCCCGCGGGCCCCGCGGCAGACGTCCGGACGATGCATTCGAGACGAGAGGGAGGCGGATGAGTGATGGGTGAGAACGCCGAGAAAGCGATCCTCGCGGGAGGCTGCTTCTGGGTGATGCAGCAACTGCTGCGCGACCGCGAGGGGGTCATCTCCACCCGCGTGGGTTGGACCGGCGGCCGCAACGAGGACCCGAGCGAGGACGACAACATCGGCCACGCCGAGGCGGTCGAGGTCACCTTCGACCCCGCGCGCACCTCGTACCGGGAGCTGCTCGAGTTCTACTTTCAGGTCCACCGGCCCGATCTCGACGCCGAGCTCGTGGGCTCGCCCTATCGCTCCGCGATCTTCTGGACGAGCGATGAGCAGCGCGAGGTGGCGGGCGAGACGGTCGCCGACGTCGACGCCTCCGGCCACTGGCCCGGCAGGGTCGTGACCGAGATCAGCGAGGCCGGCGCCTTCTGGGAGGCGGAGCCCAGGGACCAGGGGTACTTCCAGCGCTTCCCCGACGGCTGCGCGCAGCCATTTCCGCGAACCGGCGCGGGGGCCGCGGGTCGCTAGAGCGGGGTAGTCTGCGGCCCGTGGAGGCGGCGGCGGCACCGCGTCAGCAGGGTTGGACCTTCGCCCAGTGGGCGATCGTCGTCGTCTCGGCGCTCCAGCTCGCCTGGGCGACCGCCGGCCTCATCGCCGAGCCGAGCATCGACTTCGGCTCCGACGCGGTCACCGAGAAGGTCCTCGGGGTCGACTTCAACGGCGTCCACGCGATCTCCGGCTTCCTCCTCTTCCTGCCGGCCTTCTACTTCGCGACCCGGCCGAGGTGGGCCGTCCTCTACGCGGTCTACGTCGCGATCGCGCTCTGGGCGACGGGCCTCTGGGCGATGTTCGACGAACAGCCCGCCTACGTCTTCACCTTCCCGAACAACGAGGCCGACGCCTGGTTCCACCTCGCCACCGGGACCCTCTACGGGCTGATCGCCCTCGTCCAGATCACCCGCGACCGCGCCCCCCTCGGCGAGTGATGCCTTAGACCCCCAGGGGGACCGAGTGCATCACTCGTTCAGAAGAGGCCGCTGGTGCCGGCGGCGCGGAGGGCCAGGAAGAGGATGACGCCGCAGCTGACGGCCATGATCCCCATCTCGCGGCGGACGATCGCGAGCGCGACGCCCTCCTGCTGCTCCTTCGGCAGCGCCTCGACGTCGATGTCACGGAGCTCGCGCTCGGCGGCGCCGGTGCGGGCGCCCTCGGCGAGGAACGAGACGAGCAGCGGCAGGGCGCCGTAGAGGTAGTGGAGGTCGTCGTCCTGCTCGTGCCCGAAGAAGACGAGGAGGCCGCCGATGATCGCCTGGAGGAAGACCGCGACCTGCGCCGCTCGCAGCAGGTACCAGAACGGGATCGAGGGCCGCTGGCGCAACCAGGCGATGCCCCCGGTGGCGAACGCCAGGAGGTTGAGGAGGATCAGCGCGGCGCCGACGACGATGTGCAGTGCGACCATCGGGTCAATCCCTCCCAGAAGGGTCGGAATTCCGCTCCCTGATGCGGAAAATCACTATGTAGCAACTTGTCACAAGGTGGGTGTATAACGAAGGCTCCGGTGCTCAAGAGCTACCTCCCGATACTCGTCTTCGGCTTCCTCGGCCTCACGGTCGGCTCCGCCTTCGTGATGCTCAATCACCTGATCGGCCCGAAGCGCTCGAAGAAGCCGACCGCGGCGAGCGAGCGCCAGCTCGAGCCCTACGAGTCGGGCATCCCCGTCGAGCCCGCCCACAACCTTCGCTTCGGGGTCAGCTTCTACCTGATCGCGATGCTCTTCATCCTCTTCGACATCGAGGTCGTCTTCCTCTATCCCGTCGGGGTCATCCTCAAGGACGCCGACTCGGTCTTCCTGCTCGGCGAGCTCGTCACCTTCGTCGCCCTGCTGATGGTCGCCTTCGTCTACGTCTGGCGCAAGGGAGCCCTGAATTGGAAGTAGAGCGACAGACGATGCGGGACCGGCAGCTGCGCGCACGCGACATGCTGCGCGGCGATCTCGAGGGAGAGGAGCTGGAGCGCTACGTCGAGGAGAAGGTCGTGATGACGACCTTCGACAAGATGCTCAACTGGGGTCGGGCCAACTCGATCTTCCCGCTCACCTTCGGACTCGCCTGCTGTGCGATCGAGGCGCCGATCTCGCTCGTCACGGCCCGCTACGACCTCGCCCGCTTCGGAGCGGAGGCGCTGCGCGCCTCTCCCCGCCAGGCCGACCTGATCATCCTCTCGGGCCGGGTCTCGATCAAGATGGCGCCGGTCGTCCGCCGCCTCTACGACCAGATGCTGGAGCCGAAATGGGCGATCTCGATGGGGGCCTGCTCCTCCAGCGGCGGCATGTTCTCCAACTACGCCGTCGTCCAGGGAGCGGACAAGTTCATGCCGATCGACCTCCACATCCCCGGCTGCCCGCCGCGGCCGGAGGCGGTCCTGTACGGCTTCACCAAGCTGCAACGAAAGATCATGGGCAACCCGGACCCCGGCTGGCGCCGGCGCTACAACGCCGCCGGGACCGAGGAGTGGGCCCGCGGCGGCCCCCGCAGCGAACCGAGCCCCGAGGCCGCCGAGGCATACGAGGCGGCCAGAGAGCTGATCCGTGCCTGACGCTCCCGGACTGGAGCTGATCCGCGGCGAGATCGAGAACGACCACCCGGGAGCCGTCCTCGACACAAGCTTCGACCGCGGCCAGCCGGCGCTGATCGTCGATTCCGAGCAGCTGCTCGCCGTCCTCGGCTGGCTGCGCGACGCACCGGGTCACGAATACCGGTTCCTCTCCAGCCTCCACGCCGCCGACTACCTCCCGGCGGAACCCCGCTTCGGCGTCCACTACGAGCTCCTGAACCGCGACCGCGTGGAGCGACTCAGGGTGAAGGCGATGTTGGGAGATCCATCAGCCGCGGATGGCGCGGGCGATGACCTTCCGGAGATCGACTCCTGCGTCGAGCTGTTTCCGACCGCCGATTTCCAGGAGCGCGAAGTCTTCGACTTCTTCGGAATCGTCTTCCGCGGCCACCCGAACCTGACCCGGATCCTGATGCCCGAGGACTACGTCGGCTGGCCCCAGCGCCGCGACTTCCCGGTCGGCGGCGAGCCCGTCACCTTCACCTACAACGAGCGGCGATATGGCTGACGATATTCACGGCAGCGCCAGCCTCCTGGCCGCGGGTCCTGACGCCGAGCGACCCGCGGTCGGCGCCGAGGTGATGACCGTGAATATCGGTCCGCACCATCCAGCTACCCACGGCGTGCTGCGGCTTGTGGTGGACCTGGAAGGCGAGGTCGTCAAGGACCTGAAGCCGCTGATCGGCTACGTCCACACCGGGATCGAAAAGTCCTGCGAGGACAAGAGCTACTGGAAGGTCATCCCGTTCGTCGAGCGGATGGACTACGTCTCCTACTTCTTTCAGATGGAGGCGTTCTGCGGCGCCGTCGAGCGGCTCGTCGACCTCGAGATCCCGCCGCGCGCGAAGTATTTGCGGACGATCTTCCTCGAGCTCAACCGGATCCATTCGCACCTGGTCTGGCTGGGGACGACGGCGCTCGACCTCGGCGCGATCTCGATGCTCTGGTACTGCTTCCGCGAGCGCGACCGGATCCTCGACCTCTTCGAAATGGCGACCGGCCAGCGGATGCACACCCGCTACTTCCAGGTCGGCGGCGTGATCGAGGACATCCCGCTCGGCTTCGAGGAGAAGCTGCGCGGCTTCGTCGAGGAGATGCCGGTCCGAGTCGGCCAGTACGAAGCCCTGCTCGATCGCAACGAGGTCTTCCTCTCGCGGACCAAGAACACCGGCATCGTCCCCCGCGAGCGGCTGCTCGAGCTCGGCGTCACCGGGCCGCTGCTGCGCGCCGCCGGCGAGCCGTGGGATCTCCGCAAGGCGTTCGACTACCTCTCCTACTCGGACTTCGACTTCAAGATCCCGGTCGGGACCGTCGGCGACAACTACGACCGCTACCGGGTCAGGGTCGCGGAGATGGTCGAGTCGACGCGGATCATCGGCCAGGCGCTGGAGGGGCTCCCGGAAGGGCCCTACATCGCCGACGACCGCAAGTACGTGCTGCCGCCGCGCTCGGAGCTCTCGACCTCGATGGAGTCCCTGATCCACCACTTCAAGCTCGTCACCGAGGGCTACCGGGTGCCGGCCGGCGAGGCCTACTACGCGATCGAGAGCCCACGCGGGGAGCTCGGCTGCTTCGTCCTCGCCGACGGCTCCGCCAAGCCCGCCCGGGTCCACTATCGCGACCCGTCGTTCGTCAACCTCCAGGCCTTCAGGGACATGTCGGTGGACGGCTACGTCGCCGACATGATCGCCAGCCTCGGGATGCTCGATCCGATCCTCGGCGGTGTCGATCGATGAGCGCGGACCGCGAGAGCCCCGCGAGCGGCTTCGTCGCGCCCGGGCCCCGGAGCCTGCCGGTCGACCCCTCGATCGAGGAGGGACGGGTTCCGGACCGCTCGGCGGAGCGGATCCCGGAGCTGCACGAGGTCGACTGCCCGCCCGACCTGCGGACCCGGATCGAGGAGCTGATGGGCCGCTATCCCGACCGCAAATCGGCCTCGATCCCGGCGCTCTGGGAGATCCAGCGGCGGGACGGGTGGTGCACGCCGGACGGGATCCGCCGGGTCGCGGCGGTGATGCGGGTGACGCCCGCCTACCTGGAGTCCGTCGCCAGCTTCTACGACCTCCTCCACACAGAGCCGGTCGGGACCCACCGGGTGGCCGTGTGCACCAACATCAGCTGCTGGATGCGCGGCGGCGACGAGCTCCTCGACGCCTTCCGCGCCGCCGCCGCAGACCGGGACGACGAGCTCTTCGTCACCGGCTTCGAGTGTCTCGGCGCCTGCGACATCGCGCCGATGGCGTCGATCGACGAGCGCTACTTCGGGCCGCTCGAGAACTCCGACGCGGCCGCCGCGATCGAGCAGCTGCTCGCCGGCGGCGAGGTCCTGCCGGAGAAGTCGCTGGAGAGGCGCGGGCTCGCCGGCGACGGCGCCGGAGGCGAGGCCTGATGCCGCACCGACTCGAGACCCGCGTCCTGCTCGAGCACGCCGAGGACCCGAAGCTGCGCACGATCGACGGCTACCGGGGCTTCGGCGGCTACTCGTCGCTGGAGAAGGCCTACCGGGAGATGGAGGCCGACGAGGTCCTCAAGGCGCTCGAAGACTCGGGCCTGCGAGGACGCGGGGGCGCCGGCTTCTCGATGGGCAAAAAGGCCTCGTTCCTGCCGCGCGGGGAAATGGCCAAGTACCTCTGCTGCAACGCCGACGAGTCCGAGCCGGGCGCCTTCAAGGACCGCGAGCTGATGCAGCGCAACCCACACCAGCTGATCGAGGGGATCGCGATCGCGGCCCTCGCCGCCGACGCCGGCCACGCCTTCATCTTCATCCGCGGCGAGTACGACGCGCAGGCCGACATCCTCGACGCGGCGGTCGCCGAAGCCTACGAGGCGGGCTACCTCGGGACCGACATCCTCGGCACGCATCGCGACCTCGAGCTGGTCGTGCACCGGGGAGCGGGCGCCTACATCTGCGGCGAGGAGACGGCGCTGCTCGACGCGCTCGAGGGCAAGCGCGGCAACCCGCGCCTGAAGCCGCCGTTTCCCGCCGTCCAGGGCCTCTACGGCGGTCCGACCCTGATCAACAACGTCGAGACGCTCTCGAACGTCCCGGGGATCGTCGGCAAAGGCGCCGACTGGTTCAAGGGCTTCGGGACCGAGCAGTCGCCCGGGACCAAGGTGGTCTCGGTCTCCGGCTGCGTGCAGCGGCCCGGCAACTACGAGGTCGAGCTCGGGATCCCGACCCGGGAGCTGATCTACGACCTCGCCGGGGGGCCGGAGCAGGGCCACGAGGTCAAGGCCTTCTATCCCGGCGGCTCCTCCTCCCCGGTCCTCACCGCCGAGGAGGGGCTCGACCTCCCCTACAGCTTCGAGGCGATGGCCGAGGCGGGCTCGATGCTGGGCTCGGGCTCGGTGATCGTCGCCGACGATCGGGTCTCGATCCCGCACATGGCGCTGCGGACCGCGCGCTTCTACCACCACGAGTCCTGCGGCAAGTGCACCCCCTGCCGCGAGGGCACCAACTGGACGGTGAAGATGCTGGAACGGGTGGTGCGGGGCGAGGCGACGCCGATGGACCTCGACATCGTCGCCTCGGTCCAGGAGAACATCATCGGCCACTGCCTCTGCGTGCTCGGCGACTCGATGGCGATGCCGGTCGGGGCGATGGTCCGCAAGTTCCGCGACGAGTTCGAGCAGGTGATGGCCGCGGCCGGGGAAGCGCAGGAGATCGACCCGCACGTCGTCGTCCAGGCGCCGCCGGAGACCCTGGGGGCGACGCCGGCATGAGCGACGCCAAGCAGGTCACCCTGATCATCGACGGCCGCGAGGTGACGGCCACCGAGGGGGAGATGCTCCACGACGCCGCCAAGCAGGGCGACGTCGAGATCCCGGTCTTCTGTTACGAGCCGAAGCTCGGCGAGCCGGTCGGCGCCTGCCGGATGTGCCTGGTCGAGATCGAGGGGATCCCGAAACTCCAGACCTCCTGCTCGACGCCGGTCCGCGACGGCATGGTCGTCCACACCCGCACCGACCAGGTCAAGCACGCGCAGAGCGCGGTCGTCGAGTTCCTGCTCGTCAACCATCCGCTCGACTGCCCGGTCTGCGACAAAGGCGGTGAGTGCCCGCTCCAGGACATCTCGATGGGCTGGGGTCCCGGCAAGAGCCGGATGATCGACCAGAAGCGCCACTTCGAGAAGCCGATCGAGCTCTCGCCGCTGGTCGCGATCGACCGCGAGCGCTGCATCCTCTGCTACCGCTGCGTGCGCTTCAGCCAGGAGGTCGCCGAGGACGATCAGCTCCAGCTGCTCGAGCGCGGCGACCGCACCTTCGTCGGCACCTTCGACGACCGCCCCTACATCGCGCCGTTCCACGGCAACATCACCGACCTCTGCCCGGTCGGGGCGCTGACCAACTACACCTACCGCTTCCGCGCCCGCCCCTGGGACATCGAGCAGGCCGGCTCGGTCTGCACCCTCTGCCCGAGCCAGTGCAACGTCAGCTTCACGGTCCGCGACGAGCGGGTGAAACGGGTGATCGCCCGCGACAACGCCGATGTCGACGACGGCTGGCTCTGCGACAAAGGCCGCTACGGCTTCGAGATGTTCAACGCCGAGGAGCGGGTCACCGCGCCCCGTGGCCGCGGCGCGGCGGCGACGTTCGAGGAGGCGATCGCAACCACCGCCGAGCGCCTGAAGGCGGCCGGCCCGGGTCGGGTCGCGGCGATCGTCGGCGACGCCTCCAACGAGGAGGGCTACCTGGTCCAGCGGATCGTCCGCGAGGCGCTCGGCTCGGCCGACGTCGACTCGCGTGTCTCGCGCGGCCCGAGCCGCTCGAGCCTGGTCCGGCTCGCGCAGCCCGAGGTCGGCGCCAGGGTCCGCGACATCGACGACGCCGACGTGATCCTCGTCCTCGGCATCGACCCCCTGCACGCGTCGCCGATCCTCGACCTGCGGATCCGCAAGGCGATGCGCCGCAACGGCGCCCGCCTGGCGCTGGCGACCGAACGGCCGACGACGCTCGACGGCGGCGCCGACGCGGTCGCCCGCTACGCCCCCGGCGAGGCGGCCCACTTCCTCGCCGAGCTGAAGGCGGCGCTGACCGACGCCGGTTCCTCCTCCGAGCACTCTGCGCCGGAGGCGCGTTCGGAGGGGGCCCCGGCAGCTCTCGCCGAGACGCTGCGGGACGCCGAGCGAGTCGTCGTCATCTGGGGCGAGAGGATTGCTCGTGACCAGGGTGCCGTCGAGGTGCTGCTGGAGCTGTCCGCAGCGCTGGACGTGCCCGGAACCGAGGGCAGCGGCCTGCTGGAAGTTCCGGAGCTCGCCAACGCCCGCGGCCTGCGCGAGGCGGGCTGCCTGCCCGACTGCGGCCCGGGCCTGACCGAGCCGAAACGAATGTTGAGCACCTCAGAGGTGCAAAACTCACCTTTCGACGGCAGGGGAACCGAGGAGATCCGCGAGGCGCTGATCGCCGGCGAGCTCGACGGCCTGATCCTCTTCGGAGTCGACCCCGTCCGTGACTTTTCCGACTCGCCCGCCTGGCAGCAGGCGATCCAGGCAGCCGAGTTCGTCGTCACCTTCTCGACCTTCGAGAACGAGACGACCGCGATGTCAGACGTCGTCCTCCCGCTGGAGACCCACGCCGAGAAAGACGGCACCGTGACCCACCCCGACGGCCGCATCCAGCGCGTCCGGCCCTCCGCAGCGCGCCCCGGGGACATCCGCCCCAACTGGGGCGTCCTCGCCGAGCTGGCCCTGTCGCTCGGCCTCGACACAGGTGTCTCCTCCCAGCCCACCGCCCTGGCCGCTCTCGCCGACGCCGCCCCGATCTACTCCGGCCTCACCAACGAGGAAATCGCCGGCCGCGGAATCAGATGGCAGGATCGCCCGGCCGCCTCGATGCGTCCTGTGGTCGAGGACGAGGCCGCCGGCACCCCCTCCTCACTCGGAGATCGGCCCGGAGAGGAAGGGCGGTCCGAGAACGGGGACGGGGCCGACTCCGCAAAACGTTCGGAGGGGGCGCCGACGTCCTCGTTCAAGCTCGGGACTTATCGGGATCTGTGGACGGGAGCTATCACTGAGCTGAATCCGCCGCTCAGGTTCCTGGCGCCGAAGCAGCGGGTCGAGATGTCGGTGGGCGACGCAGAGCGTCTCGGGCTGACGATCGGCGACGAGGTGCAAGTCGGCCAGAACGGGACCAGCGTCACCGCGCATGTCGACGTCAAGGAGCGGGTGGCAGACGGAACCGTGTTCTTGATCGAGGGGATCAAGGGTGGCAACGCCAACGCGCTGCTGAACGGGGGCCCCGTTGAAGTGACCGTCGAGAAGCTCAGCCTCCCGGCGGGCGGAGCGGCGGAGTGATGTTGCCGATCGCCGATACGCAGATGGTCGAAGCGACCTGGGTGATGATCCTCAAGTCGGTCGTCATCTTCGCCGTGATCTTCGGGATCCTGCCGGTGATGACGGTCGTCGAGCGCAAACTGATCGGCCGCTTCCAGCACCGCTACGGGCCCAACCGCGTCGGTCCGTTCGGGCTGCTTCAGCCGCTCGCCGACGTCGGCAAGCTGCTCGGCAAGGAGGGGTTCCGGCCCAAGAACGCGATCCCGGCGCTCTACGTCCTCGGGCCGCTGCTGCCGGTTCTCTCCGGGGTCCTGGCGCTGGCGATCATCCCCTGGGGGGACGTCCAGGGCGGGGTCGGCCTCTACGGGATCGACGTCCCGATCGGGATCCTCTACTTCTTCGCGGTCGGCTCGATCGCCTTCTACGGCCTCCTGCTCGGAGGCTGGTCCTCGGGCTCCAAATACAGCCTCCTCGGCGCCATGCGCGGCGCCGCCCAGCTGATCTCCTACGAGGTCTCGATGGGCCTGGCGCTGCTCGGCGTCGTGATGATGGCCGGCTCGCTCTCGCTGGTCGACGTCGTCCACGCCCAGGGAGAGGTCTGGTACGTCGTCCCCCAGATCGTCGGCTTCCTGATCTTCATGCTGGCCGGCTTCGCGGAGACGAACCGGACCCCGTTCGACATGCCCGAGGCCGACGCCGAACTGGTTCAGGGCTTCATGACCGAGTACGGCGGCATGCGCTTCGGCAGCTTCCTACTGGTCGAATACATGGAGATCATCGTCGTCTCCGGCGTCGCCGCGGCGCTCTTCCTCGGCGGCTGGATGGGCCCCGGCCCGAGCTTCCTCGACCCGATCTGGATGCTGGCGAAGATGTTCGCCCTGGTCTTCCTCTTCATCTGGGTGCGGGCGACGCTGCCGCGGCTGCGCTACGACCAGCTGATGAGCTTCGGCTGGAAGGTGCTGCTGCCGCTGGCGACGCTGAACGTGCTCGTCACCGCGGTGCTGGTGGTGGTGACATGAGCGCGAACAGCGAGTTCCCCTACCTCGGCGACGGCGACGTCGTCGAGGTCCAGCGCGGGCCCGAGCCGGGCGGCGCCGGCGGCGCCTACCGGGCGTTCGGCGAGACCCTGCGCGGCCTGAAGACGACGATGGCGCGGCTGATCGAGGGCCCGCTCACGATCGAGTACCCGGAGGAGAAGACTCCCGTCTACCCGCGCTTCCGCGGCCGCCACAAGCTCCACAAGTTCGAGGACACCGGCCTCGAGAAGTGCGTCGGCTGCTCGCTCTGCGCCGCCGCCTGCCCCGCCGACTGCATCCGCGTCGTCGCCGCCGAGAACATCCCCGGCGAGCGCGTCTCCTCGGGCGAGCGCTACGCCGCCGTCTATGAGATCAACCTCTCGCGCTGCATCTTCTGCGGCTACTGCGAGATCGCCTGCCCGTTCGACGCGATCACGATGGGCCACGACTACGAGATGGCCGACTACGACCGCGAGAACCTGATCTTCACCAAGGAGATGCTGCTCGCCGAGCCGATCGAGCGCACGCCCCTCAAAAGCGAGGGCGAGTAGACGTGGAAGAGGTCCTCTTCTTCCTGGCGGCGCTCGGCGCCCTCGGCGGCGCGGTCGGGGTCGTCGCGATGCGAAACCCCTTCTACGGTGTGCTGGCGCTGATCGTCCACCTGTTCTCGCTCGCGGTCCTCTTCCTGCTCCTCACATCGGCCTTCGTCGCCGCCGCCCAGGTCGTCGTCTACGCCGGGGCCGTGATGGTCCTCTACGTCTTCGTCGTCGCCTACGTCGGCAGCGGCGAGAGCGAGTCGGCCTGGGAGCCGATCCCGGGCCAGCGCCTGCTGGCGCCGCTGCTCGGCATCGCGATCTTCGTCGAGCTCTCGATCGCGGTCCTCGGCTCCTCGCTCAAGGCCCTCGACGGCAACGGCCCCGACGTCGGCTCCGGCTTCGGCAACCCCGCCTCGATCGGCCACACCCTCCTAGAAGACTTCCTCCTCCCCTTCGAGGCCTCCTCGATCCTCCTTCTACTCGCCGCCGTCGGCGCCGTCGTCCTCGCGAACAGGAAGGCGGCCGGCACCCCCTCCTCACTCGGAGCTCGGCCCGGAGACGAAAGGCCGTCCGAGAGCGGGGACGGGGCCGACTCCGCAAAACGTTCGGAGGGGGCACCGGCCGCCTCTCGGCTCGGGGGAACGACGACGGGAACGACGACGTGAGCATCGAGTGGTACGTGGTGCTGTCGAGCTTGTTGTTCGCCGTCGGGGCGATGGGGATTCTGCTGCGGCGGAGCCCCGTCGTGATCCTGCTGTGCCTGGAGCTGATGCTCAATGCGGGGAACCTGGCGCTGGTGGCCTTCAGCCGCATGCACGGCAACGAGGAGGGTCAGGTCTTCGCGATCGTCGTCATGGTGATCGCCGCCTGCGAGGTCGTGATCGGGCTCGGCCTGATCGTCGCGATCTTCCGCCGCCGGATCCCGCTCGACGTCGATGAGCTGACGGAGCTGCGCGGATGAGCGCAACCGGCTGGTCCTGGCTCGTCCTGCTGCTGCCGCTGCTCGGCTCGATCGCGATCGGGCTCGGGTTCAGGGTGCTGCCGGAACGGGCGGCGGGAGTGATCGGCGTCGGCGCGATCGGCCTCGCCTTCCTCTGCGGCGTCGCCGCCCTGATCTGCCTGCTCGGCGAAGACCCCGAGTCCCGCCACCACGCCTCCTCGCTCTGGGACTACGCCAGCGCCGCCGGGCTCGACATCAAGCTCGGGATCTACGTCGACCCGCTCTCGATCTTCATGGTCCTGGTCGTGACCGGGGTCTCGACCCTGATCCACCTCTACTCCTACGGCTACATGCAGTCCGATCGCGGCTACCGCCGCTTCTTCAGCTACCTCAACTTCTTCGTCTTCTCGATGCTGCTGCTGGTCCTCGCCGGCAACTTCGTCCTGCTGATCGTCGGCTGGGCCTTCGTCGGCTTCGCCTCCTACGCGCTGATCAGCTTCTGGTACCGCCGCGAGACGGCGACCAAGGCGGGGATGAAGGCCTTCGTGATCAACGTCGTCGGCGATATCGGCCTCGTCCTCGCGGCCTTCCTGATCTTCCGCGAGATCGGCAGCTTCGACTACGGCACCGTCTTCGAGGAGGCGCCGAGCGTCTTCTCGACCAACGAATGGACGGTGACGGCGATCTGCCTGCTGCTGCTGCTCGGCGCCTTCGCCAAGTCGGCCCAGCTGCCGCTCCACACCTGGCTGCCCGACGCGATGGAGGGCCCGACCCCGGTCTCCTCGCTGATCCACGCGGCGACGATGGTGACCGCCGGCGTCTACCTGATCGCCCGCACCCACGTCCTCTTCGAGCTCGCCCCGACGGCCGCCGACGTCGCCGCCTTCGTCGGCCTGGCGACGCTGCTGATCGCGGGGACGGTCGCGCTGGTGATGACCGACCTCAAGCGGGCGATCGCCTACTCGACGATGAGCCAGATCGGCTACATGGTGGTCGGCGTCTCGATCGGCGCCTACTCGGCCGGGATGTTCCACCTGATGACGCACGCGTTCTTCAAGGCGCTGCTGTTCATGGCCGCCGGATCGATCATCGCGGCGATGGCGAACGAGCAGAACATCGACAAGATGAGCGGCTTCGGCAAGGCGATGCGCTTCACCTCGATCGCGATGCTCTGCGGCGCTCTCGCGCTCGCCGCGTTCCCGCTCACCTCCGGGTTCTTCTCCAAGGACGAGATCCTCGCCTACGCCGACGCCCGCGGCGGCATGTACGTGATCTTCACCGTGCTCGGCTACCTGGGAGCGCTGATCACCGCCGTCTACACCTTCCGCCTGATCTTCCGGATCCTGCCCGGCAAGCCCTGCCCCGAGGCACAGGAGCTGATCGACACCGGCCATCTCCACCACGGAGAGCCCTTCAACCCGGCGACCGGCGAGAGGGAGGACACCGAGGTCGGATTCCCCGGCGCCGAGCACCACATCGCCGAGCAGACTCCGACGATGAAGGTGGCGATGGCCGTCCTCGCCTTCCTCGCCCTGGTCGGCGGTCTGATCCAGGTGCCGGGCGTCGACGACATGGTCGGCAAGTTCCTCGAGCCGGTCTTCGAGGCCTCGGCGCTCGCCCACATCCACCCATCGACCGGCGGCGAGTGGGAGGGGCTGACGATCGGCGGTGTGATCTCGCTGGTCGGGATCGGGATCGCCTACTGGCTCTACGTCGCCCGCCCGGAGATGCCGGGGCTGCTCGAAGAGCGCCTGCGCCCGCTCCACACCCTGTTCGCGAACAAGTGGTACTTCGACGAGGCGATCGACCTGCTCGTCGTCCGCCCGATGCTGGCGATCGGCCGCTTCGCCAACCGCGTCTTCGAGCGGGTCGTCGTCGACGGGATCGTCAACGGGACCAGGGAGACGGTCGGCGGCGCCGGCGGCCTCGTCCGCGCCGTCCAGAGCGGCTTCGTCCGGGGCTACGCGCTGCTCCTGCTCGCCGGCTTCGCCGGTCTCGCCCTCTACTTCCTGATCGTGGCGTCGTGATGACCAACTCGCTGCTCTGGACACCCCTCGCCTTCGGCTTCGTCGGACTGTTCCTGCCGAGGCGCGCCGCCGGCTGGTGGGCGACCCTGGGCGCGGCGGTGACGCTGGCGATCGCGATCGTGCTGGCGATCGGCTTCGACTCCGGCGCCGCCGGCCTCCAGGACACGGTCGACGTCACCTGGATCGCCGGCCTCGGCGTCGACTACAGCCTCGGAATCGACGGCCTCAATCTCTTCCTGATCCTGCTGACCGCCGTCGTCTGGGTCGCCGGCACCGCCTTCGCCGCCTTCCGCGAGCAGGACCGGCCCCATCTCTTCTTCCTGATGATGCTGCTCGGCGAGACCGCGACCCTGGGCGCGTTCCTGGCCCAGGACCTGCTGCTCTTCGTCCTCTTCTTCGACCTGATGCTGGTCCCGTTCTACTTCCTCTTCGGGGCCTGGGGCAACGATCGCGTCGGCGGCCCGAGCGCCCCGGCGGCGACGCTGAAGATGATCGTCTACACCCTGATCGGCTCGTTGCTGATGCTGGTCGCTGCGATCGCGACCGCGGTGATCGCCGCCGACGGCGGCGAGATCACCTTCTCGATCGCCGCGCTCGCCCAGAACCCGATCGCCGCCGAGAGCCAGCGCTGGATCTTCTGGTTCTTCGCCGTCGCCTTCCTCGTCAAGATGCCGGCCTTCCTGCTCCACGGCTGGATGCCGGACGCCTACCGGGCGGCGCCGCTCCCGGCCCTCGCGGTCTTCTCCGGCGTGCTGGCCAAGGTCGGCGCCTACGGATTCCTGCGGGTGGTGTTGCCGGTCTTCCCCGACGCCTCGGTGGAATTCCAGGAGCTGCTGCTGCTGATCGCCCTCGCCTCGATCCTCTACGGGTCGGTGATGGCCTTCACCCAGACCAACATCCGCCTGATCGCCGGGTATTCCTCGATCGCCCAGCTCGGCTTCATCACCGCCGGAATCTTCGCCCTCTCCGCCGACGGGGCCGACGGCGCCGTCCTACAGATGGTCAACCACGGCCTCGTCGTCGCGCCCCTGTTCGTGATCGTCGCGATCCTCGCCGAGCGATCGGGGACCGAGGACCTGCGGGAGATGGGCGGGATGGCGGCCAGAGCGCCGATCTTCGCGGCCCTGTTCCTGATCGTCACCCTGGCGACCCTGGCGATGCCCGGGTCGGCCAACTTCATCGGCGAGTTCTACATCCTCAACGGGCTCTTCGACTCGAAGATCGTCTTCGCCTTCGTCGCGATCAGCGGCGTCGCGATGTCGGCCTACTACGCGCTGCGCCTCTACCAGCGGACGATGCACAACCGCAGGCCGGACGGGCTCGAGTCACGCGAGATCGACGTCCGCGACGGCCTCGTCCTCGTCCCCCTCGTGCTCTGCATCGTCGGCCTCGCCTTCTACCCCCAGCTGATCCTCAAGCGCACCGACGCCTCGGTCCAGCAGGCGCTCGCAAAGTCCGCCTCCCCCGAAAAACTCACGTCGACGGGCCGAAATGTCGGCTCGGGCTCGACTTATCGGCCCGTCGGCGGGGAGAAGTGATGTTCCAGGCTCCGGAGATCGACTATGGGGCGCTGTCGCCGGTCATCGCGCTGACGGCGGGGCTCTGCGTGGTCCTGCTGGCCGGCGTCTTCGACGCTGTCAAGCGCGCCGTGCCGGCACTGACCCTGGCCGTGATCGGGACCGCGTCGGGGCTGCTGATCTGGCGCTGGAACGATCCGACCGAGCTGATCTCCGGGGCGATGAGGATCGACGAGTTCTCGATCGCGATCGCGCTGATCGCGATGACGATGGCGGCGGCGACGGTTCTCCTCTCGATCCGCGAGCGGGCGGTCGAGGAAGCGGGTTCGGGCGAGTACCACTCGCTGCTGCTCGGCTCGCTGCTCGGCATGGTCCTGCTCTCGCAGGCGACGAACCTGGTCACCTTCTTCGTCGCGATCGAGACCCTCTCGATCCCGCTCTACGTCCTCTGCGCGACCAACCTGCGCAAAGAGGGCTCGCTGGAGTCGGGCCTCAAGTACCTGATCGTCGGCTCGCTCGGCTCGGCGACCCTGCTCTACGGGATGGCGCTGCTCTACGGCGCCTCCGGCTCGACCGACTTCGCCGGCATCGCCGCCGGCGTCGGTGGCGCCGAGGGCGGCCTCGTCGATGATCCGCTGTTCCTGGTCGGGATCGCGATGTGCGCGGTCGGCCTCGCCTTCAAGACCTCGATCGCGCCCTTCCACCAGTGGACGCCCGACGTCTATCAGGGCGCCCCGACCCCGGTCACCTCGTTCATGGCGGTCGCCACCAAGGCGGCGGCGTTCGCGGTCTTCGTCCGCTTCTTCGTCGAAGCGCTCGGCTTCGCCGCCGACGAATGGCAGCCCGCCCTCGCGGTCCTGGCGGCGATCTCGATCGTCGTCGGCAACGTCGGCGCCCTCGGCCAACGCTCGCTGAAGCGGATGCTCGGCTACTCGGGGGTCGCGCAGGCCGGCTACATCCTCTCCGGGCTCGTCGTCGTCACCGAGGCCGGCGTCAGCGCCCTCGTCTTCTACCTCGCCGGCTACGCGTTCATGAACCTCGCCGCCTTCGCGGTGATCGTCGCCCGCGAGCGCGAGACGATCTTCGGCGACGAGATCGAGTCGGTCCGCGGGCTCGGGGCCGAGCGGCCGCTGCTGGCCTGGCCGCTGACGATCTCGATGCTCGGCCTCGCCGGCCTGCCGGCGACGGTCGGCTTCATCGGCAAGCTCTACCTGATCGAGGCGCTGGTCGAGGGCGACTACACCTGGCTCGCCGTCTTCATCGCGATCGGGACGATGATCTCGCTCGCCTACTACCTGCCGGTCGTCGCGGCGATGTGGATGGGCGGTCGCGAGCCGTCGCCGGCCGCGCCCGCGATCGCCGGGGCTTCACCGGAGGCCGACCCGCTCGACCCCGACGCCGGCCGCCGCCCCTCCCTCGTCCTCCCCGCCGCGCTCGCCGCCGCTGCGGTCGTCTTCTTCGGGGTCATCCCGCAGCCGCTCGTCGACTTCGCCGAACAGGCGAGCGCCGCCTTCCCCTTCTCCTAGCCGAGGCCTGGCCGCGACCGGGCGGCGACGGTAGGGTCACTGCATGAGCGAGCGACCGAAGTCGCTGGACGCCCGAACGATGTGCGAGGCGTTCCAGACCACAGTCTCCGAGCACGGCGAGAAACCCGCCCTGCGGTTCAAGGACAGCGACTTCGCGGCCTCCTGGAGCGAGTACGGGGAGACGGTCCGCCGGCGGGCGGCGGGGCTGGCCGCACTCGGGATCGGCAAGGGCGACACGGTCGGCTTCATGCTGGTGAACCGACCCGCCCTCCACCTCACCGACGCCGCCGCGATGCACCTCGGAGCGACCTGCTTCTCGATCTACAACACCTCCTCGCCGGAGCAGATCGAGTACGTGGTCGAGGACGCCGAGAACAAGGTCCTGGTCACCGAGGTCCAGTTCCTCGAAAGCGTGCTCGCCGCCCGCGAGCGGGTCGACACCCTCGAGCACATCGTCCTCGTCGACGGCAGCGGCGAGAAGATCGAGGGCACGATCTCGCTCGAGAAGCTCGAGGAGGGCGGCGCCGCCGACTTCGACTTCGACGCCGCTTGGCGCGCGGTCGAGCCCGACGACGTCCTCTGCTTGATCTACACCTCGGGCACGACCGGGCCGCCGAAGGGCGTCCAGCTCACCCACGACAACATGCTCGCTCAGTGGCGGAGCTCCTGGGAGATCCACGAGACGACGATCGGCGGGCGCTTCATCTCCTTCCTTCCCTCGGCCCACATCGCCGACCGCTGGGCCGGCCTCTACGCGCAGATGGTCCACGCGACCTGCGTCTACTGCTGCCCGGACGTGCGGCAGATGGTCGCCTACTCGATCGAGGTCAGGCCGACGTCATGGGGCGGCGTCCCCCGGATCTGGGAAAAACTGAAGCTGGCGCTGGAGATGGGGTTCGAGGCGGAGCCCAACATCGCCAAGAAGAAGCTGACCGACTCCGCCTTCGAGGTCGGCAGGCGCTACGTCGACGCCTACAAGCAGGGAGACATCCCCGACGATCTCAAGTCCGAGTGGGACGAGGCGGACGAGCAGGTGTTCCGACCGATTCGGCAGATGCTCGGCCTCGACGAGGTCGAGTGGTTCGTCGTCGGGGCGGCGCCCACCCCTCCCGAGGTGCTCGAGTTCTTCCTCGCGATGGGGATCGAGATCTGCGAGGTCTGGGGGATGTCGGAGACGACCTCGCCGGCGACGATCAACCCGCCCGGGCGGATCCGGATCGGTACCGTCGGGCCGCCGATGCCCGGGGTCGAGGTGAAGCTCGCCGAGGACGGCGAGGTGATGGTCAAGGGCCCGATCGTGATGAAGGGCTACCGCAACATGCCCGAGAAGACCGCCGAGACCTTCACCGAGGACGGCTGGCTGCTGAGCGGCGACGTCGGCGAATTCGACGAGGCGGGCTACCTGCGGATCGTCGACCGCAAGAAGGAGCTGATCATCAACGCGGCCGGGAAAAACATGTCGCCGGCCAACATCGAGGCGAAGCTGAAGGCGGCCTCGCCGCTGATCGCGCAGGCGGTGGCGATCGGCGACGCCCGTCCCTACAACGTCGCCCTGATCGCGCTCGACCCGGAAGCGCTCGCCTCACGCGGAACCGACGCCAAGGACCCCGTCGTCGTCGGCGAGATCGCGGGTGCCGTCGAGGCCGCCAACCAGCGGCTCTCACGGGTCGAGCAGATCAAGTACCACGCGATCGTCGACGGGGAGTGGGCGCCGGGGGGCGACGAGCTGACCCCGACGATGAAGCTGAAACGGCGTCCGATCGAGCGCAAGTACGCCGAGCAGATCGAGTCCCTGTACTCGCAGCCCTAGGTGGGCGTTCTCCTCACCGCGGCCGCGATCGGCCTCGGGACCGGGGTCGGTGTCTGGGCGGAGCAGCGGCGGCCGCTGGCGGCCGCGAGGGCGGCACGGCGCTCGCTCGTCCTGATGCTCTACGTGCTGGTGCCGCCGGTGATCTTCTTCAACCTGGCGGCGGCCGACATCGATCTCGACCACGGGATCGGGCTCGGGCTCGGGCTCCTCGTGGCGGCGATCACCTCGGTCGTCACCTGGTGGCTGGCGAGCCGGGTGATGGGCCTGAGCCGGCCGCAGACCGGCGCCGTGATCTGCGCGGTCCTGACCGTCAACACCGGCTACCTCGGCTACCCGCTGACGGTCGCGCTGCTCGGCCGCGACGAGCTCTCGACCGCGGTCCTCTACGACGTCGCCGTCTCGGGGCCGAGCCTGCTCCTGGGCGCCTTCGCGGTCGGGGCCGCTTTCGGGACCAAGGCCGGCGAAGGTCCGGGGCAGCGGATCCGGGCCTTCTTCACCCGCAACCCGCCCCTCTACGCCGCGATCGCCGGCCTGCTGGCGCCCGAGGCGCTCGCCCCCGATGTCCTCGTCGATCTCTCGCAGGCGCTGCTGGTGGCGATCCTGCCGCTCGGGTTCTTCGCGGTCGGGGCGACCCTTGCCGAGAACGCCGAGCACGGGGAGCTGCCGATCCCGCCTCCGTTCACGCGTCCGGTCGCACTCGCGGTCGGGATGCGGCTCGCCGTCGCTCCCGCCCTCCTGATGCTGCTGGCGGCGCCGCTGATCGACCTGCCGGCCGCCTACCGGTTGCTGGCGGCGATGCCGTCGGGGATCAACTCGATGGTCGTCGCCCACGCCTACGGCCTCGACATGGAGATCACCGCCGAGGCGCTCACCTGGTCGACCGCGATCGTCGTCGCCGCCTCGCTCCTCTCGCTGCTGCTCTGAGGCCGTTGTCGCCTTTTGCACCTACGGGGGTGCAATAAGCGACACGGGCGTAGGCTGGAACCGTGATCCACCACGTCGCGATCGAGGTGCGGCCGGAGGACCTGGGGCGCATGGTCGAGCTCTTCGAGCTGCTCGGCTTCGCGCGGGTCGACCCCCCGCCCAGCCTGGCCGAGTTCACCTGGCTCGAAAGCGGCGGCACCCAGGTCCACCTCCTCCCCTCCGAGGAGCCGACGGTGCCGGGCGAAGGCCACGTCGCCGTGATCGCCCCCGATTTCGCGCGGACCTACGAGCGGGTCGAGGCGGCCGGGTTCGAGGTCGAGCGGCGGCGCGAACACTGGGGGGCGCCGCGGGCGAAGGTGGCCGCTCCCGGCGGTCACACGGTCGAGGTGATGGAGTCGCCGCCCGCTCGAACCGACGATTGAGCACCCCCACGGTGCTCGATAGCCGATTCGGCCCCAATCTCCGAATTTCGCCCGGACGGACTACGCCGACCCGCGGGCTACGATGCGGCGGTGCGCTACCCGGTTGAGCATTTCAGCGAGGAGGAGCGGGCGCTCCTGGCGCCCCATTTCACCAACCTCGACCGCCCGGTCTTCGCCCTCGTCAACCTGCCGGAGACCGTCAAGGGAGCGCTTTTTGCCCGCTATTCGCGGTATTCCGGGTCGGTGCGACGGCTCTACCTCGACGAGTTCGCGGCCGATGCGCCGCAATCCGGGCGCCCCTTCGACGCCGAGGAGGGCGAGCGCGCGGCCAAGCTCTACGAGCGCGTCTTCGTCGGCTACGGCGACGACTCGATCGCCCAGGTCGGCGGCGCCCACGTCGCCTGCGAGTGGGTGTCGAACATCCTCACCAAGCTGCTTCAGCGGGGGCGGCTGGCGGCCTACCTGGAGCAGTCGACCCGCTACATCCCCTACGACAAGCCGATCGAGGACGGGGGCGGGTATCGCTACTACCGCGACGAGGGCCTCGGGCCCGAGTTCGGGGCCGCGATGGACGAGATCTTCTCGATCTACTCGACCCTGCTCGAGCAGGTGGAGGCCTGGGCGGCGAGCCGCTGGCCGCGCGGGAACGATGAACCCGAGGGGCCCTGGCAGCGCTCGATCCGGGCCAAGGCACTCGACCTACTGCGCGGACTGCTGCCGGCGGCGACCCTCAGCCACGTCGGCATCTACGCCTCCGGCCAGGCCTACGAGCAGCTGATCATGCGGCTGATGGCCTCGCCGCTGCCGGAGGCCCGCGCCTACGGCGGCATGATCCTGCGCGAGCTCCAGCAGGTGATGCCGAGCTTCGTCTCCCGCGTCGAGCGGCCGGAGCGTGGCGGCGAGTGGATCTCCTATTTCGAGCGCCGTCGCGAGGCGACCGAGGGGTGGGTCGCCCGGCTCGGCCTCGACCGCCGCGACTCCGGAACCGCCGCCCCCTCGGTCGAGCTGATCCACGTCGACGGAACCGAAGAGGACCTGCTCGCCTCCTGCCTGTTCGAGTCCGCTCGGACCCCGGAGACCGAGGTCCTCGCCCGGATCGACGTCCTCGACCGCGAGGAGCGGGCGCAGCTGCTGGCGGCGCTGGTGGGAGAGCGCGCCAACCGCCGCCACCGTCCGGGGCGCGGCTTCGAGGCGCTCCGCTACCGCTTCGAGATCGTCTCCGACTACGGCGCCTTCCGCGACCTCCAACGGCACCGGATGCTGACCTGCCAATGGCAGCGGCTGGGGCCCGATCTCGGGGCGGGCATTCCCGAGGAGATCGAGGATGCGGGGCTGGCGGGCGAGTTCGAACGGGCGCTGGAGATCTCGCGCGCCGAGTACGAGCGGCTGGTCGCGACGGGCGCGGAGGACGCCGCCCCCTACGCCCTCAGCCTCGCCTATCGGATTCGCTACACGCTCGACCTCAACGCCCGCGAGGCGATGCACCTGATCGAGCTGCGCTCGGGTCGCGAGGGGCACCCCACCTACCGCGCCGTCGCCCAGGCCATGCACGAGCGGATCGCCGCGATCCACCCGGCCGTGGCGGCGACGATGAGCCACGTCGACACCTCGCAGGAGCCGCGCCTGGAGCGGATCCTCAGCGAGATCCGGACCCAGCGCAAGCGCGCTCAGGCCTCGCAGTCGGCCGCCGAGGCCCCACCCGGCCTCAACCCGCTCGGCTAGCGAGCCGAGCGGCGCTCGGACCGATCAGTCGCGCTTCTTGCGCTTGCGGGGAGGGTCGGACGGCGGGTCCGGCCGCTCGCCGGGCTCCTCCTCCGCCTCCCCGTCGATCACCTCGGGGTCGGACCCGATGCCGGAGGCGGCCTGCTCTCCGGGGGTCGGCCAGGGGATCGCTTCGCCGGTCTCCCAGGCGGGCGGGCGGCCCCTCGGCAGCCAGGAGCCGGCGAGGAGGCCGAAATAGACGAACCAGATCAACGAGAACTGGTAGAGGCCGAGGACGCAGGCGACCCCGAGGGCCATCCCCAGCGAGCCCCAGAAACGACTCAGGAGCCCGGCGCGCATCGCGAACAGACAGCCGTAGAGAAGCGCGAACGCGAGACCGAGGCTGCCGCCGAGCCGAAAGCCTTCCGAGACCGACCGCAGCGAGGCGTCGTCGATCGCGCTCTTGGCCTTGTCGTCTTCGATCTTCGTCGCCGGGCAGCCGGCGTCTTTGTCCTTCTCCTCACGGCATTCCTTCACCGCTTCCTTCTGCGTCATCGCCGTCGTCGCCTTGCCGTCGACGAAGTTCTGAGCCGCTTCGTTGGCGGCGACGCCGTTGAGGACCGCGGCGACGCCCAGCGCCAGCGGCGCCGCGATCACCAACGGCAGGAACTGCTGCCGCATCTTCGGCGAGCGCGCCGCCGCCGCCTTGAAGAGGAAGACGAGCGGGGCGAGGAGGAGCGCGAACCCGACGGCCTGGAGGATCGAGGAGATCGTCACCGTCGAGGCGTGATCGTGGACCGAGCGCAGGCTCTCGGCTTCGCCGCCGCCGCCGAGCGAGCTGACCGCGAACACCGACGCGATCAGCAGGCCGACGCCGAGGAGGGTCGCTATCGCGACCTTCTTCGCCCATCGCGCCTCGAAGTCCAGAGCTTCCTTCGGCGTCGCCATCAGGCGCGTACGCTACATCGCATGAGCAAGGAGGGACTCGGCCGATGAGCAGCGCCCAGAAGCAGAAGCCGGTGGTGCCGCTCGAGGCCGGCATCAGTCCCGAGAACCCGCCCTGCCCGGCCTGCGGCGAGCCGCTGTTCGGCTGGATCGACCAACGGCCCGGCCTCGCCGGCCCGGTCAGCCGCTGCGAGAGCTGCGGGCTCGGCGTCGTCGGCGCCGCGGGAGGCGTCGAGGAGGCGCTCTCCGGCCTCGACCGCCACGCCGAGGGCGAGGGGATCTCGCTCCCCAACCGCGGCGGATTCTCGGCCTGGATCGGCGGCGCCGGCTGGGCCGGGCTCGAGCCCGGGGCCCGCTTCCTCTACACGACCGAGTCGACGCGCCGGCTCGTCGCCCACCGCGATCAGATCGTCAAGCGCGCCCGCTGGCAGCCGGGGCGCGGGATCGTGGCGATGTGGCAGACGATCCTCAACGGCTTCACCTTCGGGCGCAACGTAGCCGGCGGTGCGCTGGGACGTCCCGAGGCCGCGGTGGTCGCCGAGAAGCCCTGGCAGCGCCGGCTCGATGCGGTCATCTGCGTGGTCGTCGCGATCCCGGCGATGCTGATGGCGCTGCCCCTGGAGCTGGCGTCCGCGGCGCTGCGACGGGGCGGGGCGCTGCGGATCGAGCTCGAGCTGCTCTAGGAGAGCCCTTCGCGCGCCTCGCGCACGAGGGTGACGGACTCGGGGAAGAGGACGCGGATCGCGTCGCGGACCTGCATCGCCTGTTCGTCGGAGTTGCCGGTCAGCTCGAGTCGGTTGATCGAGGCGACGGTCATCTCGACCGCGAGCTTGATCGCGTTGTCGGCCCAGGCCACCCGCTGGGAGGACTGCATCTGCTCCGAGAGCTCCTCCATTCGGGCCCGGAACTCATCCGGGTCGCCGAAGAGGTTGAACGGGCTTCCCTCCATCCGACAATGAAAGCAGAACCGTGGCTCCCGCCGCCCGAATCGTCACCTCCGGCGCGCAACCGGTGCGTCAGGGAGGCGAAGACTGGCCGGCATGCGACCGGAGAGCGTGCGCGAGCGGGGATCGGCCAGCGTCGAGCAGGTCGGGCTCTCGGCGCTGCTGGCGCTGGCACTGGCGGCGGCGATCGCCGCCGTGCTCGCCGGCGGCGACGTCGACGCCGGTCGCTCTCTGGCGGGTTCGATCGCGCGCAAGATCCGCTGCGCCCCGCGCCTCCCCGACGCCTGTCGGCACCATCCGCTGGTGCCTGCCTACGGCTGGCCCCTGGCACGGCTGGCGCGGGCGCTGGCGCCGCTCCCCGCGGCCGTCCCCGGCGGCTCGGGCGTCCCGCTCTACCCGGTCGACTTCCGCAGCTGCCGCAGCGGGGGGTGCGCCGACGGCAGCCGGCGGCCGACGGCCTTCACCGAGATCGACGATCGCCGCGCGACGCTGGGCTGGGTCGAGCTCAGCTATTGGCTCTACCGGCCCGGCCTCGGCTGGGAGCGGGTCGTCCGGCGGGCGAGCGACGAGGACGTCGCCGCCGCCGCCTCGACCAGGGTCCTGCTCAAGGACGACCCGGTCCTGGTCCCGCTCGAGACCCTGCCCGGCCGCGACCACTACGAGTTCGCCGCCGGCGAGGAGCCGCCCTGGCGCTGGCGGCTCCATGGCACTCACAACGGCTGGTCCAGCTGACCGAGTACTCCTTTGCCGAACCGCCTATGAAGGGGCCACAAGTCGTCGTTCACGCCAGCGATCCACTCCCTTGCGAATGGCGACCAATCCGAGCATCAGGAGGGCGAGAAACATCATCCAGGCGAACGTGATCCAGTTGAGAGGCGGACCTACGCTCTCGAATTGGAGAACCTCGCGACCGGTCATCTGCATGACCACCTGAGCGATCAGAGGACCGGCGAGCGCTGCGACGACCCACCATCTGCCCACGGCGAGCGGCACGATGACGAAGATGCCGACAGCGATGCCGCCGGGGATCGACCACCGGATGAATTCCTCGAACCCTGAAGACGGCGGCCAGGGATTCCAGGCCTCGAAGCCCATGAAAATCCCCAGGCCGACGGTCAAAGCGATCCGAGCTTTGGCACCCATATTCGACCCCTACCCTCGCCGTCGCAGCCGTTACCTGATCCTCAGACGTCCCAGCCGAAGTAGACCTCCTGCCGGCAGATCCTGTCGTCGCCGTCGAAGCCGAGGATCTCGGTGTTGCGAAAGCGGCGGCCGTCGGTCTTCAGGCTCTCGTAGGTGACCAGGAACTCGTCGCCGCCGATGTCGGTGAGGCGCACGAGCTCGAACTTCTCGATCGTCTCGTGGTTGGGCCAACAGCGCTCGAAGTAGGCCTCGCGATCGAGGCCGGGATCCGGCGGCGCGAAGAAGGCGATCTCGTCGGCGAGGACGCGCTCGAGCAGCTCGCGGTCGCCGGTCTCGTAGGCGGTGTAGGCGTCGCGGACGATCCGGGCACGATCGGCCATGCCCCCGCACTACCCCGGCGAACCGGAGGTAACCGCCTTCTCGCGGTCGGCCTCGTTGCGCGCCTGCTCGATCAGGCCGCGCCAGTCGGTCGTCCGGAAGACGAGCAGGATCGCGGCGAAGCCGAGGACCACCGACCAGGCCGCCATCGCGATCTGGGTCCCGACCGAGAAGGCGAGGACGGCGGCCCGCGATGGCCCGGTCAGGGTCGCCGCCAACAGTGCCTGCTGGGCGCCGGCGCCACCGGGCGTGAAGGGGACGACGTTGGCGATCGCCTGGCAGCTCATCACCAGCAGGACGTTTCCGAACGTGCCGCCGATCCCGAACGCCTCGAGGAAGAACCAGAAGGCACCGAAGCGGCAGAGCCAGCCGGCGCCCTGCCAGGCCGCGACCTCGCGCAGGTAGCGGCGCGGCTCGCGGACGATCGCGATCCCCTGTTTGACCCGGTCCCAGAAGGCGCGGACCCGGTGCGAGAGCAGGTAGATGCCGACGATCGTGCCGATCGCGAGCACCGCGAGGACGATCCCGAGGGTGCGGGGGTGGTCGGCCCAGAAGGCGATCTCGAACGCCGGCAGCTCGGGCAGCTGCGGGGGCTTCGGCAGCAGGCCCTGGGTGATCGCGTAGAGGAGGACGAGGACGCCGATCGTGGTGTCGAAGATCGACTGGACCAGGAACGAGGAGGTGACGGCGGGATAGGAGGAGCCCGGGATCTGGCGCTTGACGAGGAAGATTTTGGTCACGTCGCCGGCCCGGGCGGGGATGATCGCGTTGATCCCCGCCCCGGCCAGATAGGCGGCGGCGAGCGGCAGGAACGGGATCTTCGGGCTCGGATAGGCGGCCCGGAGGACGTTCCGCCAGGCCTGCGCGCGAGCGAGCTGCATCGCCGCCAGGAAGGCGAGCGCGATCGCGAACGGGGCCCACTCGATCGCGTAGAGGTAGCCGAAGAACTCCCCCGCTGCGTCGAGGAAGCGTTCGAGGCTCGAATCGAGATCGACGGCGCCCATCGGGGTTACACTAGCCCGCTCGTGTCCGAGATCGAGACCCCCCAGTCGACCGCTTCGCCGGCCCACGACCCGGCCGACGTGGCGATGTGCGACCGCGCCCGCGAGCGCTACGCAGCCGACCGCAAAAGCCGGATTCGCAGGCGTCGCAAGAGCCACGCGAAGCTCCCGAACCTGATCATCATCGGCGGCCTCAAGTGCGGCACGACCAGCATCCACCACTACCTCGGTCTGCACCCCGAAGTGCAGATGTCGAAGCCGAAGGAGCTCAACTTCTTCGTCGAGGAGCTGAACTGGGACCTCGGCCTCGATTGGTACGCGAGCCGCTTCGACAGCGCCTTCGCCGTTCGCGGCGAGTCATCCCCGCACTACACGAACCTGCCCCGCTACCGGGGGGTCGCCGAGCGCATCCACGAGCACTGCCCCGACGCCCGCCTGCTCTACATGGTGCGCGATCCGATCAAGCGGATCCTCTCGCACTGGGTCCACGCCACCGGCGCCGGATACGAGAGCGGCGACATGGTCGAGGTCCTCTCGCGGCCCGACACCTCCTACATGAACCGCTCCAAGTACTGGATGCAGCTCCAGCCCTATCTCGAGCTCTTCGACCGCGAGCAGATCCAGATCATCGCCCAGGAGGAGCTCCACGCCGAACGCGAGACGACGATGCGCAAGGCGTTCGAGTTCGCCGGCGTCGACTCGAGCTTCACCTCGGAGCAGTTCGACCGCGAGTGGGAGAAGTCGAGCGCCAAGGAGACCGACAAATACCAGCTGATGGAGAAGCTGATCAAGCTCCCCGGCTTCCGCTCCTTCGATCGCAACTTCGACCGCCTGCCCGAGCGGATGCGTTGGATGGTCGAGAAGATCGTCCACGACCCCGACAAGCCCCCGGCGGAGAAGCCGAGGCTGCCGGACGACCTCTTCGAGACGGTGCGGGCTCGCTTCGGCGAGGACGCGGCGGCTTTGCAGGACTTCGCCAGCCGCAGGTTCCCGGGCTGGCACGACTACACCTGAACCGAGTCCGTCCCGGTTCGGTAGACAGGGAACCATGCAGAGGCTGATTCCGGACCCGGGCCCGACCACGGTCGCCGAGCAGCTCGACGGCTACCGACCCTGGTCCGAGCCGCCCGAGGGCCGGCCGTTCGTGGCGATGAACTTCGCCGCCACCGTCGACGGGCGGGCGGCGATGGAAGGGGTCTCGGGACCGATCGGGTCGAGCACCGACACGGCGATGCTGGCGGCGCTGCGGACCCGGTTCGACGCGGTGATGATCGGCGCCGGGACGATGCGCGCGGAGCGCTATGGGCAGATGGCGGTGAAGGAGGAGACGCGGGCCCTGCGCGAGGGACTGGGGCTGTCGCCGCGGCCGCTGATGGTGATCGTCAGCGGCCGCCTCGACCTGCCCTGGGACGCGCCGCTGTTCACGGCGGGCGGCGGCGAGGTGCTGGTCCTCACCGCCAACGCCGAGGGTGAGCCGCCCCCGACCGAGACCCCGGTGCGAGTGGTTCGCCACGAGGGCGGAGTCGACCTCGAGGTTGCGCTGGCGGCGCTGCGGCAGGAGGGGATCCGCGCCCTGCTCTGCGAGGGCGGGCCCCGCCTCCACGCCCAGCTTCAGGCGGCCGGACTGGTCGACGATCTCTTCCTGACGATCGCCCCGAAGCTCGCGGGGGGTGGCGGGCCGCGGATCGTCGAGGGCGAGCTGCCGGCGCCGCTTGACCTCGACCTCGCCTGGCTGCTGGAGTCCGACGGCGAGCTCTTCGCCCGCTACGGCCGCCGCTGAGCTAGCGTTCCCTCCCCACCCCGAGGAGAGGAACAGGACCAGTGGATTTCAAGCCCAGCCCCGAGGTCGCTTCGCTGCGCGAGCGGATCCTCGACTTCATGGACGAGAACCTCTATCCGCAGGAGCGGGAGGTCATGGAGGCGCTGGACGCCGAGGTCGCGACCGGGGTCCCCTACCCCCGGATCCTGGTCGACGCGCGCGAAAAGGCGAAGTCGGAGGGACTCTGGAACCTGTTCATGCCCGACGAGCGCTACGGCCCGGGCCTCTCGAACTGGGAGTACGGGCTGCTCTGCGAGGAGATGGGCCGCAGCCCCGCCGCGGCGCCGATGCTCTTCAACTGCGCCGCCCCCGACACCGGGAACATGGAGATCCTCGCCGAGCACGGTACCGACGAGCAGAAGCAGCGCTGGCTCGAGCCGCTGCTGGAAGGACAGATCCGCTCCTGCTTCTCGATGACCGAGGTCGCCGTCTCCGGCTCGGACCCGACCCTGCTCCAGGCGAGCGCGGTTCGCGACGGCGACGAGTGGGTCATCAACGGCCACAAGTGGTTCACCTCCGGCGCGGTCGGCGCCGACCTGGCGATCGCGATGGTCGTCACCGACCCCGACGCCCCGCCCTACACCCGCGCCTCGATGATCTGCGTCCCGACCGACGCCCCCGGCTTCAACCTGGTGCGACCGATCCCGGTGATGGGACACGACAAGGGCCCCGGCCACTGCGAGATCAAGTACGAAGACTGCCGGGTGCCGTACGAGAACCTGCTCGGCGAGCAGGGGATGGGCTTCACGGTCGCCCAGGACCGCCTCGGTCCCGGGCGCATCCACCACTGCATGCGGGCGATCGGCACGGCGGAGCGGGCCCTGGAGATGATGTGCCGCCGCGCCAACGAGCGCGAGGCGTTCGGCGGCCCGTTGGCCGACAAGCAGTTCGTCCAGGAGGCGATCGCCGCCTCGCGGATGGAAATCGACCAGGCCCGGCTGCTGACCATGTACGCGGCTTGGAAGATGGACACCGAGGGCAAGCGGGCCGCCCGCCAGTCGATCTCGGCGATCAAGATCGTCGCCGCCAACATGGTCATGGACGTCCTCGACCGCGCGATCCAGATCCACGGCAGCCTCGGGATGACCGACGACACGCCGCTGGCCGCGCTCTGGCGCTTCAGCCGCATGCTGCGGCTGGCCGACGGTCCCGACGAGGTCCACAAGATGGTCCTCGCCCGCCGCGAGCTCAACCGCTGGGCGAAACGGGCTGAGGCCGAAGAGACCGGCGAGCTGACCTCCAAGCACGGCCCGCGGGCGATCTGAGCGAGTCCGCCGCGGCGGCAGCCGCTACTTGATGCCGATGACGTCGATCCCCGCGTCGGTGACGGTGACGCCGTCACCGGCGGAGCACACGGATTTGACCGCGAGCACGAGGTTGCGGCTGGTCGGCCCCGTCGGCGCGAACCGCGAGCCGCCGCCCGGGAACGGGCCGATGTTGATCCGCGCCGAGGTCGAGATGTTGCCGGTCTCCTGGAAGATCCCGATGCCGGCGATCGAACCGATGTCGAGCATCGACAGTTCGCCAGGGTTTGTCGGATCGATCGTCAGGAAGGCGAGGACCTGGGGGTCGGTGCAGGCGGGCGCGATGGTGACGTCGGCGTAGCCGACGTACAGGTCGGTGCGTCCCGCCTCCTGCGTGTAGGCGCCGGAGATGGGATAGATCGTGAATTTCATGCCCGGTTCGGACGGCAGGGCAACGGTGGTCGAGCCGCGGAGCTCCTCGACGACCCGGGTGAAGGGCACGGCACCGGACAGCTCGGCGTCGGTGAGGCTCGCCGCCCTCACCTTCGCTGCGGTGACGGCATTGCCCTTGATCTTGCCGGTCGTGACCGCGTTCTTCTTGATCTTGGCAGTGGTGACGGACTTCGCCTTCAGCTGTTTCTTGCCGATGCTGTTCTTGGCGAGCTGGTTGGCGGCGTAGGCGGTGCCTCCGATCAGCACGACGAAGGCGGCGAGCGTCGCCATCACGTTGGCGTAGGTCAGGTGGGAGCGGATCCGCTGCATCAACGCACCCCGGTCACGACGACGGTGGGGTTGGAGGCGGTGATCCCGCTGCCAGATTTGCAGTCGCCCAGCGCGACCAGGGTGAGGGTGTGGGGCGTGTCGACATCGGGCTCGAAGCGAACGCTGTTGGCCTCGAAGGGTCCGAGGCTGACCCGCTTGCTCGGGACGTCGCCTTTCTGATCCCGGAAGCTGCCCCCCGCGACGATGTCGGCGATCGTCGGTGCCGCGGGATTCGGCGCGTCGACCAGCAGGTAGAGGGTCACTTCCCTTTCCGCTTCACAGGTCGGGCCGAAGGCCACGTCGGCGGCGCCGTAGAAGAAGTCGTTCTCACCGGCGCGCTGGGTGTAGGTGGAGCTGGCAAGCGGAACGGCCGTCGCGGATTCGCCGACCGCAACCGCCCCGGCGCCCGCGGTCGAGAAGACGATGTGGGAATAGGCCGATCCCGCGACCTGGAAGGCTGCGGCGCCCAGCGAGCCGTCCTTCACCTTGGCGCTGGTGACGGCGCCGTTCCTGATCTTCGCCGTCGTCACGGCGTTCTTCTTGATCTTCGCCGTCGTCACCGCGCTCTTCTTCAGCTGCTTGGCGCCGACGCTGTTCTTGGCGAGCTGTTTGGCGGCGATCGCGGCGCCGCCCGCGAGGACGACGAAGGCGGTCAGCGACGCGACCACGGTCGCGTAGGTGAGCCGGGGCCTGATCGCCGATGCGAGGCGGGTGATCATCGCGTGCCCACCACCTGGACGAGACCGTTGCCGGCGGTTATCCCGCCGCCGGCTTTGCACTCGCCGACGACCGCGATCGTCAACGAGTGGCTCTGCGCCGAGGCCGGGGGCAGGGCCGCGCCGCCGCCGTAGGGGGAGAGATTGAGCCGCTGGGTGACGGCGCCGCCGGCCAGGGTGATCGTCTGCCCGGCCGCCGCGACGCTGTCGGAGCTATCGATGGACAGCGCCGGGGCGTCCCGAAGGACGTACCCGATCGCCGCCCGCGGCGGTTCGCAGCTGGCCGGGAAGTTGACGTCGAGCGCTCCGAAGTAGGTGTCGAGTCGACCGGCCTCCTGGGTGTAGGTGGGGGCGTCGAGCGGGAGCCCGGTCGGCGCTTCCAGCGTCGAGGAGACCGGAACGGTCGCCGATCCGCCGGTCTGGAAGACGACGCGGGAGTAGGGCAGGCCAGCCAGGTCGAGGTCGGCGGTCTGAAGTGTCCCGTCCTTCACCTTCGGTCCGCTGACCGCGCCTTTCTTGATCTTCGCCGTGGTGACCGCGTTCTTCTTGATTTTGGCGGCGGTCACCGACTTCGCCTTCAGCTGCCTCTTGCCGACGCTGTTCTTGGCCAGCTGGTTGGCGGCGATCGCGGTGCCGCCGGCGAGGACGACGAAGGCGACGAGCGTGACGAGGACGTTCTCGAACGTCAGCGCTTGGCGGAGGCGGGACAAGACGACCTCACCTTAACCCCGCGGGTCGACGATCTCCACCCGCGGGCGACGTTCCTGGACGAGGGTTACTTCGTTCCGATCACGTTGACCGCGCCGAAGAGGGCGTTGATGCCGCTGCCGGCAGCGCAGGATGCGGCGACGGTCAGGCTCAGCCTCCGGGTCGTGGCCGTGCCCGGTTCGAAGCGCGTCGCGACCGGCGAGAGCTCGACCCGCGCGTTGACGGGGCCGCCGCCATCGGCTTCCGAGTAGGCGCCGGCGGCGACGATCTCCTCGGCCCTCGGTTTGAGGGGATCCGCGGGGTCCAGCGCCAGGGTCGACCGGACCTCGCGCGGGGTGGCGCATGAGGGGGCGAGCCCGACGTCGACGGCGCCGGCGAAGGTGTCGGTCTCGGTGGCTCCCTGGGTGTAGAAGGCGCCCCCGCCGAGGGGATAGATCAGGGCCGGCATCATCGGGTCTTCGGTGATCAGCGGCAGGATCGACGTCCCCTTGGCGCGATGCACGACGCGGCCGAAGGGGAGCGAGTCGAGGTCGATGTCCTCGGCCTTGAGGGCCCGATCCGCCACTTTCAGCGATTCGATCGCGCCGTCCTTGATCTTCGCGTTGCTGACCGCGTTGCGCCTGATCTTCCTCGTCGTGACGGCGTTCGCCTTGATTTTCGCCGTCGTCACGGCTCGGGCCTTGAGCTGCGACGGCCCGACGCTTTTCTTCGCCACCCTGGCCGCGTAGACGGTGCCGCCGGCGAGCGCGAGGAACAGCGCCAGCGTGGCGACGACGTTCGCGTATGTGAGTCGCTGGCGAATCGCGCGCATGCGGCTTCCCTACCCGCCCACCGGGTTCGTCACCCGGATTCCGATCGTCTCGACTAAGAGCACAGTTCGATTCCTACTTTAGCCATCTCCGTGAGGAGGTCGCCTTATTTCAGGCCGCGGAGGTCGATCCGGCGGACGATCGGCCCCCGACCGTCAGCCGCGTCGCTCGGCGCGGTCCGCGGCGCCGGCGAGGTTCTCGACGACCCGGGCGAAGTATTCGACGCCATCGTCGACCTTGCCGTACCCGCCCGCCCTGTAGCGGGCATAGACGCCCTCGAGGATGATCGCCAGCTTCCAGTAGCCGAGGGCGACGAAGAAGTCGAGCTCCGAGAGGTCGCGGCCCGAGCGCTCGGCGTAGCGGTCGCGCAGCTCCTCGCGGCTGGGGAACCCCGGGGCGAGGTTGGCGGGCTGTCCGAGCGAGATCCCCTCCTCCCCGGGCTGGGCCCAGTAGACGAGCAGCAGGCCGACGTCGGCGAGCGGGTCGCCGAGGGTGCAGAGCTCCCAGTCGACCACCGCCGCGACCTCGCCATCCTCGCTGAGGATCATGTTGTCGAGGCGGTAGTCGCCGTGGACGATCGTCGCCGGGCCCTGCTCGGGGATCCGCGCCGCGAGCCGGTCGTGGACCTCGTCGACGATCGGCAGCTCACGCGTCTTCGACTTCTCCCACTGACCCTGCCAGCGGCGCAGCTGGCGGGCGACGTAGTCCTCCTTCCTGCCGAGCTCGCCGAGACCGGCGGCGTCGGGGTCGACGGCGTGGATCGCGACCAGGGTGTCCGCCACCCGCTCCCCGATCGCGCGTCGGTCGGCCTCGTCGGGAAAGCGGTCGGCCTCGGCGAGGCCGCGGAGGATCGGCCCCTCGACGAAGTCCATCACGTAGAAGGGCGCCCCGTTGACGCTCTCGTCCTCGCAGAGGCCGAGGACCGGGGCCACCGGTACGGGCGTCGATGCCAGGGCCGAGACGACCCGGTGCTCGCGGGCCATGTCGTGGGCGGAGCCGAGCCGCTCGCCGAGCGGCGGCCGGCGGAGCGCCCAGTGACGGCCGCCGCCGTCGCTGACCCGGTAGGTGAGGTTCGAGTGTCCGCCGGCGATCCGCTCGAAGGTCAGGGGCGGCTCGGCCGATGGAACGTTCTCGCGGAACCAGCCCTCGACCCCGGCGCGATCGATCCCATCCGGGCTGCCTGTAGCCTCATCGCTCATTCCGTCGCAAGCATATGCACGACAAGGTGGGAGACGGCTGAGCCCGTCGCTCGCGAACCGGCTGACGATCGGCTTTGCGATCGCCTTCGCCGTCCTCACGGCGCTGGCCGTGATCGGGGTCGCCCGCTTCCTCCAGCAGCGCCAGGACTACGAGAACGCGATCGCCCGCTCCTACCAGTCCGAGATCGTCGCTCGCAACCGCCTCGCGCAGGGGAAGAACGAGGCCGTCGCCCGGGGCAGGGTCGTCGCCGAGCAGGCCGAACGCAACTCCCTCCAGGAGGACATCGACGATGAGACCCGCGACACGGCGCTGCTCGTCGGCGCCGGGCTGATAGCGGGCCTGACCGGCGCGGCGCTGCTGTTCAGCGGCCTGATCGCGACGATGCGGCGACCGCTGGAGGAGCTCGTCGACGCCTCCGGCCGGCTCGCCGAGGGGGATCTCTCGGCCCGGGTCCAGGTCGGCGGGCTCGCCGAGACCGCCGCTCTGGGGAGCGCCTTCAACGAGATGGCCGGCGAGCTCCAGGCCCAGGCCGGCGAACGGGACCGCCTCGATCGGATGAAAGACGAGTTCGTCCTCACCGCCTCCCACGAGCTGCGCAGCCCGCTGACCTCGGTCCAGGGGTTCGCCGAGCTGCTGATGCTCGAGCGCGAGCGGCTCAGCCCGAAGCAGGTCGAGACCGTCGAGATCATCCTCGACAACACCCGTCACCTCGTCCGTCTCCTCAATGACCTGCTCGACCTCGCCCGCAGCGACGCCGGGCGGCTGACGATCAGGCCGGCGCCGACCGACCCGGCGGCGCTGGTCAAAGACGCCGTCCGGACGATTCGCGGCCAGACCGAGGCCTCCGACCAGCAGCTGGTCGCGGAGATCGAGCCCGGGCTGCCCGAGCTGCTCGTCGACCCGGACCGGATAAGACAAGTTTTGGTCAATTTGCTTGCGAATGCGCATGAGTACTGCCCCGAGGGCGCCTCGATCCGGGTCGAGGTGAAACGGGTAGGTGCCGATGTGGAGATCAGAGTGAAAGACGACGGCCCCGGCATCCCCCCCGAGCAACTCGAGCACATCTTCGAGCGATTCACCCGCGGCGACGCGGGCCTGACCCAGCGCGTCGGCGGCACCGGCCTCGGCCTCGCGATCTCCAAGTCGCTGGTCGAGCTCCACGGCGGCACGATCGGCGCCGAATCGGCGCCCGGCGAGGGCTCCGACTTCCATCTTCGCCTCCCCGCCGAGGCGAGCTCGTGACCCGCCTGCTGATCGCCGACGACTCAGAGACGATCCTGCTGCTCCTGAAGACCCGGCTCGAGATGGAGGGCTACGAGGTCGAGACGGCGACCGACGGCCAGGAGGTGATCGACGCGATCCACGCCGCGGGCGCCGAACACGACCTCCTCCTCCTCGACGCGATGATGCCGGGCAAATCCGGGATCGAAGCGCTGCGCGAGCTCCGCGCCGAGGGCGTCGAGACCCCGGTCCTGATCGTCAGCGCCCACCAGGACGCCGGTGACGCCGGCTCGCCGACCGAGCTCGAGGTGTCCGGCTACGTCACCAAGCCAATCGACTTCGATCGCTTGTTCAGCAGCATCAAGGATTTGACGGCGGGTTAGAGGGGAGGCTCACCCCTTCGGCAAACGATTCGCCTGCGGCGAATCTTGAGTGTTTGCCGAAGGGGTACGCCTCCCCTCCACTCACGCCGTCAGGTAGATGCTGCTGAACAAGCGAGTCGCCTCGTTGAGAGCAGCTTCAGGACGGAGGCCCGCCTGAAAATCGCTGCGGCCTGAGTGGGGTGGTGGGGGTTCCTCCCCAAAACACTTGAGCCCCCGCAGGGGGCGGGTTTTGGGGAGGTTCCCCCACCACCCATCCCTACGACTTAGCGATCTCCAGGCGGATTTCCTTGCCCTTCAACTTGGTCCCATCGAGAAACTCGACCGTCTGCTCGGCCTTGTCGTTGTCGACCTCGACGAACGAGAAGCGGTGGAGGACGCGGACGTCGTGGATCGAGTCCTCGTCCAGCACGGCGCCCTCCTGGAGGGCCCAGCGCAGGTCCTCTTCGGTGATCCCGCTGCGCTCGCCCCGATTGACGAACAGCTTCGTCGCCTTGCCGTTCTCCTCGCGCTCGGGCTTCTCCTCGCGCTCGGGCTTCTCTTCGCGCTCGGCCCTCTCCGCCGGCTCCGGCGTCTCCTCGCGCTCCTTCTCGGGCTCGGCCGCCGGCTCCTCGGCAGCGGGCTCGGTCACCAACGCCGCCGGCCTCTGTTCGCGCTTGCGCTCGCGGCGCCGCGGACGCGGGGCGTGCTCGAGCCGCTCCTCGGGGCTCTCCCACTCGCCGATCGTCGTCTTCACGTCGCGCTCGATGCGGTCGATCTCCTCGCGCTGGGCGGGGGTGACGAGGGTGATCGCGCGCCCCGTTCGCCCGACCCGGCCGGTGCGGCCGATGCGGTGGACGTAGACCTCCGAGGAGGCGGGCACATCGTAGTTGATGACGTGGGTGACGTGCTCGATGTCGAGGCCGCGGGCGGCGATGTCGGTGGCGACGAGGAGCCGCACCCGGTGGTCCTTGAAGGCGATCATGACGCCGTCGCGAGAGCCCTGGCTCATGTCGCCGTGCAGGGCCTTGACGTCCAGGCCTTTGTCCTTGAGCGTCTTCTCGAGCCGCGAGGCGCCGATTTTGGTGCGGGTGAAGATGATCGCCTGCTCCGGTTCCTCGGTCTTCAGCAACTCGACCAGGCGGCTGGATTTCTCTTTCGCCGGAACCTCGATGTAGGCCTGGGCGATCGCGTCGACGGTCAGGGTCTTCGGGGTGATTTTGATCGTCACCGGGTCGTACATGTAGCCCTCGGCGAGCTTCTGGATCGGCGGCGGCATCGTCGCCGAGAAGAGCGCCGTCTGGCGCCCGCTCGGGCACATCCGCAGGATCTTCTCGACGTCCTCGATGAACCCGAGGTCGAGCATCTCGTCGGCCTCGTCGAGGACCACGTAGCGGGCCGAGGTGAGGACCAGCGAGTGGCGGCCCATCAGGTCCATCATCCGCCCGACGGTGGCGACGACGACGTGGGCGCCCGCCCGCAGCTGGGCCTGCTGGGATTTGATCGGGGCGCCGCCGAAGACGGCGACGATCTCGACGTCGAGGTGCTCGGCGTAGGCGCGGAGCGCCTGGGTGACCTGGATGCAGAGCTCGCGGGTCGGGGTGAGGACGACCGCCTGGACCTCGGGATTGTCGGGTTCCAGGTACTGGAGCAGCGGCAGGCCGAAGGCCGCGGTCTTGCCGGTCCCGGTCTGCGCCTGGCCGATCACGTCGTGACCGCCGAGCAGCTCCGGGATCGCTTTTTCCTGGATCGGCGTCGGCTCGTCGAAGCCGAGCTCGTCGATCGCCTGCTGCACCCCGGGGGCCAGCCCGAGGTCCTTGAAGGCGATCTTCTCGCCGCTGGTTTCGTCGGTGCTCATCGGCTCGGGTCCAGGAGAAGCTTGCCGGTGGTGCGGCGGGCGATCAGGTCTTCGTGGGCCTTGGCGGCCTCGGAGAGCGGGTAGACGCCGCCGACCGTGACCTCGAGCTCACCGGCGGCGACCGCGCCGAGCAGCTCGCCGACCATCGGCGCGACCAGCTCGCGTCGCATCAGCAGGTGGACCAGCCAGAAGCCGATCACGGCCTTCGATCCCCGCAGCAGGGCGCCGGTCGAGACCTCGCGCTGTTCGCGCGAGGCGATTCCGAAGACGACCATGCGCCCGAGCGGGGCGAGGACGCCGAGCTCGGCGTCGAAGGCGTCGCCGCCGCTCATGTGGAGGACCGCATTCACGCGCTCGCCGCCGTTGGCCTCGCGGATCGCCGCGCCGAGGTCCTCGCTGCGCGAGTCGACCGCCTCGTCGGCGCCGAGCCGCTTGCAGAGCTCGCGCTTCTCCTCGCTCGAGGCGAGGGCGATCACCTTGGCGCCGGCCTGCTTGGCGAGCTGCACCGAGAGCGACCCGGTCCCTCCCGCGGCGGCCTCCACCACGATCGTCTCGCCCTCCTCGATCCGGGCGCAGTTGCGCACCAGGGCCATCGCGGTCAGGCCCTGAAGCAGCAGCGCCGCGGCCTGGTCGTCGGAGACCTCGTCGGGCACCGGAATCAGCATCTGCGCCGGGACCGCGACGCGCTCCGCGTAGGCGCCCGAGCCGAGGATCGCGGCCACCCGATCGCCGTCCGGCGTGCGGCCCGAGATCTCCGCTCCCGGAATCAGGGGCAGCTCCTGCTCGGCGAGGTAGTCGTTGCGGGTCGCGTGCGTGTCGGCGAAGTTGATCCCGGAGCGGGCGACGTCGACGACGACCGCGTCGTGACCGGGGGTCGGGTCGTCGATCTCGACGTGCCTGAGCACGTCGGGTCCGCCGAACTCCTCTATCTGGATGGCCTTCACGGGGCAGACAGTATGGCGGCGAGGCGCTCCTCACGGCCGTTCCCCGGGTAACCTCCCCCGCCGCATGTCACTGACTGTGGTCGGATCGATCGCCTTCGACGCCGTGAAGACCCCGTTCGGGGAGCGCGAGCGGATGCTCGGCGGCGCCGCCGTGCACTTCTCGCTCGCGGCCAGCTTCTTCACCGAGGTGCGTCCGGTGGGACCGGTCGGCGACGACTTCGGCGTCGACCAGTTTGCGGTCCTCGAGGGTCGCGGCGTCAACGTCGAAGACGTCGAGCGGGTCGAGGGGGGGAAGTCCTTCTTCTGGCGCGGTCACTACGACTACGACCTCAACGTCGCCCACACCGACGACACCCAGCTCGGGGTCTTCGCCGAGTTCGAGCCGAAGCTCTCCGACGCCTCGAAGGCGGCCGACACCCTCTTCCTCGCCAACATCCAGCCCGACCTCCAGCGCCGGGTGCGCGCGCAGTGCCCGGCGCCGCGGTTCTGCGGTCTCGACTCGATGAACCTCTGGATCGACACCGCCAGGGACTCGCTGCTGGCGGCGATCGCCGAGGTCGACTGCCTGGTCGTCAACGACGCCGAGATCCGGCAGCTGACCGGCGAGTCGAACCTTGCCAGGGCCGCCCGCGCGGTGATGGGAATGGGCCCGCGGGCCGTGATCGCGAAGCAGGGCGAGTACGGGGCGGCGCTGTTCACCGAAGGCGGCTTCTTCGCCCTGCCCGGCTTCCCGCTCGAGGACGTCCGCGATCCGACCGGCGCCGGCGACAGCTTCGCCGGCGGCTTCTTCGGCTACCTCGACGGTCACGAGGGCGAGCTCGACGAAGCCTGCCTGCGCCGAGCGATGGGTTACGGGACCGTGCTCGCGTCGTTCAACGTCGAGGAGTTCGGCACCGAGCGGGTCGCGCGGCTCAGCCGTGAGGAGATCGAGGAGCGCTTCCGGGCGCTGCGCGAGATGACCCAATTCGAGTCGCTCCCGGCAGCCGCCGAGTAGCGTCGGCTGCGATACTGGATCGTCCTGGAACCAGTCCTGAGGAGGGGTGATGGCCACCGAGCAGCAGACCGATACCGCAGCCGACGACGGTGGTCTCGCCACCGGCTCGGAGTCCCTGACGGTCACCGACAACCGGACCGGCAAGACCTACGAGCTGCCGATCGAGGACGGCACGGTGCGGGGCATGGACCTTCGCCAGATCAAGGTCGACGAGGACGAATTCGGGCTGATGTCCTACGACCCGGCCTTCACCAACACGGCCTCCTGCCGCTCGGCGATCACCTTCATCGACGGCGAGGCCGGGATCCTCGAACACCGCGGCTACTCGATCGAGCAGCTCTGCGAGCGCTCCAACTTCCTCGAGGTCGCCTATCTCCTGATCTTCGGCGAGCTGCCGACCTCGGCCCAGCTCGAGCGCTGGATCTTCGACATCACCCATCACACCTACGTCCACGAGGACCTCAAGCACCTCTTCGAGGGCTTTCGCTACGACGCCCACCCGATGGGGATGCTGCTCGCCGGCGTCGGCGCCCTCTCGACCTTCTACCCGGACGCGAAGCAGACCGAGGACCCCGAAGAGCGCTACATGGCGGCGGTGCGGCTGATCGCGAAGATGCCGACCCTGGCGGCCTTCTCCTACCGCCACAACATGGGCTTCCCCTACGCCTATCCGGACAACGACCTCAACTACGCCGAGAACTTCCTCTCGATGATGTTCAAGAAAACCGAGGCCAAGCACGTCCCCAAGGAGAGCCTCTCGAAAGCGCTCGACGTGCTCTTCATCCTCCACGCCGACCACGAACAGAACTGCTCGACGAACGCCGTGCGCGGCGTCGGCTCCTCGGACGTCGACCCCTATTCGGCGGTCGCGGCCGGGGTCGCGGCGCTCTACGGACCGCTCCACGGCGGCGCCAACGAGGCGGTCCTGAAGATGCTGCGGCGGATCGAGCGGCCGGAGAACATCCCCGACTTCCTCGAGCGGGTCAAGAGCCGCGAGGAGAAACTGATGGGCTTCGGCCACCGGGTCTACAAGAACTACGACCCGCGGGCGCGGATCATCCAGCAGCACATGGACGAGGTCTTCGAGGCGACCGAGTACAACCCGCTCGTCGAGATCGCCCGCGAGCTCGAGAAACGGGCCCTCGAGGACGACTACTTCACCTCGCGCAAGCTCTACCCGAACGTCGACTTCTACTCGGGGATCATCTACGAGGCGCTCGAGATCCCGGCCGACATGTTCACGGTGATCTTCGCGATCCCCCGCACCGCCGGCTGGGTCTCGCAGTGGATGGAGATGAAAGACGACTCCGAGCAGAAGATCGCCCGCCCGCGCCAGATCTACACCGGCGAGCGGGAGCGCACCTACGTCCCGGTTCCCGAGCGCGAGGGCCCGGAGAAAATCCTCGGCCCTCCGGCCAGGCGCCCCAAACGCCCGCGTAGAGGCGCGTAAAGGGTTCCGACCCCTCCGCCGGCCTTCGCGCGGCACGCCGTTGTGCCTAGGAAAGTCCGACCCACCTCCGCCGGCATTCGCTCAACCACTCGGGGTGCTTAGAAGGGCCCGACCCCCCTCCGACGAAGGCTCAGGCGGCCACGCCCGAACCCTGCAAGCCGTTCAGCTGCGCGACGGTCTTCGGCGGAGGGGGGTCGGGCCCTTCTGCCCGCCGTTAGGCTGAGATCGTGGGCCGTCCGAGTTGGAAGTTGACAGTTCGTCATGGGAGCGACGTCGACAGCGTTCGCTTCGATGACCTTGACGCCGCCGTGGCGACCATGAGGGAGCGGGCATTGGCTATTCGGTCGGAGGCGCCGGTCGAGAAGGCTTCGGGTTTTCGCGACTACGAACCTGGCGACCAGGTTCACGCCAGGCTCCAGATCTCGGGCAGGGGGTTGATCGGGAAGCCGGTCGCCGGGCTCGATGTCCGCGGCGACGGCGAGTTCGTCGCCTATCGCGGCGGTCTGCGGCGCGAGGAGCTCGGCGCCTCGCCCGAGCGGACGCCATTCGACCTCGTGCGCGACACTCTGGCCAACCGATGAGCGCCGACCGCAGCGAGGAGATCCCCAAGGGCAGCTACGCCGCCGGTCGCCGGGTGCCGATCCCCGAGGGCGCCGAGCCGCCGTTCGTCGTCTTCGTCAACGGCGTCGAGCAGAGCCAGGGCGAGGACTACGAGGTGCATCCGGGCGCGATCGTCTTCAACCGCGAGATCGTCAAGGAGAAGGTCGGCGCCGGTCGCTGGCTGGCCATGTACCTGGGGCTGTTCGGCACCTACCGCAAGGACGAGACGATCGACCTCCAGTTCACCCGGGGCGGCAAGACCGAGCTCGTCTCCGACCTCCCGGTCGAGGCGGCGGGCTGATGCAGGTCGGCTTCCTCCTCCTCGCCGACCACAGTGAGGCCGTCAACGGCAAGCTCTACATGGTCGGCGGCGGCTGGAACGTCCTGCGGCTGCCGGAGCTCCCCCACGAGTGGGGCTTCCACATCACCCTCGGGCTCGACGTCGGCTGGGACGAGACCAACACCAACCACGAGCTCACCGTCAACCTCCACGACCCCGACGGGATCGAGCTCGGTGAGGGCTTGACCGCCGAGTTCGAGGCGGGCCGGCCGCCGGGGATGCCCGCCGGCCAGGAGCAGCGGCTGGTGATGTCGATCGGCACCGCCGCCGAGTTCACGACCTCGGGCCCCCACGCGGCGGTGGTCCACGCCGACGGCGAGGAGATCGGCCGGGCGCGCTTCTACGTGACCGCCGAAGAGCCGGTCGCGGGCTGAGGCACGCACTCCGTCGTCCGGCCGCTCCGGTCGGTCGCCGGGGCGCTCGCTTCGGCTACCTCAGTTGAAGACGTAGAGGAGCAGGAAGGCGGCCAGGACGAAGCTCGCGCCGCCGAGGATCATGCCCTTGTCCTCGGCGACGATCGCGGCCGTCGAACGGTCGTCGGAGCGGTCGTAGATCAGGTAGAGGTAGCGGAAGATGCAGTAGAGAACGGAGGGGATCGTCAACATCATCTGGCTGCCGATGATCGGCGAGTTGACGGTGTAGATCGCGTAGCTGATCACGGTGCCGGTGGTGACCAGCGAGACCATCTGGTCGAGGAACGGCAGCGAGTAGTGCTCGAGGACCGGGCGGCTGCTGGTCCCCTGGTGGAGCTCGGAGACGGCCTCCTGGCGGCGCTTGGTGACGCCGAGGAAGAGGGCGACCATGCCGGTGCAGAGGATCAGCCACTCCGAGGCGTGGGCGTCGACCGCGTTGGCTCCGGCCGCGACCCGGAGGATGAAGAGCCCGGAGAGGGTCATCACGTCGACGATCACGATCTGCATGAGGCCGAGGCTGTAGGCCATCTGGGCGACGCCGTAGCCGACCACCATCAGCCCGACCTCCCAGTTGACCGTCGCGAACGCGAGCGCGATCGCGATGATCGCGAGCGCCGGCGCGATCAGCTTGGCGACGCCGACCGAGAGCTCGCGGGCGGCCAGCGGCCGGAACCGCTTCTTCGGGTGCTTGCGATCGAGCTCGACGTCGATCAGGTCGTTGACGTAGTAGCCGGCGCTGGAGATCAGGCAGAAGGAGACGAAGGTCAGCGTCGCCTCGAGGACGGCGTGGAGCTGGTCGAACTGGCCCGAGAAGAGAAGGCCCGCGAAGACGAAGAAGTTCTTGATCCACTCCTGGGGACGGGCGGTCTTGATCGCGGCGCGCAGTGGCGATCGCCGCGGCACGACGGGCTCGTCGAGTTTCGGGTCCGGCGGCTGGACGGGCACTGTCGGCTGTTCGGAGGTGATCGTTTCCACGAAAAGGAGGGGGCGTCAGGGTAGCGCTCAGCCCGGCAAAACCGGGTCGATGAGCACGCCCGGGTTGAGCATCCCGGCGGGATCGAGCTCGGCCTTCGCCGCGCGCAACGCCGCCGCGAAGGGTCCCGGCCGCTGGCGGTCGTACCAGGGGCGGTGGTCACGACCGACCGCGTGGTGGTGCGTGATCGTGCCGCCGGACTCGATCAGCGCCTCGGAGGCGGCGGCCTTGATCTCGTCCCACTGCTCGACCTCTCCCCCGCGCCGGGCGGGGGCGAGGACCGTGAAGTAGGGGGCCGGGCCGTCCGGGTAGACGTGGGTGAAGCGGCAGCTCACCCGGGGCGCCCCCGGACCGGAGGCGGGGGCGTCGCAGACCTCGGCGACCTTCGTCCGGACCGCGGCCATCGTCTCGGCATGGAAGTCCTCGAAGCGGTCCCAGGTGATCGCCGACTCGAACGTCTCCGAGAGGACCCCGCAGGCGACGAACGTGTCACGCAGGTAAGGAGCCAGCAAAAACGCGCCCCGCCAAGCACTCTCCCCGCCGACGGGCCGAATTGTCGGCTCCGAACCGACTTTTCGGCCCGTCGGCGGGGGGTTGGGGGTGCCGCCGTGGGTGCGGGCGATCTCGATTGCCGAGGCGATCGGGGCGTCGACGGGCTCGTGGGGCGACTCGAAGCCGAGGATCAGGAGGTGGCGCTCGCCGGAGCCGGCGCCGCTGGTGCCGGCCTCCAGCGCGTCGAGGAGGCGGCAGTTGGAGGGGTACAGCCCCGACTGCGATATCTCCCGCACCGCCGCCGCGGCGGCGAGGAAGTCGTCGAACTCGACCGTCCGCGAGAGCTTGTGCTCGGGCCGCGGCCGGACCCGGACCCAGGCCTCGGCGATCACCCCGAGGATCCCCTCGGAGCCGATCAGCATCCGGTCGGGCGAGGGGCCGGCGCCGGAGCCCGGCAGGCGCCGGCTCTCCCAGGTCCCCCGCGGGGTGATCGCCCGCACCGACTCGACGAGGTCGTCGATGTGGGTGTGGAGGGTCGCGAAGTGCCCGCCCGCCCTGGTCGCGATCCAACCGCCGAGCGTCGAGTACTCGAACGACTGAGGGAAGTGGCGCAGGGTGAGGCCGTGCCCGCGGAGCTGGTCCTCGAGCGCCGGGCCGAATGCGCCGGCCTGGATCCTCGCCGCCTGCGAGGAGGCGTCGACCTCGAGCACGCGGTCGAGCCGCCGCAGGTCGAGCGAGACCGAGGGCCGATCCCGCTCCAACCGCGGCTCGACGCCGCCGACGACGCTCGTCCCTCCCCCGAACGGGATCACCGCCGCGCCCTCGGCCTCCGCCCAGCTGAGGACCGACTCGATCTCCGACTCGTCGCGCGGCAGGGCCACGAGGTCCGGCGGATTCTCATAGACGCCGCGGAACCCGCGCACCACGTCGCGGTACGCCTTGCCCATCGCATGGCAGGCCCGCTCGTGGCGGTCGTCGCTGAACAGGTCGCCGAGCGAATCCGGTGCCTTCAGTCGAGATCCGCGCAGCTCCACCTCCTCGAGCGGCACAGGCTCCTCCGGCGCCTCCCCGAACCCGAGCCGCTCGCGCACCGCCACCGCGGCCTCGTCCACCTGCCGCCTCGTCGGCACCTGGTCCTCGAACCCCCACCCCCAGTGCTTCCTCCGGCGCTCGGGCATACCCGCTACCCGGCCGAACGGTCGCGTTTGCGCATCTGCCTAAGCCGCTCGTGGAAGGCCGTGGGGTGCCCCTCTGCCAAACACTTGGAGCCCCCGCAGGGGGCGGGTTTGGCCGAGGGGTGCCCCGCGGCCTACCAATGAACACCTTTCATCAGATGCGCAAACGCCAACGCCTCGGTGCTGGGCGCCTTGTCCGGGGCGTCGGCCGAGCCCTTGCCCTTCGCCGCCTGCGACTCCGGGAACAGGCCGTAGGCGGTGTTGAGGATTTTGTCGCTGGTCTTCGGGGAGACCGCGTAGAGGAGCTCGCCGAAGGTCCCGAGCCTGGTCGCGACCTTCTTCGGCTGGCCGACCATCGCCCCGGCGATCATCTCCGCCGCCTCCTCGGGCGTGATCGCCGGGAAGACGTCGTACATCCGGGTCGGGGCGATCATCGGCGTACGCACCAGCGGCATGTTGATCGTCGTCAGGTGGACGCCGTCGTTGATCACCTCGGAGGCGATCACCCGACTGAAGGCGTCGAGCGCGGCCTTCGAGGCGACGTAGGCCGAGAAGCGCGGCGGGTTCGTCTGCGTCCCGATCGAGCTGATGTTGATGATGTGGCCCGACTTGCGGGCGGTCATCGTCGGCAGCAGCGCCAGGATCAACCTCACCGGGCCGAAGTAGTTGACCTGCATCGTCCGCTCGTAGTCGTGGAAGCGGTCGTAGGCCAGCTTCACCGAGCGGCGGATCGAGCGGCCGGCGTTGTTGACGAGGATGTCGACGTGGCCGTGGTAGGTGAGGACCTCGTCCGCCATCCGCTCGACGTCGTCGATGTCGGACATGTCGCATTTGTGGATGTGGGCGACGCCGCCGGCCCTCTCGATCTCGGCTTTCGTCTCCTCGAGCTTTTCGACCGAGCGGGCGACGAGCAGGACGGTGGCGCCCGCGTCGGCGCACTTGACCGCGGCGGCTTTGCCGATCCCCGAGGAGGCGCCGGTGATCAGGACGACCTTGCCTCGAACCGCCCCCGAGAGCGAGCGATCCCGGAACAGACCGGGGTCGAGGTTGCGCTCCCAGTAGTCCCAGATCCGGTCGGCATAGGTCTCCAGCGGCGGGACCTCGATGCCGCTGCCGGCGAGAGCGGCCTGGGCGTTGGTCGAGTCGAAATGGGTCGGGTAGTCGATGTAGCTGAGGACGCCGGAGGGGATCCCGGCCTGGCCCAAGGCCGCCTTGGCGACCCGCTTCGCGGGCGGGAAGAGCTTGAGGCCGGTGCGCAGGACGCTGGTCGCCGGCTCGGTGATCTCGGGGTCGAGGCGGACGATCGCCTGCGGCGCGTCGGCCTCCTTCGCGAACAGGTTGAGGACCTCGCCGGCGGTCTTCGGATCGGGGTCGGTGAGGCTGAAGGCCTGACCGTCGAGGTCGGGCTGGTGGGCGATGTGATCGATCGCCGAGGCGACGTAGTCGACCGGGACGATGTTGATCTCGCCCCCTTCGATGCCGACCGTCGGCAGCCACGAGGGAAGCACCCGCCGTGCCTGCTGGAGCATCTTGAACATGTAATAGGGCCCGTCGACCTTGTCGATCTCGCCGGTCCGCGAGTCGCCGACGACGATCCCGGGTCGGTAGACCCGCCAGGGGCGGCTCGACTCCTGGCGCACGACCCGCTCGGACTCGTGCTTGGTGCGGAAGTAGGGGTGGGTGTCGAGCCTTTCGGCCTCCTCGAACATGTCCTCGCGCCACTCGCCCCGGTAGAGGCCGGCGGCGGCAATCGAGCTGACCTGGTGGAAGCAGCCGGCCTCGATCGCACCGGCCAGTTCGACCGCGTGACGGGTGCCCTCGACGTTGGCGATCTCCTGGCTTTCGGCGTCGGCCGACATGTCGTAGATCGCGGCGAGGTGGAAGAAGTGGTCGACCTTGCCGCGGAGGACGATCAGATCCTCCTCGGAGATCCCGAGCCCGGGCTGGGCGAGGTCGCCGGCGATCGGGACGACCCTGGCCCCGTCGGCTCCCCAGGAGGTCCGCAGCTCCTCGAGACGACCCCTCGAACCGGCGCGGACGAGGGCGTAGACGGTGCCCTCGCGCTTCAGCAACCGGTCGACGAGGTTGCGCCCGATGAATCCCGTCGCGCCAGTGACGAAGTAGTTCACCCTTCTTTCATACACTCATTCGAGAGATGGCGCAAACGGCGACCGTGCAGATCCAGATGCCCGAGATGGGCGAGTCGGTCACCGAGGGCATCGTCCTCGAGTGGCACGTCTCCGAGGGTGACTTCGTCAACGAGGGCGACACCATCGTCGAGGTTTCGACCGACAAGGTCGACGCCGAGGTGCCGGCGCCGACGGCGGGGGTCATCACCAAGCTCGTGGCGTCGGTCGACGACGAGGTGCCCGTGGGCGCGGTCCTGGCCGAGATGGAACCGGGCGAGGACGAGGGCTCCGCCGAGGGCTCCAGCGCCCAGGCCGGGGATCCTGACGAGGGTTCAGGCGCCCAGGCCGCGGGTCCTGACGAGGATCGCGAGGGGGCGCTGCGGGCGGACGCACAGCGTCCGTCCTCGACCCCCTCACACTCCTCGCCACCCGCGGATGGGGCGGCTGAAACTGCGGACGGGACCGAGGTCAACGGCGGGTCCCAGGACGTCAGGGCGACTCCGGTGGCTCGGCGCGTCGCCGGTGAGCTGGGGGTGAATCTCGGCGGTATCGCCGGGAGCGGCCCGGGGTCCAAGGTCACGAAGGAGGATGTGCTCGCGGCGGCGGACGGGGGCGCCAACGGAGCAGCCGCGGCCGCCCCGGCCGCCGCCGGTGAGGAGAAGGCGTTGCGGGGGCCGTCGGCGATGTTGGCGAAGGCGATGGACGAGAGCCGGGAGGTGCCGACGGCGACCTCGTTCCGGACGATCTCGGTCGACACCCTCGACGCCAAGCGCAAGGCCCTCAACGCCGTCCTCGAAGAGCGCGGGATGAAGGTCTCCTTCACCCACCTCGTCGCCTGGGCGATCGCGCAGGCCACCAAGGACTTCCCGGTCATGGTCCGCACCTTCGACGAGCGCGACGGCAAGCCGGTCGCGATCGAGAACGGGCCGGTCAACCTCGGGATCGCCGTCGACGTCGAGAAGAAGGACGGATCCCACAGCCTCATGGTGCCCGCGATCAAGGGCGCCGAGAGCCTCGACTTCGCCGGCTTCCACTCCTATTACGAGGAGCTGATCAACAAGACCCGCGAGAACAAGCTGACCGCGGACGACTTCCAAGGCACCAACATCTCGCTCACGAATCCGGGCGGGATCGGCACCGTGGCCTCGGTGCCGCGGCTGATGAAGGGCCAGAGCGCGATCATCGCCACCGGCTCGATCGCCTACCCGGCGGAGTGGGCGCACGCGACCCCCGAGCGCCTGCGCCAGCTCGGGGTCTCGAAGGTGATGACGCTGACCTCGACCTACGACCACCGGGTCATCCAGGGCGCCGAGTCGGGCGCCTTCCTGCGCCGGCTCGAGCAGCTGCTCCAGGGCGAGGACGACTTCTACGAGGGGATCGCCGCCGACCTCGGCGTCGAGGCGTCGCCGATCAGCGCCGCCCATCCGGCCTCGGCCTCGGCGCCTCCGATCGGAGCGCCCGGCCCGACGACGACTCCGGCGCAGCCCGACGAGGAGCTGCTCCAGGCGGTTCAGGCCGCGACATCGCTTCTGAAGGGCTACCGCACCCACGGGCACCTCGCGGCGCGGCTGGACCCGCTCGGCCGCGAGCCCAAAGGCGACCCCGCGATCCAGCCGGAGACCCTCAACCTGACCCCGGAGCTGATGGCGCGGGTGCCGGCCTCGATCCTGCGGATCGGGGTCCCCGGCGAGACCCTGCTCGAGGCGCTGCCGCGGATGCGCGAGGCCTACTGCGGCACGATCGCCTACCAGTTCGAGCACCTCTCCTCGCACCAGCAGCGGACCTGGCTGCGGGAGATGGTCGAGACCGGCGCCCACCGCGAGCCACTCGAGCCGGAGGAGAAAAAGCGCCTCCTGCACCGGCTGATCGACGTCTTCCAGTTCGAGCGCTTCGCCGAGAAGGCGTACCTCGGCGCGAAGATCTTCACGATCGAGGGTCTCGACGCCGTGGTCCCGATGCTCGACGAGGTCGTCACCCTCGCCGGCCGCAACGGGGCCGAGGAGGTCGTCTTCGGGATGGCGCACCGCGGACGCCTCGCCGTCCTCGCCCATAACCTCGGGCGCTCGGTCGAGTCGATCCTCGCCGAGTTCGAGGGCGCCAAGCAGATCGAGGCGGTGAAGGCCGTCGCCGCGATTCCGCACGGCGGTACCGGCGACGTCAAGTACCACTACGGGCACCAGGGCGTCTACGAGACCCACGAGGGCGAGAAGGTCGCCGTCCGGCTCTACCCGAACCCGAGCCATCTCGAGTTCGTCAACCCGGTCGTCGAGGGCGCGACCCGCTTCCTCCAGGAGGACTTCGAGGGCGCCAAGCTGGAGCACCGGCCGAAGACCGCGGTCCCCGTCCTCCTCCACGGCGACGCCGCCTTCCCCGGCCAGGGGGTCGTCGCCGAGACGCTCAACCTGCGGTCGCTGCGGGGCTACACGACCGGAGGCACGGTCCACGTGATCCAGAACAACCAGGTCGGCTTCACCACCGACCCGGAGGACGCCCGCTCGACCCCCTACGCCGCCGACATGGCCAAGGGCTTCAACGTCCCGATCATCCACGTCAACGCCGACGACGTCGAGGCCTGCTCGGCGGCGGTGCGGCTGGCGATGGCCTTCCGCGACCGCTGGGAACAGGACATCGTCATCGACGTGATCGGCTACCGCCGCTACGGCCACAACGAGACCGACGAGCCGGCCTACACGCAGCCGCTGATCGCGGCCAAGATCAAGGCCCACCCGCCGGTCTCCGAGCTCTACGCGGAACGGCTCGTCGAGGAGGGCGTGGTCACCAGGGAGGAGGTCGACGCCCTCTCGGCGGAGCGCAAGCAGGAGATGTCGTCCGCCCTCAAGGACCTGCGCCGGAAGATGGAGCTCGGCGAGTACGAGGACCCGACGGTCACCACCTCGGCGACCGGCGAACTCGACCGTTCGGCCAGTCCGCCGGTCGACACCGCGGTCTCGATCGAGAAGCTGAAGGACCTCAACGAGGCGCTGATCCAGGTGCCGGAGAGCTTCACGATCCACCGCAAGCTCCGCAAGCCGCTCCAGAAGCGGACCGAGACGCTCGAGAGCGGCGGCATCGAATTCGGCCACGCCGAGGCGCTGGCCTTCGCCTCGCTGCTGACCGACGGCGTCCACATCCGGCTCACCGGCCAGGACACCGAGCGCGGCACCTTCTCCCATCGCCATCTCGTCCTTCACGACGAGAAGACCGGGCTCGAGTACAGCCCGATCCAGAACCTCGACGACGCCAGCGCCCCGTTCGAGCTCTACAACAGCCCGCTCTCGGAGATCGCCTGCATGGGCTTCGAGTACGGCTACTCGGCCGCGACCCCGAACGCCCTGGTCCTCTGGGAGGCCCAGTACGGAGACTTCGCCAACGCCGGCCAGGTGATCGTCGACTCCTTCATCGTCTCCGGCGAGGCGAAGTGGGGCCAGACGAGCCGCCTCACCCTGCTGCTCCCCCACGGCTACGAGGGGTCCGGCCCCGAGCACTCGAGCGCCCGGGTCGAGCGATTCCTGGCGCTCGCCGCCGAGGGCAACATCCGGATCGCCAACCCGACCACCGCCGCCCAGTACTTCCACCTCCTCCGCCGCCAGGCGCTGATCCGCAAGCCGCGGCCGCTGGTCGTCTTCACCCCCAAGGGCCTGCTGAGGCTCGACCGCGCGACGGCGAAGCCGGAGGAACTGACCGATGGCGAATTCCACTTCACGCTCGACGACCCGACCGGGTCGGAGCGGCGCGAGAAGGTCACCCGGCTCGTCCTCTGCACGGGCAAGGTCTATTTCGACATCGACGCCAACGAGCGCCGCGCCGGCGCCGAGGACGTCGCGATCGCCCGCGTCGAGCTGATCTACCCGTTTGCGAAACAGCAGCTCACCGAGCTGGTCGCCGCCTATCCGAAGCTCGAGGAGGTCGTCTGGGTCCAGGAGGAGCCTCGCAACATGGGCGCCTGGAAGGTGATGAGCCGCCGGATCCCGGAGATCCTGCCCGAGGGCATCGAGCTCGGCTACGTCGGCCGCCCCACCCGCGCCTCCCCCGGCGAGGGCTACTCCGTCTCGCATGCGCGCGAGCAGGAGCGCATCGTCCTCACCGCGTTGACGCCCGGTCACACGGACTGAATAGCCCGCCGAGTGATGAATCGACCCCACCCGGGTGTGGTCGATTCATCACTCGCCGTTCGCGGGTGCCCCCTAGCTATCGTGGATCTGTGATTCGCAGCCCGTTGAGGAAGCCTGTTCCCGGTCGCCTGTTCGTGTGGGTGAAGCGGCTCTCGTGGGCCGAGCTGGTCGTTTTTGCCGGCCTGATCGTGTTCTGGCTGGCGCCGGGGTTCGAGACCGAGACGATGCTGTTCGGCTGGGCCCACGGGCTCGGGTTCATCGTCCTGTGTGTCGTGATCTGGATCGCCTGCATACGGCGAGAGGCGCCCTACACACTGCTGGCGGCGACGCTCACACCCGTCGGCCCGGTGGGAAGCGTGATCGGGATCGAACTGATCGAGCGCAAGGGGTGGGGAATCGCCGCACCCGAAAGCCATCTGGCCGAGGGTCGCTGATACTCAGCTCGCCTTGACCAGACGGGGTCGAGGCGATATAGGTAGGTCCGACTGTTCCTCTGGGCAGTCCTGCCCGGAGGAACGGCCGCGTCGGCATCCCTCCCTGGCTACCGACGCGTGGTGCAGTGAGGGTCGCGCGGACCCCCCTGCCTCCCGCGGCCCCGCTGCGCCCATTTCGCAAACGGGTCCTCGCCTGGCTGGCCGCCGTTCGGCCCCGCGGATCTCGGAGCGTTCAGCCCCGCAGGTTGCGCAACACGGTCTGGAGGATGCCGCCGTTGCGGAAGTAGGTGACCTCGTTCGGGGTGTCGAGCCTGACCGTCGCCTCGAACTCGATCGGCTCGCCCCCCTCGCGGCTCGCGGTCACCGCCACCGTCTTCGCGGCGCCGTCCTCGAGGTCGCCGACGTCGATCGTCTCCTCCCCGGTGAGCCCGAGGCTCTCGATCGACTCACCGGCCGGGAACTGGAGCGGGAGCACCCCCATCCCGATCAGGTTCGAACGATGGATGCGCTCGAAGCTCTCGGCGATGACCGCCCGCACGCCGAGCAGCTTGGTCCCCTTCGCCGCCCAGTCGCGTGAGGACCCGGATCCGTACTCCTTGCCGGCCAGGACCACCAGCGGGACCCCTTCCTCGGCGTAGGTCATGGCGGCGTCGAAGATCGTCGTCTCCTCGCCGTCGGGGTAGTGCCGCGTGAAACCACCGCGCTTCTCGACCAGCAGGTTCTGGAGCCTGATGTTCGCGAAGGTCCCGCGAATCATCACCTCGTGGTTGCCGCGACGGGAGCCGTAGGAGTTGAATTCGCCGGGCTCGACGCCCTGTTCGATCAGCCAGGCGCCGGCGGGGCTTTCCTTCTTGATCGCGCCCGCCGGGGATATGTGGTCGGTGGTGATCGAGTCGCCCAGCTTGGCGAGGACCCGCGCCGAGGAGATCGGCTCGACACCGGGCGCCTCGGCCGGCATCCCCTCGAAGAAGGACGGACGACGCACATAGGTCGAGTCGGGCCAGTCGTAGCGGTCGCCCTCGGGGACCTCGACCGCCTTCCAGGTGTCGTCCCCCTCGAGCACCCCGCCGTAGTTGCGGGTGAACATCTCCGAGGCGATCGAGCTGCCGACCAGCTCCTTGACCTCTGCCGGCTCGGGCCAGATGTCGCGCAGGTAGACCGGCTCGCCGGCGGCGTCGGTGCCGAGCGGCTCGCTCGTCAGGTCGAGGTCCATGCGCCCGGCCAGCGCGTAGGCGACGACCAGCGGCGGGCTGGCCAGGTAGTTCGCCTTCACGTCCTGGTTGATCCGCCCCTCGAAGTTGCGATTCCCCGAAAGCACCGCGCAGACGGCGAGGTCTTTCTCCTCGACAGCGGCGGAGATCTCGGGCGGCAGCGGACCGGAGTTGCCGATGCAGGTGGTGCAGCCGTAGCCGACGAGGTTGAACTGGAGCGCGTCGAGGTAGGTGGTCAGCCCGGCCTTCTCGAGGTAGTCGGTGACGACGGTGGAGCCGGGCGCCAGCGAGGTCTTCACCCACGGCTTGCGTTCGAGCCCGCGTTCGACCGCATTCCGGGCGAGCAGGCCGGCGCCGACCATGACCGAGGGGTTCGAGGTGTTCGTGCAGCTGGTGATCGCCGCGATGACGACCCGCCCGTGGTCGAGTTCGACGGTCTCACCGTCGGCGAGGGTCACCTCGATCGCATCGTCGCTGACCTTGTCGACGAGCGCGGTGACCCCGGGGTGCACGGCGGGGCGGGGTTTGTCGCCCTCGCCGTCGTGGTCGTCCGCCGGCGGATCGGAGGCCGGGAACGACTCTTCGATCGCCTCGTCCCAGGCGGTGACCATCTGGTGCCCGGCCTCGGGATCGAACTCCGCCATCGCCTCCAGGAAGGCCTCCTTGGCGTCGGCCAGCGGCACCCGGTCCTGGGGGCGCTTGGGACCGGCGATGCTCGGCGCGACGTCGCCGAGGTCGAGCTCGAGGGTGTCGGAGAACTCCGGGTCGGGGGAGTCCGGGGTGACGAACATCCCCTGCTCGCGGGCGTAGGCGTCGACGAGCTCGAGGGTCTCGGTCGGGCGACCGGTCAGCTCCAGGTAGCGCAGCGTCTCGGCGTCGACCGGGAAGATCGCGCAGGTCGAGCCGAACTCCGGCGACATGTTGCCGAGCGTCGCCCGGTCGGCGAGCCCGAGCGTCGCCAGGCCGGGGCCGTAGAACTCGACGAACTTGGAGACGACGCCGCGCTCCCGCAGCATCTCGGTCACGGTCAGGACGAGGTCGGTGGCGGTCGAGCCCGCGGGCAGCTCGCCGTCGAGCTTGAAGCCGACGACCTGGGGCAGCAGCATCGAGATCGGCTGGCCGAGCATCGCCGCCTCGGCCTCGATCCCGCCGACGCCCCAGCCGAGGACCCCGAGCCCGTTGACCATCGTCGTGTGCGAGTCGGTGCCGACCAGGGTGTCGGGGTAGGCGCGCATGACGCCGTCCTGCTCGCGGCTGTAGACGACCTGGGATATGTGCTCGAGGTTGACCTGGTGGCAGATCCCGGTCGCCGGCGGGACGACGCTGAAGTTGTCGAAGGCCTCGCGGCCCCACTTGAGGAAGGAGTAGCGCTCGCGGTTGCGCTCGAACTCGCGCTCGGCGTTGACCGCGAAGGCGCGCTCGTTGCCGAAGGCGTCGACCTGGACCGAGTGGTCGATGACGAGGTCGACGTCGACCAGCGGATTGATCTTCTCCGGATCGCCGCCGATCTCGGCCATCGCGTCGCGCATCGCCGCCAGGTCGACGACCGCGGGGACGCCGGTGAAATCCTGCATCAGGACCCGGGCGGGCTGGAACGGGATCTCGATGCTGGGGATGTCGGCCGGCTTCCAGGAGGCGATCGCCTCGACGTCCTCGGCGCTGACCGAGACCCCGTCCTCGAGTCTCAGCACGTTCTCGAGGAGAACCTTGATCGAGTAGGGAAGGCGGGCGACGTCGTGCTCGTCGGCGAGCGCGTCCAGGCGGTAGATCTCGTAGGAGCGGCCGCTCACCTCGAGGGTCGAGCGGGAGCCGAAGGAATCGCCGCGCTTGCTCATCAGCCCCATCCTACGACGAAGCCGGTGGCGGGTGCGGGGGCCGTTAGCGCTTCTCGGGCGGGTGGCCTTCGGCGATCGCCCGTGAGGCCTCCTGGCCTCTGGAACCGCTCTGGATGCGGTCGGCGACCACCGGGCTCGTGAGCGCGAAGTGGCTGAGGAAGCGATCGATCGGCGGCGCCACGACGACCTCGAGCTTGTCGCGCTCGATCGCCCGCACGACCCCCGCCCCGACCGCCTCGGGCTTCGCCGTCCCGAGCGGCGCCGGTGGCTTCGCTCCGGCGTCGGCGAACATCCCGGCCTCGCGGATGAAGCCCGGCGCGACGACGGAGACGCCGACCCCCCTCGGCCCGAGGTCCATTCGCAGGGCGAGGGCGAAGCCGCGGAGGCCGAACTTGGTCGCGTTGTAGATCGCGCTGCCGGGACTGGCCGCCTTGCCGGCCAGCGAGGAGACGAAGACCAGGTGGCCGGAGCCGCGCTCCAGCATCGCCGGATAGAGGGCGCGGGCCATCAGCATCGGCGACTCGAGGTTGACGCGCAGCGCCCGGCTCAGCTGCTCGGAGGTGAAGTCGTCGACCTGGCCGGCGGCCGGGAGGCCGGCGTTGGCGACGAGCACGTCGACTTCGCCGGCCTCGGCCGCGAGCTTCTCGGCGGCGCCGGGCTCGTCGAGGTCGGCCGGCAGGACCTCGTGCTCGCCCCCCGGCAGCGACGCGGCGAGCTCCTCGAGCGCGGCGCGATTGCGGGCGCTGAGCTGGACGATCGCGCCGCGCTCCGCGAGCGCCTCCGCGATCGCCCTGCCGAGACCGCCGGTGGCGCCGGTCAGAAGGGCTTTGCGGCCGGCAAGTTCCATCCCACTCCGCAAGCTACCAGCGGGCCTGCCGACAGGATTCGTGGGGCGACAGGAATTCGGCCCCTTAGTGCGAAAGGCCACAAAATGTTTGTTTTCCATGAGCAAGCGACCAGGCGATCGTCTACACTGCCGCCGTTCCAGATAACCGAAACGCCTAATCCCGAGCGCCAAGCAGCGTCCCGGGAGCGGGGGAACCACGTTTTCGGGGCTAACTCACCTCTCTCAGGTGGGGGCGCAGGCTCCTTTCGCGCCAGCCCGACAGCTAACCCCGTAGGCCGACCAAGGAGATCGGTTTGCTTTCGAACACCAAGAAGCTCAAGGCGGGCCTAGCGGCAGGATTGACGCTGGTCGCGCTGGCGATGCTCGCGCCCGCAGGTGCCTCGGCCCGATGCGGCGGCGGCGGCCTCTCGGCTGCCGAAGTCGACATCTGCACCCCGACGCCGAAGGCGCGACTGTTGAAGAACGGAATGCTGATTCCGCCGAAGTCCGCCCCCGCCCGGGTCAAGGCCGTGATCGCGGCCGCCAACAAGATCCGGACGAAACCGTACGTCTACGGCGGTGGCCACGGCAAATGGTGGGATCGCGGCTACGACTGCTCGGGCTCGGTCAGCTACGCCCTCCACGGCGGTGAATTCCTCGAAAGCCCCCTCCCCTCGGGCCCGATGGCCGGTTGGGGCGAGGCGGGCAAGGGTCGTTGGATCACCGTCTACTCCAACCCCGGTCACGCTTACGCGGTGATCGCCGGCTACCGCTGGGACACCTCCGGCAACGTCGGCGAAACAGGACCCCGCTGGCACCCGGACATCCGCAGCAGCTCCGGCTTCACCCCCCGTCACCCGCTCGGCTACTAGCGGTTGACGCCTGGGACGTACTCCACCCCGGCCAAGCGGCCGGGGTGAGTTTGTCCTTGCTTTCCTGAACGGCTCGGATAGCTTTGCGCCTGTAGCCGCTCCATCTGCAGACATCCGTCTCGCTGGACTCACCAAGCACTACGGCGAGGTCGTCGCTGTCGCGGGCATCGATCTCGAGGTCCAGCAGGGCGAGTTCTTCACGATGCTCGGCCCCTCCGGATCGGGCAAGACGACGACGCTGCGGATGATCGCCGGCTTCGAGGACCCGACCGACGGGACGATCGAGCTGGCGGGCGAGGACGTCCGCGGCGTCCCCCCCTACGACCGCGCCGTCAACACGGTCTTTCAGGACTACGCGCTGTTCCCGCACATGACCGTCGGCCAGAACGTCGCCTACGGGATGCGGGTCGCGAAGGTCGGCAAGGACGAGCAGGCCAAGCGCCGCGACGAAGCGCTCGAGATGGTGCGCCTGCCGGGCTACGGGGATCGCAAGCCGGGCGAGCTCTCCGGCGGCCAGCGCCAGCGCGTCGCCCTCGCGCGGGCGATCGTCAACCGGCCCAGGGTGCTGCTCCTCGACGAGCCGCTTGGCGCCCTCGACCTCAAGCTCCGCGAGCAGATGCAGATCGAGCTGAAGACGATCCAGCGCGAGGTCGGCATCACCTTCGTCTACGTCACCCACGACCAGGACGAGGCGCTGACGATGAGCGACCGGATCGCGGTCTTCAACGAAGGCCTGATCGAGCAGGTCAGCCCGCCGGTCGAGCTCTACGAGAAGCCCGAGACCGAGTTCGTCGCCGGGTTCGTCGGCGTCTCGAACCTGCTCGAGCGCGACGGCTCGCGGTTCACGATCCGCCCGGAGAAGATCCGGCTGGTCGAGAACGGCGACGCGGCCGACCTGCACACGGAGCGCGGGCGGATCGGCGAGATCGCCTACGCCGGCATGATCACCCGCTACATGGTCGATCTCGAGGGCGGAGGCGAGGTCCAGCTGATCCGCCAGAACACCGAGGGATCGGCGCAGGACGATGCGGACACCTTGAAGGGGAGAGAGGTAACGGTGGGCTGGCGCCCGGAGCACACGGTCGCCGTCCGAGAGAAGTCAAAAATCAAGGAGGGAGCACCGTGAGAAAGGACGCACACCCGGCGCGCACTGCCTGGCTCGTCATCGTCGGCCTGTTGGCCGTGATGCTGCTGCTGGCCGGATGCGGTTCCAGTGACGACGACACCGGAGGAGGCGGCGGCGAAGAGCTGCCGAAGCTCGGCAAAGGAGAGGGACAGGTCAATCTGATCTCCTGGGCCGGCTACGTCGAAGACGAATGGTCGAAACCGTTCGAACAGAAAACCGGTTGCAAGGTGAACAACAAGGAAGCCGGCACCTCCGACGAAATGGTCGAGCTGATGCGGACCGGCGAATACGACGGCGTCTCGGCATCCGGCAACGCCTCGGCCCGCCTCTTCGAGGGCGGCGACGTGGACCCGGTCAACGTCGACCTCGTCCCCAACTACGCGACGGTCTTCGACGACCTCAAGGACCAGTCGTACAACACGTTCGAAGACAAGCCGTTCGGGATTCCACACGGCCGCGGGGCAAACCTGCTGATGTGGAACGAGGACGAAGTCAAACCGGGACCGACGTCCTGGGGCGTGATCCTCGATCCCAAACAGGCGAAAAAATACAAAGGCAAGATCAGCGTCTACGACGACCCGATCTACATCGCCGACGCGGCCGTGTACCTGAAGGCGCACGAGCCCGATCTCGAGATCGACAACCCCTACCAGCTCACCGAAGAGCAATTCAACGCGGCGGTCGACCTGTTGAAAGAACAGCGCCCGATGGTCGGCGAATACTGGTCGGAAGCAGCGAAGCAGATCGCCGCCTTCGCCAACGGAGACAGCACGGTCGGCACCACCTGGCAGTACCAGTACTTCGAACTGCTGGGTGAAAAAGAGCCGGTCGCATCGAGCCCCGCCAGCCAGGGCTTCGTCCCCGACGAGGGGGCGACCGGATGGTCCGACACCTGGATGATCAGCTCGGAAGCCAAGAATCCGAACTGCATGTACATGTGGATGGACTGGATCATCGAACCGAAAGTCAACGCCCAGGTCGCCGAATACTTCGGCGAGGCCCCGGCCCAGAGCCTGGCCTGCAAAGAGACCGCGGAAGCGGACTTCTGCTCCAAATACCACGCGGAAGATCCGAAATTCTGGGATCGCGTCTACTACTGGGAGACGCCGCTCGCCGACTGCGGCGAAGAAACCGAGAGCGAAGATTGCGTCGGCTACCCGGACTGGGTCCAGGCCTGGACCAGCATCAAAGGGTGACCGAAGGTCGCTCTGACGCATGACGACTGAGGCGGTCGCCGGGAGGAGGTCGGCGGGCAGGAAGCTCGCCGGCCTCTTCCACGGCCGCCCACGTCTGCAAACGGGGACGCTGCTGTCGGGCCCGCTGGCCTGGCTGGTCGTCGTCTACCTGGGGTCCCTGGCGGTCCTGCTCGTCTCGGCCTTCTGGTCGGTCGACCCGCTGAGCGGCGAGCTGGTCCAGGGGTTCAGCTTCGAAAACTTCGAACTGCTCTGGCAGGAGAGCGTCTACGGGGACGTGATCGGCCGCACCGTCCTGATCGCCGCCCTGGCGACGATCACCGATGCGATCCTCGCCTTCCCGATCGCCTTCTACATGGCGAAGGTGGCGAATCGGCGCGGCAAGGCGATCCTCGTCGTCGCGATCCTGCTGCCGCTCTGGTCGAGCTACCTGGTCAAGGTGCTCTCCTGGCGGACGATGCTCTCCAACGGCGGGGTCATCAACTGGGCGCTCGAGCCGTTCGGCCTGAGCGGGCCGGGCTACGGCCTGACCGCGGTCTGGCTGGTGATGAGCTACCTCTGGCTGCCGTACATGATCCTGCCGATCTACGCCGGGCTGGAGCGGATTCCCAACTCGCTGATCAGCGCCTCGGAGGACCTCGGCGCCTCGCCGTTCACGACCTTCCGCCGGGTGATCCTGCCGCTCGCCTTCCCGGCCGTGGTCGCCGGCTCGATCTTCACCTTCTCGCTGACGCTGGGCGACTACATCACGCCGCGCCTGGTCTCCAACGACCAGTTCATCGGCAACGTGATCTTCAACAACATCTCGACCAACCTGCCGCTGGCGTCGGCCCTCGCGACCGTCCCGATCGTGGTGATGATCGGCTACCTGCTCGTGGCCCGGAAACTCGGCGCGTTCGAACACGTCTGATGCGACTGTCGCGAAGATCGGCGCTGGGACTGCGGGTCGCCGTCGGCGTCGGGCTCGCCTTCATCTACATCCCCCTGATCGTGCTCGCGATCTACGCCTTCAACGCCAGCAACATCCTCAAGTGGCCGCCGCCCGGGCTGACCCTCGACTGGTTCCCGAAGGCGATCGAGGACGAGAGCGCGCGCGAAGCCTTCGTCACCTCGTTGAAAGCGGCGACGGCGGCGACGGCGATCGCGCTCGTCCTCGGCACCCTCGCCTCGCTGGCGGTGGCCCGCCATCGCTTCTTCGGGCGCGAGACGATCTCGTTCCTGGTCATCCTCCCGATCGCCCTGCCCGGCATCGTCACCGGCGTCGCGCTCAGCAACACCTTTACCGAGGTGCTCGGCATCGACCTCAGCCTCTTCACCGTGATCGTCGCCCACGCGACCTTCTGCATCGTCGTCGTCTATAACAACGTCGTCGCCCGCCTGCGCCGCACTTCGGCCTCCTTCGAGGAAGCGTCGGCCGACCTCGGCGCCGACCCCTGGCAGACGTTCCGCTTCGTCACCCTGCCCAACATGCGCTCGGCGCTCGGCGCCGGCGCCCTGCTCGCCTTCGCGCTCTCCTTCGACGAGATCATCGTCACCATCTTCACGATCGGAGCCGGGGAAGAAACCCTCCCCTACTGGATCTTCACCAACCTCTTCCGCCCCCGCCAGCTGCCGATCGTCAACGCCGTCGCCGTGATCGTCGTCCTCCTCTCGATCATCCCGGTCTACCTCGCCCACCGCCTCACCCGCGAGGAAGGCGGCGCTACCGGCGGCCGCGGCGGGGGCAAGGGCGGCGGCGTCGAGACCCAGGCCACCGCCGTCCCCTGAACAAAAACCCACCGCCTCCTCCGCTTCGCGTCCGGGGGCGGTGGCTAGCGCTTCGCATCGGCGCCGCTCGCAAAGAATCAGATCGTGATGCTCGCTGATCGATGCTCCAATGTACGGGATTTCGGGCGTTCCGCTTCAGCGGCCTCTCGGAACTTCGGGCGTACCGTTCCCCCGCCTTCTCGGACCCCGGGCGTCCCGCTTCAGCGGCTCCTCGGACCCCCGGGCGTCCCGCTTCAGCGGCTCCTCGGAACCCGGGGCGTCCCGCTTCAGCAGCTCCCCGGAACCTCGGGCGTCCCGCTTCAGCGGCTCCTCGGACGGGTGGCGCCGGGTAAGGCGGGTCGAGGACCGACCGTGGATCGACCGCAGGCCCCCTTGCCCGGTGACAGGACCCGTCCGCCGAGCCGCTAAAGCGGAATGTTCCCGTGCTTGCGCTTCGGCTGATCGACCCGCTTCGACTGAAGCATCCGCAGCGCCTTGATCAGCTTCGGTCGCGTCTGGCGCGGCTCGATCACGTCGTCGATGTAGCCTCGCTCCGCGGCCGAGTATGGGTTGGCGAAGTGGGCCTTGTAGTCGTCGATCAGCTTCTGGCGCCGCTCGTCAGGGGTCGGCGAGGTCGAGATGTCTTTGCGGTAGATGATGTTGACCGCGCCCTCGGGTCCCATCACCGCGACCTCGGCGGTCGGCCAGGCGACGTTGTAGTCGGCGAGCATGTGCTTCGAGTTCATCACGTCGTAGGCGCCGCCGTAGGCCTTGCGGGTGACGACCGTGAGCTTCGGAACGGTCGCCTCGGTGAACGCGTAGAGGAGCTTGGCGCCGTGACGGATGATCCCGTTCCACTCCTGGTCGGTGCCGGGCAGGAAGCCGGGAACGTCGGTGAAGGTCACGATCGGGACGTTGTAGGCGTCGCAGGTGCGGACGAAGCGCGCCGCCTTCTCCGAGGCCTCGATGTCGAGCACGCCGGCGAGGTGGGCGGGCTGGTTGCCGACGATCCCGATCGGGTGCCCGTCGAGACGCGAGAACCCGCAGACGATGTTCTTGGCGAAGTGTTCGTGGACCTCGAAGAACTCCTCGTCATCGACGATTCGGGCGATCACGTCGCGCATGTCGTAGGGCTTCGAGGGATCGTCGGGGACGAGCGTGTCGAGCTCCTCGTCTTCGCGCTCGGGGTCGTCGTCCGGCTCGAAGCGGGGCGGCTTCTCGAGGTTGTTCGAGGGCAGGAAGCTCATCAGGTAGCGGACGTCCTCTAGGCAGCTCTCCTCATCCTCGGCCGCGAAGTGAGCGACCCCGGACTTGCTGTTGTGGCTCATCGCCCCACCCAGCTCCTCGAACTCGACCTCCTCGCCGGTCACCGTCTTGATCACTTCGGGCCCGGTGATGAACATGTGCGAGGTCTCTTTGACCATGAAGATGAAGTCGGTCATCGCCGGCGAGTAGACGGCGCCGCCCGCGCAGGGGCCCATGATCAGGCTGATCTGCGGAATCACCCCCGAGCACTGGACGTTGCGGACGAAGACGTCGCCGTAGGCGCCGAGGCTGACGACGCCCTCCTGGATCCGGGCGCCGCCCGAGTCGTTGATGCCGATCACCGGGGCGCCGACCTGCGCCGCGAGGTCCATGACCTTGCACATCTTCTCGGCCATGACCTCCCCCAGGGATCCGCCGAAGACCGTGAAGTCCTGTGAGAAGACGAAGACCGTGCGGCCGTCGATCGTGCCGTGTCCGGTGACCACGGCGTCGCCCCAGGGCCGCCGTTTCTGCATCTCGAAGTCGTAGGTGCGGTGGCGCACGAAGGTATCGAGCTCCTCGAAGGAGCCGGGGTCGAGCAGCTTCTCGACCCGCTCGCGGGCGGTCATCTTGCCCTTCGCGTGCTGCTTCTCGACCGCCTCCTCCGAGGCCGAGTGGATCGCTTCGGAGCGCAGCTCGCGCAGGTAGGCGAGCTTCTCGTCGTGGGTTTCGGGATTGCGCTCTCGCATCAGCCGCGGGAGTCTATTTGGGGCGCGATCCGCGTGTGTCGAAGACGCAAGAGGGCCCGCTTGCGCGGGCCCTCAAGGTTCCTCCCAAACTGTGGGTAGAGATCAGAGTTCGGCGCAGACCGCGTGAGCTTCGACGCCCCATTCTTTGTCCTCGGGCGCGATCTCCTTGGCCTCGACGAACCAACCCGTCGTCTTGCCGCTGACGATGTTGGTGCTGGGCGCGGACTGGGTCAGCGCGACCGTGGTCACTTCGCCCCCGAGGACGCGGGCGCCGCCACCGATCGCGACCTTGCCGGCCGGGCACTCAGCGGTGATCGTCTTCGGCGGGTCGAGGTTGTTGACGAGCGATTTTTCGCTCGCGTAGCTGACATTCTTGGCCAGCTGGCCGAGGAGCGCGGCTGCGAGCTTCGGGCCGGTCACGGCTTCGTTGGCCAGCTTGCCGGTCTCGACCGCGTTGGCGGCGATCTTGGCGCCGGTGACGGAGTTGCTCGCCAGCTTTCCCTCGGTGATCGCGAGGTCCTTGACTTTGCCGGTCGTGACGACACCGCCGCCGAGGGCGCTCGAACGCACGGACGCCGAGGCGAGCTTCGAGGCGCCGACGGACTCGTTGGCGAGCTTCGAGCCGATCACGGCGCCGTTCTTGATCTTCGCAGCGGTGACCGCGCTGTTCTTGAGTTTCGGAGTGGTGACCGCCCCCCTTGCGATGTTCTTCGCCTTGACGGAGTTCTTCGCCAGGCCGGCCGCGTAGACCGAGCCGCTGAGGGCGACGAACAGGGCGATGCAGGAAACAACCATCGCCGGTGACATGTGCTTTTTGAAACGTTCCACGTTGTGAATACCTTTCCGCGCCTCAGGCGCTGCTGAAGGGCCGTTTGTGCGGCTCCGCAAGATGGTCCAGAATCGACTCCAGGTCCGCCTCGCTGAGGCCGGCGTCGACGCCGGCGCGCAACTCGACTCGGGTGCCGAAGCCCTTTTCGGCCATCGTCACCTCGACTCCCTCGACGGTCGCGACGATCTCCGCCAGCTCCGGCTCGGACTTCATCAGCGTCCTGGATGCCTCGATCATTGGAGGCGGCTTCAACCGGCGCCCGAGGGTTCCTCCCGAATTCGCGCCGGTGGCTGCGGTCTTGCAGGCGGCGAGCCCGGCGCCGCGTCGGAGCCGGGCTCGGTCTCGGCGGCGCCGCCGCGGAAGAAGAGCAGGATGCCGACGACCACGCCGGCGAGCGTGAACAGCGCCCAGGGGATGCCCTCGCCGAGCTGGGTCGCGATCGGACCCGGGCAGACGTTGGCGACCCCCCAGCCGAGGCCGAAGACGAAGCCGCCGACGAGGTGACGCCGCTCCGGCCGTTGCCGCGAAACGACGATCTCCTCCTCGGCGAGCAGCGCCCTGGCCCGGAGACGGCGCAGGAGCGCCTGGCCCACGGCGGCGGTCAGCACCGCGGAGGCGAAGAACAGGTACAGGTAGGACTGCTCGAGCAGCAGGGCGCCGCGGATCACCTCGGGGTCGCTCATCCCGCTCCAGCAGAGCGTCAACCCGAAGACGACGCCGACGGCGAGAGCGCTCCAGCTCCTGGCGCTCACGCGATCACCGCCTCGATCGCGAAGGCGACGACGATCGCGGTGGCGAAGAATGTCGCCGTCGCGACCAACGCCGCCGGCGAGATCAGCGAGACGCCCGACAGGCCATTGCCGGAGGTGCAGCCGCCGGCGGTCTTCGTCCCGAAGCCGATCGCGACGCCGGCGAGCGTGAGGATCGCGGCGATCGCCGCGTCTCCCCAGGGACCGTCGAACGTCGCCGTCAGCCAGCCGTAGCCGTGGAAGACCGGTTCGCCCGCCAGCAGCAGGAAGAGGGTGCCGCCGAGGGCGACGCCGATCACGAACCATCCCCGCCAGTCGAACCGCGCGGATCCCCCGCGCAGCTTCACGATCAGCTCCGAGAAGCCGCCCGTGACGCCGAGTCGGCCGTTGAAGAGCGCCCGGCAGGCGACCACGCAGAGCCCGAGGACCGGCCCCGCGACGTACCAAGCAAGCTGATCGTGGATCACCCGACAATCGTAGAGCCGGCCGAGTGATGAATCGACCCCAGCGGGCTGGGGTCGATTCATCACTCGGCCCTAGAAGAAGGCGCCGCCGCGGTACTCGCCGAAGACGTCGCGCATCGCGCCGCAGACCTCGCCGATCGAGGCATCGGCGGCGAGCGCGGCCCGGATCGGGTGAAGGAGGTTGCCCTCGCCGCGGGCGACGTCGCGCAGGGCCTCGAGCTTCTCGTCGACCACCGCCTGCTCGCGTCCCTCCTTGAAGGCCCTGAGCCGGGCGAGCTGGCGCTGCTCGGCCTCCGGGTCGACGCGGAGGATGTCGACGTCGTCGACCTGGTCCGTCACGTATTTGTTGACCCCGACGATGATGTCCTGGCCGGTCCGGTAGCGCTCGTGGTAGGAGTGCGCGGACTCCTCGATCTCGCGCTGCATGAACTCCAGTGCCTCGACCGAGCCGCCGAGGCCTTCGACCTTCTCCATCAGCTCCAGGGCTCGCTCTTCGATCTCGTCGGTGAGCGACTCGACGAAGTAGGAGCCGGCGAAGGGATCGACCGTCTCGGCGACGCCGGACTCGTGGGCAAGCACCTGTTGGGTCCGCAGGGCGATCCGGGCCGAGCGCTCGGTCGGCAGCGCCAACGCCTCGTCGAAGCCGTTGGTATGGAGGCTCTGGGTGCCGCCGGCGACCGCCGCGAAGCCTTGCAGCGCGACCCTGATGATGTTGACCTCGGGCTGCTGCGCCTGGAGGGTGACGCCTCCGGTCTGGGTGTGGAAGCGGATTTTCATCGAGCTCTCGCTCTCGGCCCCGAAGCGCTCCCTGACGAGCTTCGCCCACATCCGCCGCACCGCCCGGAACTTGGCGACCTCCTGGAAGACGTTGTTGTGGCCGTTGAAGAAGAACGCCAGGCGGGGTGCGAACTCGTCGATCTTCATGCCGCGATCGAGGGCGCCCTCGACGTAGGCGATCGCGTTCGAGAGCGTGAACGCGACCTCCTGCACGGCCGAACAGCCCTTCTCGCGGATGTGGTAGCCGGAGATCGAGATCGTGTTCCATTTCGGCACGTTCTCGTGGCAGTACTCGAAGATGTCGGTCGTCAGCCGCATCGTCGGGTCGGGCGGGTAGATGTAGTTGCCCCGCGCCATGTACTCCTTCAGGACGTCGTTTTGGACGGTGCCGCGGAGCTTCTCGGAAGCGACGCCCTGCTCCTCGCCGACCAGCTCGTAGAGGAGCAGCAGGATCGCCGCCGGGGCGTTGATCGTCATCGAGGTCGAGACCTGGTCGAGCGGGATCTGGTCGAAGCAGATCCGCATGTCCTCGATCGTGTCGATCGGGACCCCGGTGCGCCCGACCTCGCCGTTGCAGAGGGGGTCGTCGGAGTCGCGGCCGAGCTGGGTCGGTAGGTCGAAGGCCATCGAGAGGCCGGTCGAGCCGTGCTCGATCAGGTAGCGGTAGCGCTCGTTGGTGTCTTCGGGCGTCGCGAAGCCGGCGTACTGGCGCATCGTCCAGAGTCGATCGCGGTACATGCCGTCGTGGATCCCGCGGGTGAACGGCGGCTCGCCCGGCTCGCCGAGCCGCTCCTCGAGCCCGGGAGCGACATCGCTCTCGTCGTAGAGGCGATCGATCTCGATCCCGGAGTCGGTGAAGACGCGAGGGTCGTCGGGACCGACGAGGGGGGCGATCGAGCGGTGCTCGTCCTCGCCGCCGCTTTTCTCGTGCTCTGACATCGGGCGGGAGGTTAATGCGGCGCGTCAGGCGGCGTCCGCGAGCTCCGCGCGCCACCAATCCAGAAGGTCCGCGAGCGAGCGCTCCAGGGGGACCCCCGGCTCCCAGCCGATCGCGGCCCTCAGCCGCATCGGGTCGCCGTAGCTGGCGGAGGGCTCGGGCCCGCGGCGGGCCGATCGGTCGTGCTCCACCTCGACCGCGAGCTCGGTGGCGCGGCCCAGCGCAGCGACGACGTCCCGGATCGCGATCGCCGTCCCCGAGCAGACGTTGAAGGTGCCCGTCAGCCCACGAGCGCCGATCCCGAGCAGGGCGCCGGCGGTGTCGCGAACGTCGGTGAAGTCGCGCGCCGTATCCGGATTCGCGACCGCGACCCGGACGCGATCCCGTCCCTCCGCCTCCGCGGCGGCGATCGCCCGGGCGAAGCCGGAGGCGGCCTGGACCGCGGGAAGGCCCGGCCCGAGCTGGTTGAAGAGGCGGGCGACGGCGACCCGCGTCCCGCCCTCGGCGTGGCGCGCGGCGGCTGCCTCCATCTCGGCCTTGGCCTCCCCGTAGGGGGTCAGCGGGCGAAGCGGCGCGTCCTCGCGGAAAGGCAGCTCGCCCTCGCCCGCCTCTCCGTAGACCTGGGCGCTCGAGAGCAGGACGACCTGCGCCCCGGGGGCCTCGACGGCGACCGCCTCGAGCAGGCTCTCGACGCCGGCTGCGTTGACGGCCCGGGAGGCGTCGGGATCCTCGAAGCTGGCGGCGACCGAGGCCGACCCGGCCGCGTTGACGATCAGCTCGGGGCGAGCCCGCCGCAGGCAGGCGCGAATCGACCCCGGGTCGAGCAGGTCGCAGGCGAGCTCACCACTCAGCGAATCCCTTGCGGAGAAATTCGCGTCCCAGTCCGAGCGGGTCGCCAGAGCACGCAGATTTCGCCCTACGAAGCCCGTTGCACCGATCACAAGCAGGCGTCTGTCGGCGCCATCCGATCCCTCGAAAACCGAAACGAACCCGCCTGAGGTGGGTTGTGAATGGTGCATGTCGGGAATAACCTTGGCATCAATCGACTTGCCGTAAGTCGCCAATCGGGGCAGCAGGGGGCGGCACCAACGGAAGGACGGATATGAACGAAGCAACCCGGCCAGTCAAAGGCAGGGGTACGGGACTTTCAGTGGTGGCGTTTGCGGCCGCCATGGTCGCCTGCCTTGCCTTTGCTCCGCTGGCATCCGCAGCAGAAACCCCGGTCGCAGCCGGGAGCAACACCACGATCACCCTCAACAACGGCTTGAGCAAGAAGCTGAAGAAGAGCGGCGTCAAGGTGAAGGCCATCAGCCCGACCACGGTCAGCGGCAAGACGGTCACCCTGCCGATCAACACCCTCTCGACGTTCGATCCGGTCAGCGGGCAGGGCAAGCTCCTGCACGAAGGCGGCATCAAGTTCAAGAAGGGCAAGAAGTCGGCCAACGTCACCGACATCGAACTGATCACCGCCGAAAGCAAGATCACCGCAAGGGTCGGCGGCAAGGTGATGAAGTTCGCGTCCGTCACCGGCGTCAGCTCGGTCCGTTCCGGATTCGGCGCGACCGTCAGCATCAGCGCGGTCAAGCTGACCGGCAAGGCGGCGAAGCAGCTGAACAAGAAGCTCGGCTTCACGGCCAAGAAGAAGAAGAACAAGAAGGCCAAGAAGAGCAGCGCTTCCGCCTCCGCCAAGAAGAACAAGAAGAAGAGGAAGAAGGCGAAGGCACCGTTCAAGGGCAACCAGGTCTTCGGCAAGGCGTCGACGACCCCCGAGCCGAAAACGATCTCGGTCAAGGCCGGTGGCACGGTCAATCTCGCCACCAGCGCCGCAACGGTGAAAAAGTTCGTCCAGCCCCCGGGCACGACGAACCCTGAAACCAACGGTTACGGCGTCAAAATCGAGCCGATCCCGCCGACCGAAGGCGCGGCCGGCCCCTCGCCGTTCGAGCCGATTCTGAAATTCCCGATCACCGGGGGCTCGATCGCACCGAACGCGAGCGCCGGACTGGTCGACTCGGCCGGTGGCGTCAACCTGGTCCAGGACCTCAGTCCGACACCGGGTGAAGCCCGCACCACGATCACGCTCGGCAACCTCTCGGTCGACCTTCAGACCAAGAAAGCGATTGCCGAAGTCGTCGTCGTTTCGAACATCGACCCGAAACTGAACCTCGGTTCGTTCGGGCGCACGTCGATCGCCGACATCAGCATGACCGGGGCGACGATCACGTCCGACCCCGCCGCCCACACGGTCACCGTCAGCAACGCGACGGCGACCCTTCAGGAAACGACGGCGGAAGTGCTGAACCAGGTGTTCGGCGGTCCGTACGACGCGGTGGCGATTCCGCACCCGACGTTCGCCGCCGGCGATCCGCTCGGGACGTTCTCCTTCACCGCCACGACCGAATAGGCGAAGAGGAACGATTTGAGAGAGGGCGGCCCCCGGGCCGCCCTTTTTCATGCCCTGGCCCCAGCGCTCCCGTGCCCGACGGCGTTTCGGAGTTCAGCCCCCCAGGAGGGTGGCTATCCGCAAACCCTGCCCGGGGCTCAGGCGGAGTCGCCGACGAGGCGCTCGATGCCGGATTCCTCGATCGTCTTGCGGAGGCCGTCGCGGAGCGCGACCTCCGGCTCCCAGCCGAGCAGATCCTTGGCCTTGGCGATGTCGGGGCGTCGCTGCTGCGGATCGTCGACGGGGAGCGCCTCGAAGACGATCTCGGAGCGCGACTCGGTCACCTCGACGACGGTCTTCGCCAGTTCGAGCAACGTGAACTCGTCCGGGTTGCCGATGTTCACCGGCGAGTGGACGTCGGACTCGGCCAGGGCGACGATGCCCCGGATCAGGTCATCGACGTAACAGAAGCTGCGGGTCTGCTCACCCTCGCCGAACACGGTCAGCGGCCGGTCCTGGAGCGCCTGGCGTAGGAAGGTCGGGATCGCGCGGCCGTCGTGGGCGCGCATCCGCGAGCCGTAGGTGTTGAAGATCCGCACGATCGCGGTGTCGACACCCTGCTGGCGGTGGTAGGCCATCACCAGGGCCTCGGCGTAGCGCTTGGCCTCGTCGTAGACGCCGCGGGGGCCGATCGGGTTGACGTGTCCCCAGTAGTCCTCCTTCTGCGGATGGACCTGAGGGTCGCCGTAGACCTCGCTGGTCGAGGCGGTGAGGAAGCGGGCGCGCTTGTTCTTCGCCAAACCCAGCATGTGGTGGGTCCCGTAGGAGCCGACCTTGAGCGTGTGCAGCGGCAACCGCAGGTAGTCGATCGGGCTGGCGGGCGATGCGAGGTGGTAGACGAAGTCGACGTCCTCGGGCACATCGACGTACTCGGTGATGTCGAGGTTGCGAAACTCGAAGCTCTCGTCGCTGATGTGCTCGATGTTCTGAAGCGAGCCGGTCTCGAGGTTGTCGATGCAGATGACCCGGTGGCCCTGGCCGAGCAGGTATTCGCAGAGGTGCGAGCCGAGGAAGCCGGCGCCGCCGGTCACCACGCAGGTGCTCATCTGATGTCGCCTCCGCGGGACACGAGGGACGATGCTACAGGCGAACCGACGCCTGTGGGAGTTCGCAATTTCGTTGCAATTTGCGGTCTTTTGAGTCAATTAAGCGTCTGTAGAGGGGGGAAGAAGTGCGCGTTTCTAGATAAGAAGCCGCCGTGAAACAGGACGCTGATGAACCGGTGCACTCCGCCCAAGCGAATGCGCCGAGCCCGACCCCGGTCACCGAGGCGGTCCGCAAGCGGGTTGCGGTCGAAATGGTCGCCCGCCACGAGGCGGTCCTGCGCCGGACCGCCCGCCGCTACTCGATCTGCGCCGAGGACGCCGAGGACGCCTACCAGCGAGCCCTCGAGATCCTTCTCCTCAAAGCCCCGCAGGGGAGCGCCCGCGAACTGGTCCGCTGGATGCAGACGGTCACCAAGCACGAGGCGCTCGCCGTTCGCCGTTCCCGCGAGCGCCAGATGGGACCGGCCCCGAGGGGAACCGAGGAGCCCGAAGATTGGGTCGCCCAGATCCCGAGCGGCGGCGCCGGGCCCGAGGAGCGGGTCGAGCGACGCGAATCGATCGCCCGCAGCCGCGAGGCGTTGCAGGCGCTGAAGCCGCAGGAGCTGCGAGCCCTGACCCTGCTGGCGGAGGGCTACTCCTACACCGAGATCGGCGAGATCACCGGGTACAGCCGCACGAAAGTGAATCGATGCCTCGCCGAGGGGCGCGAGCGCTATCGCTCGATCATCGCCCGCAGCGAGAGCGGCGGCCGCTGCGCCGAGCTGCGGCCGATCCTCTCCGCCTTCTGCGACGGCGAGGCCGACCCCCGGGAGGCGGCCACCCTGCGTGAGCACCTCCGGGCCTGCGCCCACTGCCGCGCCGCGGTGCGCGCCTACCGCGCCGCCCCCGGCGCCGCCGCCGCCCTGTTGCCGCTGCCGCTTGCGGCGCCATCGCTGCTCGATCGGGCCCAGCAGGCGCTGGCCGGGCTCCAGGAACGGGTCGCGGGACGGATGCCGGGCTCGAATGCCGACGCCGCCGCCCAGCTCGCCACCTCCGGCGGCGCCTCCGGAGCCGGGGTGGCGGTCGCCGCGAAGACCCTGGCCATCTGCGTCGGGGCCGCGGGCGGCGCCGCCGCCTGTGTCGGCGCCGGCGTCGTCCCCTCACCCCTCGCGGCCGAGCCCGGCAGCCCGGCTCACGCCCAGATCCGCCCCGCGCCCTCCGCCGCCCCGGCCGGACCCGTGTCCGACGGTGAGTCGGAGGCCGAGAGCCAGATCGTGCGTCCAGAGGACGTGAGAACGCCCCCTCCCGAGCCGCAGGCCCGGGCGGACGGGAGCGGGGAAGGCTCCGCGCCCGAAAGCGGCGGGGTCGAATACACGCCTGCCGCCGAAGCTGCGCCCGCCCCGGAAGTTCCGGCGCCGCCGCCGACGCCGCCTCCCCCGCCCGCCGAGACCGAGCCAAGCGTGGGCTCCGCTGCCGGGGAGTTCGGCCCGTGAGCCGGCCCCTCGCGTTCGCGGCGGCGCTGGCCGTCCTCGCCGTGCTCGGCGCCGTCGTCGGGCCGCCCGCTCTCGCCGCCCCGCCTCCCCCGGCCGAGCTCGAAGTCGAGGGGGCCGGCTGGCTTCGCGACGCCGAATTCGACATCCGCTGGCGCAACCCGGTGGCGACGGTCGCGGCCGTCCACTACCGGGTCCGGGATCCGCTCGGCGCGGTCCGGGTCGGACCGATCCGCATCGACCATCGGGTCGAGCGGGTGGCGAGCATCGACCTGCCGGCCGCCCCGGGGGTCTACACCGCCGAGGTCTGGCTCGAGGACGGCGAGGGGGTCGAGGGACCGGCCGCGTCGGCAAAGGTCCGCTTCGACGACGCCAGGCCCGGCCCCGTGGAGCCGCTGGCGGAGCCGGGTTGGATCGGCGAGGCGGAGCTCCCGTTCGCGATCCGGGTCTCGCACCCCGGCGGAGCGCTGCCGCTCTCCGGAATCCGCGGCTACGCGATCTCCGTCGCCCCCGGCGACGGAGTCGAGCCGTGCGCCGCCGCGACCCACTGCACCGACGGCGAGACGGATCTCCGCGGCGGCATCGGGGACGACGCCCTCGGCGTCGCGGAGTTGCCCGAGGGTGTCTCCCGGGTTCGCGCCGTCGCCGTCTCGGGGTCGGGGATGCGCTCGGCCTCATCGGGATCCGCCCTCCTGCGGGTCGACCGGACGCCGCCCTCGACCGCGCTCTTCGGGGCGCCGCCGGATTGGGTGAACCACCCGGTGGTTCTGCGGGCCGAGGCGAGGGACGATGCCTCGGGCATGACGAGGGGCGATGGAGCCTTCACCGCGGTGCGGGTGGGCGAGCAGGCCCCCGTCGTCTCCCCCGGCGACTCGGTCACGGCGGCGATCGTCGCCGACGGCCTCCACACCGTTGCCTTCTACGCTCGCGACGCGGCCGGAAACATCGACGACGGCAGGAGGTCCAACGGCCACCAGAACCGACGGCCGCAGACCACGGTGGTGCGGATCGACCGCGCAGCGCCCCGGGCGTTCCTGGTCGGGTCGGTCGGCCCGCTGGACCCCGAGACGATCGAGGCGCGGGTCTCCGACGCGCTCTCCGGCCCCCACGCCTCACGGGGCTCGATCGCGGTCCGCCGGCTGGGGTCGAGCGGCGGCTTCGCCGCGCTGCCGACGAGGGTCGCCGGCGCTGTCCTTCGCGCCCGCTGGCCCTCGGACGACTACCCCCGGGGCGACTACGAGTTCCGGGTCACCGGAGTCGACGCCGCCGGCAACGCCGCGAGCAGCACTCGCCGCGCGAACGGGAGGCCGCTGGTCCTGCCGGCCCCCCTCAAGGTCGCGTCGCGGGTCCGGGCCTCGCTCCGCGGCGCCGTGCGGCGCGCCGTCGGGCCGGCAACGGCGCCCGCCCTCGAGGGCGCCCTCGCGCTCAGCTCGGGCGCCGAGGCCGAGGATCGCCCGATTCTGGTCGTCGAGCGTTTCGCCGCCGGCGCCGAGCGGACCGAGCGGGTGACCCGGACGCGGACCACCTCCGGCGGTCGCTTCTCGCTCGATCTCGCCCCGGGACCCAGCCGCACGGTTCTCGTTCGTTTCCCGGGGGACCGCGGCGCCGCGGCGGCGGCCTCATCACCGCTCGAGCTGGAGGTCCGCCCCCGGGTCAGATTGAAGGCATCCGCCCGCGTCGCCCGCGTCGGCGGTCGCCCGGTCGTCTTCGGCGGTCGCGTCGACCCCGCCCTGCACGAGCTTCCGGCCGGCGGGATCGCGATCCAGCTCCAGTTCCGCCTGCCCGGAGACCCCTGGCGGGAGTTCCGAACCCTGCGCAGCGACCGGCGCGGGCGCTTTCGCTACCGCTACGCCTTCAGCGACGACGACAGCCGGGGCGCCCGCTTCCAGTTCCGAGCCTTCGCCCCAACGCAAAGCGACTGGCCGTATGAGCCCGGGGGCTCGAGGCCAGTCGCTGTGCGTGGTGCTTGGTAGCTGCCGCTGAGCCAGCGGCGCTGCGGGGTGCTGCTAGCGGAGCGCCGCGATCTGGTCGGTGACCTGATCGACGAGGTCCTGGGCGCGCGAGGTCTGCTCGTCGATCGCCTTGCGGACGCGCGACTCGACCTCGCTGCGGTTCTTCTTCAGGGTCGTCTCGACCGTGCGCTGCCTTTTGCGGGCCTCGCGCTCGACCCGGGTGCGGGTGCGGCGGGCCTCGGTGGTCGCCTTGCGGCGGGCGGTGGCGCCACGACGCTCGGTGCGCTTGAGGCTGCGGCGGACGTCGGTGCGGACGGACTTGAGCTTGCGCTCGGCGGTGTCGCGGCCGGTGAACGGCTCGACGATGTCGCCGACCCGGTCGGTGACCGCGAGAACGGCGCCGACGGGGATGTCGACGGCGGTTTCGGCGACGACGCGTGCCTGGTTCTTCTCGGCGTTGGCGACCTGCTTGGCGCCGGTTTTGGCCTGCTTGGCCCCGGTTTTCACTTTGGTGGCACCGGCTTTGGCCGAACGACCGTTGCTGCTGCTTTTCTGGGTAGCCATAAGGGTTGTGACTCCTTGGATCGGGGGGTTTCCTGCCTTCGGGGTCCGCGAGTGTAGCGAACATATGTTCTTAGCGAACACACGTTTGTAAACCGGTTCCGGGAAACGGTTACGGCAGGGCGGTGAGGATGCCGAGACCGGTCTCGCCGGCGGCGGCGGCGACCGGGTAGCGCAGGTCGAGACCGAGTCCCGCCCGCTCGAGGGTGAGATCCCCGAAGGCGATCTGCCCGCCGGCCTCGCGGACGATCAGCTGGGCGGCGGCGATGTCGACCGAGCGGCAGGAGCGCAACGAGGTCATCCCGTCGAAGCGACCGGCGGCCACGTAGGAGGCGGTGATCGCGATCGAGCCGACCACCCGCAGACGGTAGACCTTGCCGGCCAGGGCCTCGAGCGCGGGCAACGCCCACTCGGGCTCCGCCGACTCGACGCCGAGCACTTCGAGCTTGTCGCCGTCAGAGCCGACCCGGATCTCCTCGCCGTCTCTGCGGGCGCCCTCGCCACGGGTCGCGCTGAACTCCTCGTCGGCGCCGAAGTCGTGGACGAAGCCGAACTCGACCGCCGCCATCGAATCGCCGCCGGCGAGCGCGATGCTGAGGCTGTGCGAGGGCAGCGTGCGGCGGGCGTTGAGCGAGCCGTCGATCGGGTCGATGACCAGGCGGGCGTCGCCGCCGCCGTTGAAGGTCACCTCGCCGCGCTCCTCGGAGACGGCGACGAAGGAAGCCCCCTGGGCGGCGAGCTCGTCGAGCTCGGCGAAGACCGCGTCCTCGCATTCGCGGTCGATCACCAGGGTGCGGTCGCCACCCTCGCCGACCCCCTCGTAGACGGTGCGCTCCTCGATGCCGGCGGTCCGCGCGAAGATCTCGCGCTGGGTGGCGACGATCCGGCGGCAGATTCCCGGCCAGTCTGCGGAAAAAACGTCCATCGGCGGGACTCTATGGCGCGCTAGCGTTGAACGATGGAGTTGACGCCCCCACAGGAGCGCGCCGTCGCCTGGGAACAGGGACCGCTGCGGGTACTCGGGCCGGCGGCCTCGGGCAAGTCGGAGGTTCTCGCGCGCCGCCTCGGGCGCCTTGCCGCCGACGGCCTCGGGCCCGAGCGAGTCCTGATCCTGACCGCGTCAAGGGCCAACGCGCGCCGCCTCGAGGGACGGGTGGAGGCCCTGCTCGACGGCTCCTACGAGGAGCTCTGGATCGGCACCTGGGAGGCGATCGCCGAGCGGCTCCTGCGCGAGCACTCCGAGGCCGCCGGCCTCGGGCCCTTCTTCGAGGTCCTCGGCCGGGCCGAGCGGCTGGCGATGCTGCTCGATCGAATCGACGAGCTGCCGCTGCGGAGCCACGCGATCCGCGGCAACCCCGCCGGCCTCCTGGCGCGCCTGCTGGCGCGGATCGACGCGCTCAAGGAAGGAGAGCAACAGGCGGAACCGGAACTGGTCGAGCTGACCGCCGTCCACGACCGGATCCTGGCCGAGGCCGGGGCGATCGACCGCGGCGACCTCTTCCTGATCCTCAACCGCCTGCTCGCCAAGGACGAGCTGGTCCGCGACCGGATCGCCCACCGCTTCCGTCACCTGATGGTCGACGAGTTCGAGGATGCCACCACCTCTCAACGCACCGTCCTCGACTCCCTGGTGGCGGCGAACTCCAACGTCTTGATCGCGGAATCTTCTGCGGGTGGCGTCGAGGAAGGGGGGTCGAGGACCGACCGTGGATCGACCGCAGGCCCCCCTTCCTCGACGACAGGGCCCGCAGCCGATTCCATCGTCCTGACCCAGATATTCCGCAAACCGGAGCTGACTTTCTGGCGGTGTGCCAACGAGCGGGCCGAGGGGCAAGCCGTCGCGCGAGCAGTCGAGCACCTGTTGGCGACCGGGACGGCGCCGGATGAGATCTGCGTGGTGGTCGACGATCCGGGGGCCAACGGCGGCTCGGTGGCGGCGGCGATGGAGGAGCGCGGGATTCCGTTTCACCTCTCCGGCCCGGCGGCTTTGTTCCAACGTCCCGAGGTGCGCGACACGATCGCCTGGCTGCGGGTGCTGGCCGACCCCGGCGACTCCGCCGCCGCGGCCCGTGCCCTGACCCGGCCGCCGGTCGAGCTGCGCTCGGCCGACCTGGCGCGGCTGACGACGATCGCCCGGCGCCGCAAGCTCGACATGGTCTCGGCCGGGGAAGCGGCGCTCGGCAGCCCCCAGATCTCGCCCGAGGCCCGGGAGCGGATCCAATCCTTTCTCAAGCTCTACCAGACGGCCTCGGGAGCGATGGAGGAGCGCCGCGCCGACGTCTTCGTGCGGCGCCTGGTCGAGGCGGTCGGCCTGCGCCGACAGCGGCTCTTCGCTGCCGAGCCCGAGGTCGCCGAGCGGCTGCTCGGCCTCTCGCGGCTGGCCGAGCTCGCGGCCGCCTGGGCCCGGCGCGAGCCGCACGGCTCGACCCGCGACTTCGTCCGCTACCTGAGCGCCGTCGCCGAGGCCGGGGTGGAGCCCGCCGGCGGCGAGGAGCCGCCGGCGCCCGGCGCGGTCCTCGGCCTCGACCGGGGGGCGATCAAGAGCCGCGAGTTCGCCCGGGTCTTCGTCCTCGGGCTCGAGCGCGAGGGCCGGGCCGGGCGGATCGGTCGGCCGGCGCGCGAGGGCATCGTCCTCTCCCGGGTCGACGCCGGCGAGGAGCCCGCCGGGCGTCCCTCGCCGTTCTACGAGCAGGCGCTGGCGGCGACCGAGGGCGAGGAGGAGTTCCACGCCGAGGAGCTCTTCGGGCCCGCCGAGGGGCTGCACGCGACCTACCGCAAGCTCCGCGAGGAGGTGCTCGAGGCCTCCTGGCAGGCCGGCCGCGAGCTCTCCGAGCCACGCCTCGACACCGCGATCGACGTCAACCGCGCGATCGCCCGCTACCTCGAGCTGCTGAAGCTGGCGGCGCTGGCGCAGCGGCCCGGCGACGAGGCGACGGCGGAGGCGGTCGAGGCGGTCAACGGCCTCCTGCGCCAGGTGGCGACGCCGGAGCAGCAGACCGAGCTCGACGCCTCGGCGCTCGATTCCTACCTGCTCGACTCCGAGCGCGACCGCGACAGCCGCAGGCGCCTGATCGCCGCCCGCCACGAACCCTCGCTGGAGGCGTTCCTGCCGCGCCGCGGCGACGGCGGCCTCAGCCTCTCCGCCTCCGACCTCGACCTCTACCTCACCTGCCCGCTGAAGTACAAGTTCGCGCGGGTCTTCGGAATCCCCCAGGAGCCGACGATCAATCAGCGTTTCGGGATCCTCATCCACAACGTCCTCGAACGCTTCCACCGCGAGGAGCCGGAGCCGGGCGAAGACGGCCTCGACCGCCTCAACGACCTGCTCGAGTCAGGATGGCGGCGCTCGGGGTTCGGGACCAGCGACGACGAGCTCCAGTACCGCGACCGGGCCCGCGAGGCGATGCGGCTCTACTGGGATCGCGAGCGCGACTCCGAGGGTGAACCGGTCTGGCTCGAGCGCAAGTTCGACTTCCAGATCGGCCCCCACCATGTCCGCGGCCGGGTCGACCGCGTCGACCGCCTGCCGGGGGGCGAGTACGAGCTGATCGACTACAAGACCGGCGAGCGCAAGACCGAGGACCAGCTCGAGAGCGACCTCCAGCTGGCCCTGTACCGGCTCGCCGCCCGCGAGGCCTGGGAGATCGAGGCCGCGACCGGCAGCTACTACTACGTCCTCGACGCCGACAAGGTGGCGGCGCCGACCAAGCCGGACGACGCCGAGCGGGTCGAGCGCACCGTCCTTCAGGTCGCCGAGGGAGCGCTCGGGCAGGACTTCGAGCCGCGGCCCTCGCCGAAGGTCTGCGGCTGGTGCGACTACAAGCTGATCTGCCCGGCCGCCGAGAGCTGAGCCGCGAGGCCTATTTGCCCTGCTGGCGCAGGAACTGCTGGAACTCGCGGGCGATCGAGTCGGCGGAGGGCAGCTCGCCCCCCTCGCCGGCGAACTGCTCGGCCTGCTCGGCCTCGATCCGCTCGACCAGCTCCTTGATCTCGGGGTTGGCGTCGACCGCGCGGCCGATCTGCTCCTCGTAGCCCTCGGTCTCGAGCTCGAGCTCGGAAGCCTCGACCGCGATCCCGGTCAGCCCTTCGAGGCGCCGCAGCAGCGCGAGCGCGGCCTTCGGGTTGGGGACTGCGGCGACGTAATGGGGGACGGCGGCCCAGAGCGACGCCGATGTCATGCCCAGCTGGCGGCAGCAGTCGTGGACCACGCCGACGATCCCGGTGGGCCCCTCGTAGTTGGAGCGCTCGAGGTCGAGCTCCTCGACGAGCTCCTCGCTCGATGCGAGCCCGGTGATCGGCACCGGCAGCGTGTGGGAGACCTCGGCGATCAGCGCGCCCATCGTCACCACCATCTCGGCGCCGAGGGTGTCGGCGGCGGTCGCGATGCCTTCCGAGAAGGTCCGCCAGCGCAGGTTCGGCTCGGTCCCGTCGAGGAGGACGATGTCGCGGTCGGCGGCCGGGACGCGGGCGGCGTAGAGGTTGTTCTGCGGCCACTCGATGTGGCGGGCGACGCCGTCGCTGAGGCTGATCGTCGGCCGCGTGGTCTGGAAGTCGAAGAACTCCTCCGGGTCGACCTGGGCGACGAGCTCGGCGTCGAGCGATTCGGCCGCGGTCGCGAGCGCCCGCGAGGAGGCGCTGGCGGCGTCGTTCCAACCCCGGAACGAGCAGACCAGGACCGGGGATCGCAGCTGCGGAACGTCGCTCTCCCAGGTCAGTGACTCCACGAGGAAAGCCTACCGAGGGGCAAGCGCCCGCCTCGTCAGTCGATAGGCGAAGAACAGCGCCACGGCCGCGAACGAGAGCTCCAGGGTCCGCTCGGAGACGTTGTTCGCGACGACGACTCCGACCAGCACCCCGAGCGGCGAGAGGGCGGCGACGAACAGCGCCGCCCGCAGTTCGACGTTGCCGTAGGCCGCCTGGCGGCGGGCGCCGACGAGGGCGACGATCACGATCATCAGCAGCGACGTCGCCTCGGCCTCGACCTGGGTCAGGCCGAGGAAGATCGTCAGCGCCGGCACGAAGAGGATGCCGCCGCCGACGCCGACCAGGCCTCCGGCGAGGCCGCCGGCGAGCGCGATCAGGACGGCGAGGATCACGTCCATTCGCGGATCCCTCCCCTCACGGGACGATCAGCTCGATCGCGATCACGGTCAGGAGCAGGGCGAAGAGGAGCGAGACCGCGCGTTCGGAGATCCGCTGTTGCAGCGCCGTGCCGAGGACGACGCCGAGGATCGCCGGGATCGAGAGCCAGAGCCCGGTGCCGAGGTGGACGTTGCCGTAGATGCCGCCCTGGGCGATCGCCCCGAGCAGCCCGATCAGGACGATCGCGGCGAGGCTGGTGCCGGTAGCCAGCCGCTCCCCGAACCCGAACCAGAGAATCAGCAGGGGAACGATGATCGTGCCGCCGCCGACCCCGAAGAGGCCGCTGAAGACGCCCGCGAGGGTTCCGATCGCGGCCAGCTTGACGATGCGATCGGCGACCATGAGACGCGATACTAGATCCCTTGTCCCCCTTCGACGCCCTCTCTGCCGACCCCGCGCGGGCGGCGATCCTCACCGACATCGACGGGACCCTGGCGCCGATCGTCGAGCGTCCCGAGGACGCGGCGGTCCCCGCCCGTGCCGCCGAGCTGCTGGCCGCGCTCAGCGGGCGCTTCGGATTGGTCGGCTGCGTCTCCGGTCGCCGCGCCGCCGAGGCACGGCGCCTGGTCGGGGTCGACGGGATCGCCTACGCGGGAAACCACGGCCTCGAGCTGCTGCTCCCGGGCGACGAGCGGGCGCGCCTGGACCCCTCGCTCGAAGGGCGGGAGGAAGCGGCGGCCGAATTCATCGCGACCCTCGACCCCGGGCCGGAGGAGGCGGGCCTGCGACGCGAGGACAAGGGGCCGATCCAGGCCCTGCACTGGCGCGGCGCCGGGGACGAGCGCGGGGCCGAGGCCCGCGCCCACGAGATCGCCGCCGCCGCCGGGCGCGCCGGCCTCGAACCCCACTGGGGACGCAAGGTCCTCGAGCTGCGGCCGGTCGGAGGTGGCGGCAAGGACGCCGCGGTCAGCGCGCTGCTCGCCGCCGACGGTGTCACCGCCGCCACCTACGCCGGCGACGACCGCACCGACCTCGACGCCTTCCGCCGCCTCCGCGACCTCAGCGAGAACGGCGAGCTCGGGACGGCGATCTGCGTCGGCGTGCTCTCGCCCGAGGGGCCGCACGAGATCGCCGAGGAGTCCGACCTCCAGGTGGAGGGGCCGGCGGGATGGCTCGCGATCCTCGAGGAGCTGGCGGCTTAGGCTCGTGCCGTACACGGACCTGCTGCGGCTTTCGGTCTTCCTCACCGCCGGCGAGGCGACGGCGCTCGGGGCGATCGCCGCGATCGCGACCGCCGACTCCGCCGACGAGACGACCCTCGCGGTTGCAGGGGGCTGGTGGATCGTGGCGATCGCCGCGGGCCTCTTCCTCGGCCGCCCGGCGCGCGCGATCGAGGCCCTCCGCGATCCCCTCGCCGAAGCCCGCACCGCCACCAGCCTGCCGCCCGAGACGCCGACCCGGATCGCGCTCGGGCGCCTCTGGCCGATCGGGGTGACGGCGATCGCCGCCGGCGTGCTCGGCATCTTCTTCCCCGGCGTCGCGATCGTCGGCGCCGGCTACGCGCTCCTGGTCTGTCTCGCCTGGCACTCCCACGAGGCGGCGGTGCTCGCCGTCGAGCAACGCGACGGGGTCAGGTTCTACGTCGTGCCGACCAATGCCCTGGAGCCGGTCGAGCTGGTCCGGACGCCCGGCCTGCGCAGCGATCGCCTCAGCGCCGACGCCTAGCCCTTGATCAGCTTCTTGAAGTCCCGCCAGCTCCGGGTGTTGGCGACGTCGTCCTTGCTCAGCCAGGCGCGACGGGCAGTGGCGACGCCGTAGCGCATGTTCTCGAGCGTCTCGATCCGGTGGGCGTCGGTGTTGACGAGGATCGTGGCGCCGGCGTCGCGGGCGAGCCGGGCGTGGTGCTCGGAGAGGTCGCGGCGGTTCGGGTTGCCGTTGATCTCGAGCATCGTCCCGGTGCGGGCGGCGGCCTCGACCACGGCCTCGACATCGATCCCGTAGGGCTCGCGGCGGCCGATCAGGCGCCCGGTGAGGTGGCCGATGCAGTCGACGTTCGGGTTCTCGATCGCCGCCAGCACCCGCTCGGTCATCGCCTTCTCGTCGATCGCGAACGAGGTGTGGACGCTGGCGACGACCCAGTCGAGGGCCCCGACCAGCTCGTCGGGATAGTCGAGGCTGCCGTCGAGTCCGATGTTGATCTCCGAGCCGGCCAGCAGCCGGAAGCCGCTCTTGCCCTCGTTCCAGGCCCTGACCTCGTCGATCCGCTCCCAGAGCCGCTCGGCGGTGACGTGGTCGCCGAAGCCGTGGCTGGCGGAGTGGTCGGTGATCGCGAAGTACGCGTAGCCGCGCGCCCGGGCCGCCTCGGCCATCTCCGCGAGCGTGTTGTGGCCGTCGGAGAGGGTCGTGTGGGAGTGAAGATCGCCGCGGATGTCGCCGACCTCCACCAGCTTCGGCAGGGTGCCCTCGCGCGCGGCCCTCAGCTCCCCGCGGCCCTCGCGGAGCTCCGGCTCGATGTAGGAGTAGCCGAGCCGCTCGTAGACCCGCTCCTCGCTGTCGCAGAGCTCGACCGCGCCGCCCTCGACCTCGGTGATGCCGTGCTCGGAGACCGAGAGCCCGCGCCTGACCGCGTCCTCGCGCAGCGCGATGTTGTGGGCCTGGGAGCCGGTGAAGTGCTGGAGCAGGTTGCCGAACGCCTCGGGCGCGACGATCCGCAGGTCGACCGAGATCCCGTTGTGGGTCTGGGCGCGGACCCCGTTCGGCCCCGGGTTGCCGGCGCTCGCGATCAGCGAGTGGGCGGCGAGGTGCTCGGCCAGCCCCTCCGGTTCCTCGGCGGTGGCGATCAGGTCGATGTCCTTGCAGGTCTCGGCCCGGCGCCGGACCGAGCCGGCGACCTCGACCCGCCTGGCGGCGGGGTGCTCCCGCAGGGCCTGCGCCAGCGCCGCGGCGACCGGCGCCGCCTTCGAGAGCAGCACCCTGCCCCTGGCGAGGTCGTCCGGGCTCTTCATCTTCGCGAGCTGGGCGAGGACGTTCTCCTCGACCTTCGGGCCGAGCCCTTTGAGGTCGCGGATCCTCTCCCCCTCCGCCGCCGCTTTCAGGTCCTCGAGCGAGACGACCTCCAGCTCGTCGAAGAGTCGGCGGGCGGTTTTCGAGCCGAGCCCCGGAACCCGGGTGACTTCGATCAGCGTCGGCGGGAACTTGGCCTTCAGCTTCGCCGCGGCGGGGATCTCGCCGGTCTCGATCAGGGCGTCGATCTTTTCGGCGAGCGTCTTCCCGACGCCGGGAATCTCGGTCGCCCGGCCCTGCGCCGCCAGCTCGGAGACCGAGACCGGGCTCTCGCGGATGGCCTGCGCCGCCGAGGAGTAGGCGAGGACCCGGTATTTGACGGCGCCGTCGAGCTCGTAGAGGACACCGAGCTCGTCGAGAGCCGCAGCTATCTCCGCATTCGTCATGGCAATAGCATCAGTTTCGCGGATGGCCCCCGGACCGTGGTTGATCCTCCCGACCTATGACGAGGCGGAGAACATCGAGTCGCTCGTCAGGGCGGCGCGCGACGCCCTGCCCGCCGACGCCCGGATCCTGATCGTCGACGACGGGTCTCCGGACGGCACCGGCGCCCTCGCCGACCGGCTCGCGGGCGAGGACGAAGGGGTCGCCGTCCTCCACCGGCCGCGCAAGGAAGGGCTCGGCCCCGCCTATATCGCCGGCTTCCGCGCCGCCCTGGCCGGGGGCGCCGAGCTGATCCTCGAGATGGACGCCGACTTCTCCCACGACCCGGCCGACCTGCCACGACTGTTGGCGGCCGCCGAGGGAGCCGACCTCGTGATCGGGTCACGCTACGTCGAGGGGGGCGGGGTCAGCGACTGGGGGCCGCTGCGACGGGCGATCAGCCGCGGCGGCAGCACCTACGCCCGCACCGTGCTCGGGGTCGACGTCCAAGACCTCACCGGTGGCTTCAAGTGCTTCCGGCGCGAGGTTCTCGAGGCGATCGACTTCGATGCGGTCGGCTCGCGCGGCTACGCGTTCCAGGTCGAGCTGACCTACCGGGCGATCGAGCTCGGCTTTCGAATCGTCGAGGTGCCGATCCGCTTTCGCGATCGGCGCGTCGGCTCGTCGAAGATGAGCAAGGCAATCGTCGGCGAGGCGATCTGGCGGGTCCCTCTTCTACGGTTCAAAGGCGGCCGCCCGGGTAGGCGACCGTGATGGGGCCCGAGACGGCCTCGCTATACTTTTTGAAGTATTGAGCGACCAATCGACTCTCAGGAGACCAATTCTCGTGACAGGCAAACTGCAGGACGTGACCGACGCCACCTTCAAGTCCGAGGTCCTGGAGGCCGATGGCCCGGTCCTCGTCGACTTCTGGGCCCCGTGGTGCGGCCCCTGCCGGGTGGTCCACCCGGTTCTCGAGGAGATGGACGGTGAGCGCGACGACCTGACGATCCTCAGCCTCAACGTCGACGAGAACCAGCAGACGGCGGCCCAGTACGAAGTCCTCTCGATCCCGACCCTGCTGCTGTTCAAAGACGGGGCGATCGCGAAGAAAGTCGTCGGGGCGATGCCAAAGCGCCGCCTCGAGGCCGAGCTCGAGCCCGCCCTCGCCTGACGGCGTCGGCGGCCCTCGCTCAGAGCTTCGTCGCGATCAGGGTGAACAGGGCGACGAAGCCCGTCATCGTTGACCCGCTGAGGACGACCAGCGCCTGAGTCATCGTGCGTTGCGTGCCGTCGATGCGCGTGCTGACCTCCGAGAAGCCGGCCCTGCACTCCGAGCGCAGGTGGGTGACGTCCGACCTCAGAGATCCCAGTTCCGAGTCGATTCGGTCGAAGCGCTCGTCCAAGCGCTCCTCGCTCCAGGTCTGCGCCATGCAACTCATTGTCTCAGACCGGGTGTGACGAAACCGGGGAGAATGTGCCGAAACCGAGGAGGGATTCCATGCCGTTCATTCAGGTTCACTGGTACGAGGGAAGAAGCGACGAGCAGAAGGCGGAGATCGCTCGGCGGATCGAATCGGCCCTGGTCGAGGTCGCCGGCGTCGCTCCCGATCACTGCTGGGTGAAGTTCTCCGACTCCTCGAAGGCCGACTTCATCATCGGCGAGAAGCCCGAGGGCTGAAGCCTACGAGAGCCCGACCCGCTCGAGCTCCCGCTCGAGGCCGGGGGCGAGGGTGCGGGCGAAGGTGGCGGTCAGGTGGCTCTTGTCGCGGTAGACGAGGGCGTCACCGATCACCGCCCGGCAGAGGTCGCCGGGACAGACCTCCGGGGTCAGGTCGATCAGGTGCGCCCCCGGCGCGGACTCGGCGGCCCTGACGTCGAATTCCTTGTGCTTGTCGATCTCACGTTGGAACGCGCATGAATCGAGGCGGTCGGGATCTTCGGAGACGCAGCTGGGGACGTCGCTCGAGGAAGCCGGCAGGTCCTTGATCACGATCGTCCTCAGGCCGGCATCGTGGATTCGGTTCAGGGTCGAGCGGTAGCCGGACTCCATCGCAGCCGCGCCGGCGTCGCCGCTGAGTTCCCTTCCCTCGCCGTCATACGGGGTGTAGACGGTGTCGCCGCTCATCACGACGGTCGCCGTTCGCGGATCGCCGGCTTCGATCCGGCGCAGGGTCTCCTCACGCCATTCGTCGCACTGCGAGTACTCGCGCTCGGCGACCATGCTGCGGATCCTGACCTCGCCCGGGGTGCATTCGGCCTTGGTCAGGGTGATCAGGCGCCAGTGCCTGGCTTCTGCGAGCGCCTCGAGCGCCGGGAAGTACTGCATCGCGTGCGAGTCGCCGAACAGGATCAGGGTTCGCTTGCCGTCGGGATCGCCGTAGAGGCAGCGGTTCGAGTTGGTGCCCTCGATGCCGACGAGGCAGCCGTCGTAATAGGCGCGGGAGCGGTCCTCCCTCGCCCGCAGCGGGTTCGGCCGGATCGCCTTGGCGCTGCGCTGGGGCCGCGGCTGTTCGGCCAGCGCCTCGGCGCCCTTGACATCGGCCAGCGGGGCGGTCTCGACCTTCGGCTGGAGGTCGGTTAGGAGAAGGCCGGCGCCGACGCCGACCGCCATGCAGCTGAGGCCGAGCGCGAGGGCGCGATTGGGGCGGCGCGAGAGCGCCCGCGAAAGCCGGACCGGATCCTCGACGAGGACGTGGCTGGCGGCGGCCGGGACCCAGGAGACGGCGACGACGGCGAGGCCGGCGGCGACCGAGAGCGGTCCCCAGAGCGCCGCCGCGAAGATCAGCGCCGGCCAGTGCCAGAGGTACCACGAGTAGGAGATGCGGCCGACGTGGCGCACGGGAGCGAGCGAGAGGAGCGCGGCCGGGGCGCCCCTGGCCTCGGCGTGGATCGAGGAGCCGGCGAGGATCAGGCAGGCGGTCCCGAGCGTCGGCAAGAGGGCGGCGGTGCCCGGGAACGGGGTGCCGGCGTCGTAGGCGAACGCCGCGTAGAGGACCGCCGCGAGCCCGGCCCAGCCGATCGCCGCCGCCGCGCGCCGCGGCAGGCGGACGGCGCCGAGCAGGGCGAGGGCGGCGCCGAGGCCGAGCTCCCAGGCGCGCCCGAAGGTCGAGAAGTAGGCGGCGGCCGGCTGCTCGTCGGTGAGGCGGATGCCGAGCGCCAGCGACCCGAGGACGAGGATCGCGAGGGCGACCCAGAGGACCGGTCTGACCGAGAGGCCGCGGCGTCGGTGGAACCAGGTGACCGCGAGGATCAGGGTCGGCCAGACGACGTAGAACTGCTCCTCGATCGCCAACGACCAGAGGTGGAGGACCGGACTCGGTTCGACGTCCTGGGCGAAGTAGTCGACCGACTGCGCCGCAAAGTGCCAATTGGCGGTGTAGAGCGCGGAGCTGATGATGTCGCCGGAGACTTCGACGGCGCGCAGCGGCGAGAGCAGGACCATCGAGAAAATCCCGACCGCGGCGAGCACGACCCCGGTCAGCGGCAGCAGGCGCTTGGCGCGCCGGGCGTAGAAGCCGCGCAGCGAGATGCCCCCCGTCCGGTCGATCTCGCCGAGCAGGAGGCGGGTGATCAGGAAGCCCGAGATCACGAAGAAGACGTCGACGCCGACGTAGCCGCCCCCGAGGAAGGGGACGCCGGCGTGGCAGAGCAGGACAGTCGCTATCGCGAGGGCGCGGAGCCCCTCGATGTCAGGCCGAAATCCATTTGCTTCCTTGGAACCGATTCTTGACCTCATTAGTCAACTTTAGAAGGTCCCGGTCGTGCGTGTCGGCCGGGTGCGGCGGTGGGCCTGACGTGCCAGCCAGCCCATCGCCCTGGTGACCAGAAAGGGTCGGGCCCGCTCGGCGCGGTGCCCTCCTGCCACTACCCAGAGCCGGACCCTGGGGAACTTCGCCGCGAATGCGCTGTTCATGTTTAGCGGAACGACCCTGTCGGCGCGGCCCTGGACCACCAGCAGGGGCTCGACGGCCCGCCTCCGCAGGGGCGATAGGCGGAGCCTGGTCGAGGGGCCGGCTTGGATCTGCTCGAAGTAGGTCGGCCCGTAGACGCCGAGCGGCCATTCCCAGCCGAGGAGGTCGGAGACCGGCGCCTTCGCCACCGCCGCCGAGATCAGGCCGTCGCCGCTGAGGAGCGCCGCCAGGGTCCCCCCCGCCGACGAGCCGTAGGCATAGACCCGCTCGACGCCGAAGCGATGGCGGAGCCGGCGCGCTTCCGCTCGCGCCCGGGCGACCGCGGCCGGCAGGTCGCCGAGCGGATAGCGGACGTAGTGGGGCCTGAACCCGGCCGCGCGGGCGGCCCCCCTGGTGAGCGCTTCGAAGCTGGGGTCGTCGAAGAGGAAGGAACCGCCGTGGAAGAGGAGCAGGTGGGGTCGCGGAGGGGGCGGGGGCGCCCCGCCGGGGGCGGCGCCGGCGGCGGCGGGCAGCCAGAGGGCGAGGACGAGGGTGGCGAGGGCGGTGAGCCGGCGGCGGTCGGGAATCAGGCGGCAGCCCGCTTCACGCCGATCCCGAGGTCGCGGCCGTCGATGCTCGTCGCCCGGTCGGGATCGCCGTCGTAGGAGACCGAGGTCGCCAGCACCTCACCGGTGAGATAGGGCTCGTGCTCGCGGGCCGCCGCGAGGAGCTCGCCGTCGCCGCCGAGCACGAGCTCGATCCGGTCGCTGATCTCCAAGCCCGCCGCCTTGCGTGCGTTCTGGACCGCGTGGACGACCTCGCGGGCCCAGCCCTCGCGGACGAGCTCGTCGTCGAGCTCGAGCTGGAGGGCGACGGCGTGCCCCGCGTCGGCCTCGACCTCGTAGCCGGCGAGCGGCTGGAGGGCGAGCGAGAGGTCCTCGACCCGGAGCATGTGCTCGTCGCCGTCGACGTTGATCCCGACCTCCCCCCCGTTGCCGATCACCTCCGCCACGTGGGCGGGATCGAGGGCGGCGACGGCGGCGGCGACCTGGGGCATCCGCTTGCCGAAGCGCGGACCGAGGGCTCGGTAGTTCGGTTTCACCTCGTAGCTGACCAGCTCCGACTCGTCGGAGACGAAGTCCAGCTCCTTGACGTTGAGCTCGGCGGTGACGAGGGCGGCGCCGGCTTCGATCGCGGCGCGCTCGGCGTCGTTGGCGACGACGACGGCGCGGCGCAGCGGCTGCCTGACCTTGGCCTTCGCCTGCGCCCGCGCCGCCCGACCGAGCTCGACCGTGAGCCGGACCGCCTGCATCGACCGCTCGAGGGCCTCGTCGCGGAGGTCGGCGTCGACGACGGGAAAGTCGCGCAGGTGGACGGAGCCCACCCGCTCGCCCTCGGCGGGCTCGCCGCTGAGGTTGAGGTGGATCTCGTCGGCGAGGAAGGGTGTGAACGGAGCCAGCAGGGCGACGGTCTCGAGCAGGCAGTGGTGGAGCGTCGAGAACGCGGCGCGGTCGCCGTCCCAGAAGCGGCGGCGGGAGAGCCGCACGTACCAATTCGAGAGCTCCTCGACGTACTCGGCGATCGCGCGGCCGGCGGCGGTGCAGTCGAAAGCGTCCATGCGCTCGCGCACCGTCGCCGTCGTCGCCTGGAGCCTCGAGATCGCCCAGCGGTCGAGCTCGGTCTCCGGCTCGTGGGTCCCGAGGCTCCCCGCCTCGATCCCCTCGGCGTTGGCGTAGAGGACGAAGAACGAGTAGGTGTTCCAGAGCGTCAGCAGGAACTGGCGCACGGCCTCGCCGACGGTCTCGACCGAGAAGCGATAGCCGGCCCATGGCTGCTGGGTGGCGAGGTAGTACCAGCGGAAGGCGTCGGCGCCGTGGGTGGCGAGGACGTCCCAGGGGTCGACGACGTTGCCGCGGCTCTTCGACATCTTCTGGCCGTCGGGGTCGAGGATCAGGCCGAGGCAGACGCAGTTGCGAAAGCTCGAGGTCCCGAACAGCAGGGTCGACTCGGCGAGCAGCGTGTAGAACCAACCGCGGGTCTGGTCCTGGGCCTCGCAGATGTAATCGGCCGGGAACCGCTCCTCGAACTCGGCCTCGTTCTCGAACGGGTAGTGGAACTGCGCGAACGGCATCGCGCCGCTGTCGTACCAGGTGTCGATCACCGAGTCGACGCGGCGCATCTCGCCGCCGCACTTCTCGCAGCCGACGACGACCTCGTCGATGTAGGGGCGGTGCAGGTCCTCGGGCACCTCGCCCCGGGCGCGCTCGCGGAGCTCGGCGACCGAGCCGGCGCAGAAGCGCCCGTCGCAGCCGTCCTCCCGGCACTCCCAGATCGGCAACGGGGTGCCCCAGTAACGATCGCGGGAGAGCGCCCAGTCGACGTTGTTCTCGAGCCATTTCCCGAACCGCCCGTGCTTGACGTGCTCGGGGTGCCAACCGATCTCCTCGTTGTTGGCGAGCAGCTCGTCGCGGGCGGTCGAGGTGGCGACGTACCAGCTCGACTTCGCGTAGTAGAGGAGCGGCGTCCCGCAGCGCCAGCAGTGGGGGTAGGCGTGCTCATAGACCTGCTCACGGAACAGGGCGCCGCTCGCCTCGAGCCGGGCGATCAGGCGTTTGGTCACCGCGGGGTCTTTGACGAGCTCGCCGGCGAAGCCGGTGACCCGCTCGTCGAAGCGTCCCTCCAGCGTGACCGGGTTGTAGAGGGTGCCGTGATCGGTCGGATCGAAGATGCCGGCCGCGGCGGCGAGCGCGTAGTCGTCCTCGCCGAATGCGGGGGCCATGTGGACGAGGCCGGTGCCGTCTTCGGTGGTGACGAAGTCGCCGGCCAGGATCCGGAAGGCGTTCTCCGGCCCGCCGTCCTCGAGCTCGAAGAGCGGTCCGCGGTAGGCGCGGCCGACGAGCTCGGAGCCGGGGAAGCGATCGAGGACCTCGGCGCCCTCGCCCAGCACCCGCTCGACCAGCTGCTCGGCGACGATCAGGATCTCCTTGCCGACCCGGGCCCTGACGTACGTGACCTCGGGGGCGACGGCGACGGCGACGTTCCCGGGCAGGGTCCAGGGCGTAGTCGTCCAGACCAGCAGCGACTCGCCCTCGGCGTCCTCGAGGGCGAAGCGGACGTAGATGCTGGGGTCCTCGACGTCCTCGTAGCCGGATGCCACCTCGTGTGAGGAGAGCGCGGTGCCGCAGCGCGGGCAGTAGGGGACGACCTTGTGGCCCTCGTAGAGCTTCTCCTTGTCCCAGAGTCGGCGCAGGCTCCACCAGACCGACTCGATGTAGTCGTCCTCGAGGGTCACGTAGGGGTCGTCGAGATCGAGCCATACGCCGGTCCTCTCGGTCAGGCGGTTCCACTCCTCGACGTACTCGAAGACCGAGGCCCGGCACCTGGCGTTGAACTCGGCGATCCCGTACTCCTCGATCTCCTGCTTGGAGGAGATCCCGAGCTGTTTTTCGACCTCGAGCTCGACCGGCAGGCCGTGGCAGTCCCAGCCGGCCTTGCGCGGCACCCGGTAGCCGCGCATCGTCTTGTAGCGCGGGTAGACGTCCTTGAAGACGCGGGCGAAGACATGGTGGGATCCCGGCCGGCCGTTGGCCGTCGGCGGTCCCTCGTAGAAGCTCCAGACCTCGGCGTCGTCGCGGTTGGCGAGCGAGCGGGCGAAGACGTCGCCCTGGCGCCAGCGCTCGAGGACGCGCTCCTCGAGCTCGGGAAAGGACTGCTTCGCGTCGACCGGTCGGAAACCTGGCATGAGCGGGAGATTCTAGGAGGGGGCGCTCACCAGACGAGGACGAAGTCGCCCGGGTCATGCGGATTCACGTAGGCGGGAAGGACAAGGCCGGCCTCCATGCGGTTGGCGACGAAGACGGGCATCGTCTCCCTCGACGTCGCGCCGCGGCGGTCCTGGCCCGGGAAATCGAGCTCGAGCTTCAGCCTCATCACCGGCATCTCGTTGAGTTCGGCGTGGCTGGAGGCGTCGAGGATCGTCGCCGTGCCGCGGATCCCGTTCCGGAACACCCAGTCCTGGTGTTCGCCCTTGCGCTTCTGCCGCCGGCCCCAGGCGATCAGACCGAGGGCGACGATCACCCAGATCACGCCGATCGAGGCGAGGATGCCCGCCACCTCCGAGATGCCGCCGAGCGCGAGCGGGACGACCACCATCGCCAGCCCGGCGAGCCCGAAGAAGGCGATCAGCCCGATGCCGGTGCGGTTCACCTGCATGGCTAGACCGCCGCCTCCGCGCACTCGGCCCGGATCCGCTCGGCGACGTGCGAGGTGGCGCGGCAGAGCGCCTCGAGGGTGGCGGCGTCGGGGTCGTCCTCCTCGATGCTCCCCAGCAGGGCGCCGTAACAGAGCTCGAACGAGAAGTCGTCGGGCGGTTCGGTCGCGAGCCAGTCGATCAGCGCTGGCGAGAACAGCTGGCGCAGCCAGTTGGTGTCCTGGAACGGGCTGGTGGTCACCGCGTAGCGCTCGTTCAGCGCCACGCTCTCGGTCCAGAGCTTGGAGTGCCGGGCTTCGAACCCGTAGAACTCGTCGTCGCGGGTGCTGCGTCCGCGGCGCACGCAGAACACCCGGGGGGCGAACTCGGTCGATCCCTCCGCCTCGGTCAGGACGACGTTGAAGCGAAAGTTCTTGTTGCGCTTGTAGGCGAGTTGGCCGACGACCCCGGCGGCTCCGCCGGGCAGGGTGCCGCGGGCGGCGGGCTCGATCCGGCAGTGCTTGGACTCGACCAGCAGCGGGGTCAGGGCGTCCGCCTGGACCGACGCGAGAGTCTCGAGGCCGTGGGTCGAGGCGAACGACGAGTAGGTGGCCTCGAGGTCTGCCATCGGCCCAGCCTACGCGCGGGGCCCGCTAGGCTGCCGCCCGATGGCGACCGTCTACGACCTCAACGGCAAGGTTGCGCTGGTCACCGGCGCGGCCCGCGGGATCGGCTTCGAGACCGCCCGCCAGCTGCATCTGCGCGGCGCCTCGGTCGCCGTCCTCGACATCGACGGCGGGCTCGCCGCCGAGTCGGCCGAGCGGATCGGCGAGCGCGCGATCGGGATCGGCGCCGACGTCACCGACCACGGCGCGATGCAGGCCGCCGTCGCCGAGACGGTCGAGAGGTTCGGCGGCCTCGACGTCGCGGTCGCCAACGCCGGCATCGCCCAGAAGGAGTTCGCGACGACCCGCGCGATCTCCGGCGAGGAATGGGAGCGGGTCTTCGAAGTCGACCTGCTCGGGGTCTGGCGCACGGTCCGCGCCGCCCTCCCCCAGGTCGTCGAGCGCAAGGGTCAGGTGATCGTCATCTCCTCCGTCTACGCCTTCGCCAATGGCTTCGGCAACAGCCCCTACGCGGTGGCGAAGTCCGGAGTCGAGTCGATGGGCCGCACCCTGCGGGTCGAGCTCGCACCGCACGGGGCCAGCGCCACCGTCGGCTACTTCGGCTGGGTCGACACCAAACTCGTCCAGGACACCTTCGAGCAAGAGGCGGCCGACCGGATCAAAGAGCTCTCGCCCGATTTCCTCCTCAAGCGGATCACCCCGGCCGAGGCCGCCGCCGGGCTGGTCCGCGGAATCGAGGAACGCGCCCCCCGCGTCTTCGTGCCGAAGTGGTGGCGCTATGTCTCCGCCTTCCGCGGCCTCATCAACCCCCTGCTCGATCGGCGGATGGAGAAGGACGAGAAAACCGCAGCGCTGGTCCGCGACCTCGACGCCAAACCCGGCTAACCCCCGCGCTTCAGCACTTGACCACACGGGAGTGTGGGAAATCGTTGAAGCGAGCTACCGGGTCTGGCGCTCGAGGAGGCGGATGATCGACTCGTAGGCCTCGCCGGTGGCGCGGGTGAGGCCGATCTCGCAGGTTCGGTTGCTCGAGAGGTGGGCGTCGAAGTCGGGCCCGCTCTGCACCTCGGCCGCCTCCGGGGCAGTCGCGGCCGCGGTCAGCTCGGGGTTGCTGATGCCGCGATCGCCGGCGAATCCGCAGCAGGTCGCCGAGGGCGGGACGTGGACCTCGTCGGCGAGGGCGGCGGCGATCGTGCGCAGTCGCGGCGCCAGACCCATGTGGCGGGTGGCGCAGGTCGGGTGGATCGTGGCCGAGCCGGTTTTCTCGCGGACCTCCAGCCCGGGCAGCAGGCGGTCGTGCGCCCAGGTCACCGAGTCGAGGACCTCGATCCCGTCGACGTCGAGCAGCGCCTGCGTGCAGGAGGCGGCGTCGATCACGATCGGGAGGGCACCGTCCCCGCTCCAGCGGCGCAGCCTCTCGGCCATCTCCCCCTGCTTGTGGCCGGCCGCGGCGCCGAGCCCTTTGGAGCCGAAGGGGAGGCCGCAGCAGCTGCCGCCGACGTCCTCGGGGATCCAGACCGGGAGGCCGGCGCGACGGGAGACCTCGACCAACGCCCGGACCGGGTTGCCGCCGAAGATCCGGTTCGTGCAGGACGGGACGTAGACCGCCGCCGCTCCCTCCCTCGAGGTTGTGGGGAGCGGGCCTGCCGGGCCCGGCAGGCCCCTGCCGCGGGCGCTGCGGCGGGCCAGCGGCCCGCCGAGCCGCAGCGCCAGCCGCGAGGCCCGCTCGACCGCGCCCCAGCGCTTCGCCGCCCGCAGCGCCCAGGCTTCCGCCCGCGGCGTGTGCAGCTCGGCGCGCTGTTCCTTGACCATCGCCCCGACGTCGATCCCGACCGGACAGGCGAGCTGGCAGGAGCCATCGGCGGCGCAGGTGTCGAGGACGTCGTACTCGTACTCCTCGAGCAGCGCCCGCAGGACCGGCGAGCCGGGCGGCTGGCGCGCCATCTCGCGGCGGAGGACGATCCGCTGTCGCGGGGTCGTCGTCAGGTTGCGGCTCGGGCAGACCGGCTCGCAGAAGCCGCACTCGACGCAGGTGGTGGCAGACCCCTCGATCATCGGCGTCGTTTTCAGGTTCCGCAGGTGGACGCCGGGGTCGCGGTTGAGGACGACCCCCGGCGCGAGGACGCCGTCGGGGTCGGCGAGCCGCTTGACCCGCCACATCAGCTCGGTCGCCCGCTCGCCCCACTCCCGCTCCACGTAGGGGGCCATGTTGATCCCGGTTCCGTGCTCGGCCTTCAGGGAGCCGTCGTACTTGCCGACGATCAGCTCGACCAGCTTCGCCATGAAGGCCTCGTAGCGCTCGACGTCCTCCGCTTTGGCGAAGTCGGGGGTGAGCATGAAGTGGAGGTTGCCGGCGGACGCGTGACCGGCGACCCCGGGCAGGAACCCATGCTCGCCGAGCAGCGCCTGGAGGTCGCGGGCGCCCTCGGCGATCCGCTCCGGCGGCACGCAGACGTCCTCGACGATCAGCGCCGTGCCGGCCGGCCGCAGCTTGCCGATCAACCCGTGGAGGCCCTCGCGGACGCGCCAGGCGAGCGCGATCGACTCGGGGTCGCGGGTGAAGTCGAGCGGCCGGATCGTCGGGTGGGAGGCGAGGATCTCGTCCGCCCGGGAGAGATGGTCGTCGAGCGCGCCGTCGTCCTCGGCTCCGAACTCGACCAGCAGGACCGCCGACTCCGGCGGCAGCTCCTTCCACTCCTCGGGAGCGCCGACCATGTTCCAGGCGGCGGTGATCAGGGCCGGCGCGACCATCAGCTCGACCGCGGTGGCGCCGGCTTCGACGAAGTCGCGGACCGGGGCGATCGCCTCGTCGATCCCGGCGAAGTGGATCCAGGCGGTCGTCGTCCGCGCCGGCAGCGGCACGGTCTCGAAGGTGGCCTCGGCGACGAAGGCGAGCGTCCCCTCGGAGCCGATCACCAGGCGACGGAAGATCTCGAGCGGCTCGTCGGCGTCGAGGAACGCGCAGAGCCGGTACCCGGTCGTGTTCTTGATCGCGAACTTGCGCCGGATCCGCTCGCTGAGCTCGGCGTCGGCGCGGATCTCGTCGCGGATCGCCTCGAGCCCGGCGACCAGCTCCGGCTCGGCGGCCGCGAAGCGCTCCGCGGCGCCGTCCGCGGCGGTGTCGACGACGGTGCCGGACGCGAGCACCAGCTTCATCGAGCGGACCGTCGAATAGGAGTCCTTGGTCGTCCCGCAGCGCATCCCGCCCGAGTTGTTGGCGACGACGCCGCCGACGGTCGCGATGTCGGTGCTCGCCGGGTCCGGCCCAAGCTTGCGGCCGTGCGGGGCGAGGACGCGGTTGGCATGGCCGAGGACGGTTCCCGGCCTGACCCTGGCGATCGCCCCCTCGTCCTCGACCGCGACGCCGCCGAAGTGGCGGCGGACGTCGACCAGGATCCCGCTGCCCTGTCCCTGGCCGTTGAGGCTCGTGCCGCCGGCGCGGAAGGTCACCGGGATCCCCTTCTCGCGGCCGTAAGCGAGCACCGCGGCGACATCCTCGGCGTCGTGGGCCATGACCACCGCCCGGGGGAAGAGGCGGTACGGGCTGGCGTCGGATGCGTAGCGGACGAGGTCGCTGGCGCGGCCGAGGACGCGGTCGGGACCAAGCAGCGCCTCGAGCTCGGCGCGGAGCCCGTCGGGGGTGCCGCCCGCGAGCTCGTCGGGGGCGCGGTCGGACGCGGCCTCGGGCGCCTCCGGAGCGAGCGCCTGGATGTTCCGCTCGAGCAGCGCCATCGGCCGGTTAGAAGAGGGACATGCCCGGGGCGACGGGGACTTCGACCAGCTCCGGGCGCGAGGAGGAGAGCGCCGTGGCGAGAGCGTCGCGGACCTCGTCGCGCCCGCCGGCGCGGTTGGCGTTGACGCCGTAGCCGGCCGCGACCGCGGCGACGTCGAGCTCGGGGAGGTCGAGGCCGGGAGCGCCCGTCACCTGCTCGACCTAGGCGAACCACTTGAGGATCGCGTACTCGGAGTTGCGCAGGACCAGGAAGGTGACGGGGGTTTGGTAGGCAACGGCGCTCCAGAACGCGCTGACCGCGTACTGGACCGATCCCTCGCCGATCACGCAGACGACCGGCCGATCGGGCTGGGCGAGCTGAACCCCGACCGAGGCCGCGAGCCCGAAGCCGAGGCCGCCGCCGGCGCTGAAGTAGTAGCTGCCCGGGCGCGAGAGGCGGAGCTGGTTGCGCAGGGCCAGGGTGCTGGAGGGCGACTCGAGGACGACGATCGCGTCGTCGGGCAGGACCTCGCCGAGGGCGGTGTGGACGGTGGAGGAGTTGAGCGGGTCCTCGGCCGGGATCTCCTGCGGACCGGGGTTGGGCTCGGGTGCCGGGCGCGAGGACTCCGGCACGGTCGCGACCAGGGCCCGCAGGGTGAGGGCGACGTCGGCGACGATCGCGTCCCCCATCGGCGCCCGCGCGGCCTCGTCGGGGTCGCTGGTGATCGCGACCAGCTCGGCGCCCTCGGGCAGCAGCGGTCCGGGGATGTACGGGTAGTACGGGAAGACCGAGCTGCCGGCAACGAGGATCAGTTCGTGACCCTCGAGGGTCTGCCCGACCGGGCCGATCGCCGGCGGCAGGACGCCGCGGAAGTTCGGATGATCCTCGGGGAAGCCGAGCTGGGCGCCACCGGTCGCCGGGCTGGCCCAGACCGGGAGGCGCTGGCGCTCGGCGAGGGCGATCGCCGCGTCCCAGCCGCCGCTGGCGTCGATGTCGGGGCCGGCGACGAGGACCGGGTTGGAGGCGGCGTCGAGCCGCTCGGCGAGGCGCGCGAGCGCCTCGGGGCCGGCGACCGCGCGGCCGTCGACCTCGCGCGCGATCGCGTGGCCGGCATCGGCGGCGTCGACCTCGGCGTCCCAGTCGTCCATCGGGATCGAGACGAAGACCGGGCCCTTCGGCGGCAGCGAGGCGAGGTGGGTGCCGTGAGCCAGGGCCAGCGGCACGTCCTCGGCCCGGGCCGGCTCGTAGGACCACTTGACGAGCGGGTGCGGCATCCGGATCGCGTCGCGGTTGGTGAGGTTCGCCTGGAGGGTGATCTGGGCCCGGGCCTGCTGGCCGGCGGTGACGAGGACCGGCGAGTGGTTCGCCTGGGCGTTGAAGATCGCCCCCATCGCGTTGCCGACCCCCGGCGCGGTGTGGAGGTTGGCGATCGAGGGCCTGCCGGAGGCCTGCGCGAAGCCGTCGGCCATGCCGACGACGACCGCCTCCTGGAGGCCGAGCACGTAGCGGAAGTCGGACGGGAACTCGGCCAGCATCGGCAGCTCGGTCGAGCCCGGGTTGCCGAACATCGTCGTCATCCCGTGCGCACGGAAGAGGTCGAAGCTGGCCTCGCGAACCGATGGCATCGCGGGCACCTTATCCCGCGGGTTCAAGAGCGAGGGGGATGTCTCCGATAACGGATGGACATGGCTCGGCGAGGAAAGCTCACGATCGTCCTGCTCGGCGTCGCCGTGCTCGCCGCGTCCCTGATTTCGATCGCCGCCGCCGCCCCGAGCTCGACCCGCCTGATCCATGCAGAAGGCAGGATCGTCCCGATTCCGGCCTCGATCCCCCACGAAGAGGGCGACATGGTCGACAGCCGCATCCTCCCCGACCTGCGCTGGCTGGCCTCGCACTATCCGATCTACGTCTCCGACGGCTACTCGGGGCCGCTCCCGAACGGCGAGCGCGCGGGCTGCAACCGCTGCCACACGCGCAACTCCGACCATTACAACGGCCTCGCCCTCGACATCGTCCCGGTCGGGGCGAGCAGCCGCTGCGACCGGCTATGGCGGCCGATCACCCGACTCGCACGCTGGGCCGAGCCGCGCCAGAACCTGCCGGCGCCGCCGTTCCGCTGGGTCGGCTACGAGGGCGACGCCGGCCACGGTTGCGGGCACCATCTCCACCTCTCCTGGAACCACGCCCCCGCCCGCGAGTACACGCTCGCCGAATGGGTCGAAGTGCTGGGCTCACGGCCGACGATGGCGTTGCCGAAGAAGAGCGCGCCGGCCCAACGACACATCAAGGCGCCGCCGGGCGGCGTCCCGATGATCGAACCCGGCGGCCTCGAGGCCCGGCGAATCGACTAGCGGCCGCTTCTCCGCCGGCACGGCCGGGGCGGGGCGGGTTCTAGGATGGGGCGGATGCGCCGCTCACTCGCAGCCGTGGCACTGGTTGCCGCGCTGGCACTAGCCGGCTGCGGCTCCGGCTCCGACGACGAGACCCCCGTCGCCTGCCTCGAAGGGGCGAACGCCTACGTCGCCGCCCTCGGCGATGCCCCGACCCACATGAAGCTGCGGGGCGAGGTGCCGATCTCGGACTGCCTGGTCGAGAACCAGAATGCCGGCGACCTCGCCCGGGTCGGCTCGGCGATGCTGAAGGCGGCGACCACCCTCAACACCGAGGCCCGGGCGGACCCGGGCGGAACGGCCAATTTCGAGCTCGGCTTCCTGATCGGCAAGGCGACGGCGGGCGCCGAGGACACGCAGGGGATCCACGCCGAGCTCCTGCGCAGGCTCGAGAGCGCAGCGCGCTACAGCCCGAGCGACGCGGGGCTCCCCGCGGTCTTCCTCGCGACCTACGAGGAGGGCTTCGACGCCGGCATCGAACGCGGCTGAATACGCTTCGGGCACAACGAATTCCGATGGAGGCGACGACTTTGACCGAGCAGCTCTGGGGTGGCGAGACCACCAAGGCAGTTGACAACTTCCCCGTGTCGGGCGAGCGGGTCCCGGTTCCGGTGATCCGCTGGCTGGGCCGGATCAAGGGTGCGGCGGCCGCCGTCAACGGTGAGCTGGGCGAGCTCGACCCCGGCCAGGCGGAGCGGATCTCGGCCGCCGGCGAGGCGGTCGGCAACGGCGAGCACGACGACCAGTTTCCGGTCGACGTCTTCCAGACCGGCTCCGGCACGTCTTCCAACATGAACGCCAACGAGGTGATCGCCAACCTCGCCGGCGACGGCGCCCATCCCAACGACCACGTCAACATGGGCCAGTCCTCCAACGACGTCTTCCCGTCGGCGGTCCACCTCGCGGCGCTCGGCGAGGTCAGCCACGACCTGCTGCCCGCGATGGGCGCGCTCGGGGCCTCGCTGGAGGCGAAGGCTGAGCAGTTCGCCGACGTCGTCAAGGCCGGGCGCACGCACCTGATGGACGCGGTTCCGGTGACGCTCGGGCAGGAGTTCGGCGGCTACGCCGCCCAGGTGCGGCTCGGCGTCCAGCGGATCGAGGCGACCCTGCGCCGGGTCGGCCAGATCCCGCTCGGCGGCACCGCGACCGGGACCGGCCTCAACACCCACCCCGAGTTCGCCGCCAAGGTCCGCGAGAAGCTCGCCGCCGACACCGGCCTGTCGATCTCCGAGCCGCTCGACCGCTTCGAGGCCCAGGGCAACCGCGACGCCCTCGTCGAGCTCTCGGGAGCGCTCAAGGTCTACGCGGTCTCGCTCAACAAGATCGCCAACGACCTGGCGCTGATGGGCTCCGGCCCCCGCGCCGGCCTCGCCGAGCTGCGGCTGCCCGAGCTCCAGAAGGGCTCCTCGATCATGCCCGGCAAGGTCAACCCGGTGATCCCCGAGGTCGTGATCCAGGTCGCCGCCCAGGTGATCGGCAACGACGCCGCGATCACCGTCGCCGGCAGCCAGGGCCAGTTCGAGCTCAACGTCCGGGTGCCGTTGATCGCCCGCAACCTGCTCGACTCGATCAAGCTGCTGGCCTCCGCCTCGCGCCTGCTCGACGAGAAATGCGTGACCGGGCTCGAGGCCAACGAGGAGATGACCGAGCGCCACGCCGAGGCGACGCTGGCGACCGCGACCGCCCTCAACCCGCACATCGGCTACGACCGCGCCGCCGACATCGTCAAGTCCGCGGCCGAGTCCGGGCGCAGCCTGCGCGAGGTCGCGCTCGAGCAGGGCGTCGAGCCCGCGGTCCTCGAGGAGGCTCTCGACCACCGCCGCATGGCCCGCCCCCCCGACTCCTAGCTCGCCGCTACCCCGTTGGGCTTCGGGCTGACGAGCGCTCGCAGCCCGCCGACGGGCCGAAATGTCCAGTCCGGGCCGACATATCGGCCCGTCGGCGGGGGGGATTAGCCCTGGAGGGTGATGAAGCGCTCCTCGGTCAGCTCCTGGACCGCGTAGGCGGGACCCTCGCGGGTGTTGCCCGAGTCCTTGACGCCGCCGTAGGGCTGCTGGTCGGCGCGGAAGGTCGGCACCTCGTTGATAAGCACGCCGCCGAACTCGAGCGTCTCGGCGGCCTCGAGGCCGCGTCCCATGTCGCGGGTGAAGACGCCCGCCTGGAGCCCGAACTTCGAGTCGTTCGCCATCCTCAGCGCCTCGCCGAAGTCGGCGAAGCGGTCGATCGTCGCGACCGGGCCGAAGATCTCCTCGCACCAGACCTTGGCGTCCCTGGGCGGCGCGCCGAGCAGGGTCGGGGCCAGGCAGCGGTCCTCGTCGACCAGCTCGCCGCCGGTCAGGAGCTCGGCGCCGGCATCGACGGCCTCGTCGATCCACTCCTTGACCCGGTCCCGGTCCTCGCCGGTGATCAGGGGACCGACGTCGGTGTCCGGGTCGAGCGGGTCACCGACCACGAGCTTCTCGACGTTGGCCACCAGCCGCTCGGTGAAGGCGTCGGCGAGGGCCTCGTGGACGAGGATGCGCTGGATCGAGATGCAGCTCTGGCCGGCGTGCGAGTAGGCGTGGATCCGGGCTTTGTCCGCCGCCGCTTCCCAGTCACCGTCCTCGTTGACGATCAGCGGCGCGTTCGAGCCGAGCTCGAGGTTGACCTTCTTGTGCGGCACCGAGCTGCGGATGCCCCAGCCGACCCCGGCCGATCCGGTGAAGGTGATCGCCTTGGTCAGCTCGTGCTCGACGATCGCGTTTCCGACCTCCGAGCCGGGCCCGGGGACGACGCTGAGCCAGCCATCGGGAAGGCCCGCCTCGAGCAGGATCTCGGCCAGCTTCAGGGCCGAGATCGGGGTCTGGCCGGCGGGCTTGAGGACGATCGAGTTGCCGGCCGCGATCGCCGGGCCGAGCTTGTGGGCGACGAGGTTGAGCGGGAAGTTGAAGGGGCTGATCGCGCCGACGACCCCGTAGGGGACGCGCAGCATCACGCCGAGCTTGCCGGCGCCCGAGGAGGAGGCCTCCATCGGCACCGTGCCGCCGGTCAGCTTGCGGGCCTCCACCGCGGAGAAGCGCAGCGTGTCGACGCAGCGGGTTGCCTCGACGGTCGCGGTCTTGATCGGCTTGCCCGCCTCGGCGGCGATCGCCGCGGCGAGCTCCTCGATCCGCTCCCCGACCAGCTCCGCGGCCCGTTCGAGGGTCTCGGCGCGGGCGTGCTGGGGGAAGTCGGCGGTCTCGAAGGCCTCGTGGGCCGCCCTGGCGGCGCGGTCGATCAGCTCGGCGTCACCCTGGGCGACACGGCCGACGGGCGAGCCGTCGTACGGGCTGTTGACCTCGTCCCAATTGCCGGTCTCGACCCACTCACCGGCGACGAGGAGCTTGTGGTCGACCGCCTTCAGATCCTGAGTAGCCATTCCCGAACCTCCTCCGTTGGTTCCTATCTCCCAGACTAGAGCAGGCCGCTACTCGCTCATGCCGAACTGTGTTCCCGAAACATGCGACGACTGCTGATCCTGACAGCGCTGTTCCTCGCCGTTCTCGCTCCCAACGCCGGGGCGGCCGTCTCCTGGGTCGTCACCGGCCACGGATTCGGCCACGGCGTCGGGATGAGCCAGTACGGCGCCTACGGCTACGCCAAGCACGGCAAGGGCTACCGCTACATCCTCGGGCACTACTACCGGGGGACGACGGTCGGCAAGCTCTCGGGGACCCGCGTCGTCAGGGTCCTGGTCGGGGTGATCGGCGGAGACGTCGGGTTCAGCGGCGCCAGCGGCGCCTGCGGCAAGCGGCTCGACCCCGACCGCGACTACGAGGCCGACCGGGCCGGCCCGCGGGTGAAGCTGCGGAGCGCATCCGGGCGGCCGCTGGCCGACTGCGGCGGCAAGCTGCGGGCGTTCGGCGCCGGGCGGATCGAGATCGCCGGGATCGGGACCTACCGCGGCGCCCTCGAGGTCGTCCCGACCGAGTCCGACGCCGGCGCCCTCAACGCGATCAACGCCGTCCCGATCGACCAGTACGTCAAAGGCGTGATCCCGAACGAGTCGCCGGCCTCATGGCCGCAGGCGGCGCTGCGCGCCCAGGCGATCGCCGCCCGCTCCTACGCGCTCACGGTCCAGGTCGAGGGCAACGGCTTCGACCTCTACGACACGACCAGCAGCCAGGTCTACGAGGGGATCGGCAGCGAGACCGGTTCCACCAACCTCGCGGCGACGGCGACCAGGGGCGAGGTCGTCCTCTACCGAGGCAAGATCGCCGAGACCTACTTCTCAGCCTGCTCGGGCGGCCACACCGAGAGCGTCCAGAACGTCTTCTTCGGCAGCTCGGTCCCCTATCTGGTCGGCGTTCCCGACCCCTACGACTACTACTGCCCGCTCCACACCTGGACCCTGCGCTTCAGCGGGCCCGAGATCAGCGCCAAGCTGGGCGCCTACCTCGACGGCAGGCTGAAGCGGGTCGAAGTGACCAAGCGCGGCGCCTCCCCCCGGATCCTCTGGGCGCGGCTCGTCGGCACCGGCGGCACGTCGATGATCCGCGGCGATCAGCTGGCGGCGGCGCTCGGCGGCTACGACCGCTGGCTCAGCTTCCGCAAGGTGATCAGCGGGCGGGCCGGCGACGCCCGCGCCGAATCCGAGATCAGCGAGGTCACGCCGAGCTCGGGCGGCACCGCGATCGACGCCGGCTACGTCGACTAGCGCGCTCGGGCTCAGCCGTCGGGGTAGGGCTGGATCGGGATGCCGTGGTCCGTCTCGCGCATCCCGCACTCGTAGGCGGCCCCGCCCGGAAGCGTGAGCACGCGGTCGGGGCGGGCCGGGCGCTCGACCGTCAGCTCGAGGTCGGCGACGGAGCAGTTGACCGTGTTGTGCTCGGGACCCTTCGGGTCGGCGTAGACCCAGCCGACGAAGTCCTTGCGCGGGGCCGAGACGCGGCCGCGGACGAGGATGTCGTCGCCGGGGAGGACGAAGGAGCAGGAGTCCGGCGAGTCCTCGATCTCGGCGTCACGGACCTTGCCGAGGCCGCCGAGCCGGTGCTCCTCGCCGTCGAGCCGAAGCATTCCGGAGGGGACCCAGGGCGTCGTCCACGGTCCGACCTTGATCCGGGCGGCGCCGGCGTCGAAGTAGGCGTCGGGGGCGTCGGCGAAGCCGGTCCCCTCGAGCCAGACCCAGCGCTCGGCGTGCTCGGTGCCCCAGTTGTGCCCGACCATGCCCGGCCAGCCGGAGAGCTCGATCGACTCCCCCTCGGCGATTTCGAGGCGGCCGTCGAAACGGGCGAGCGGGACCGGGGCGACGAACTTCGTTTTCGGCAGCGGAGCCTCGTAGAGCCACTCGGCGGGCAGGTAGCGGCAGGGGTCCGCCTCGGTCGAGAAGCTCAGCGACCAGCCGACGGCGAGAGCGTCGGTGTCGACCGAGCCCTCGGCGGCGCGCGGGCCGATCACCGCGTCGCCGATGTGGATCCACTCTCCGGCCGGGACCGAGAGCTCGCTCGCCGGCACCGTCACCTTCGTCGCCCGCGGTCCCTCCGCCCCGCGGTCGAAGAGGACGAACCAGATCGAGGCGTTGGGCTCGGCGCCGGGTCGCTTGTGGACCGTGTGGCGGATCCAGATCCCGCGGCCGCCACCCGGCTCACAGGCCTTGACGTAGAAGCTCTCGTAGTGGCCGCGCTTGGCGGCGACATCGGGAAACCTCGGCCGTTCCTCCACGATTCAAATCTAACCGGCCGTCCCCGGACGCGGAGGCGGGGGCCAATCCATCTGATCTTCCTGGCCCCCGCCGAGCAGAGGAGACGGCCGTTTGTTCAGACCTTGATGGTGATGACGTCGCCGTCGGCGACGACGTAGTCGCGGCCCTCGATCCGCAGCAGGCCCTTGTCGCGGGCCTGGGAGTAGCCGCCGGTCTCGACCAGCTGCTCCCAGCCGACCACCTCGGCTTTGACGAACGCTTCCATGATCTCGGTGTGGATCGTCCCCGCCGCCTCGAGCGCGGTGGCGCCCCTGCGCAGGGGACGGGCGACCGCCTCCTTGTCCTCGCCGGCGGTGAAGAAGGTGAGCAGCTCGAGCAGGTCGTAGGCGGCGCGGACGAGGCGCATCAGGCCCGAGCCCTCGACCCCGTATGACTCCCGCATCTCCTCGGCTTCGGCGGGGTCGAGCTCGGCCAGCTCGCCCTCGATCCTGGCGCTGACGGCGACCACGCCGGCGCCGACCGACTCGGCATGGGCGGCGACCGCGGCCGGCGGCTCGCCGTCGCCCTCGTCGACGTTGGCGACGTAGAGGATCGGCTTCGAGGTCAGCGCCTGCAAATTCTGGGCCGCCATCGGGGCCGCGTCGGGGATCGGGATCGTGCGGGCGGGGCGACCCTCGGCGAGCGCGTCGCGGACCGCCGCCAGCCAGTCGCGCTCGGCGATCGCCTCGACGTCTCCGGACTTCGCCGCCTTGCCGACCCGGTTGAGGCGGCGCTCGACCTGGTCGAAATCCGCGAGCACCAGCTCGGTCTCGATCGTCTCGATGTCCCGCAACGGGTCGACGCTGCCGTCAGGGTGGGGAACGCCGGAGTCGAGCCCGTGGCAGCGGACCACGTGGCAGATCGCATCGGTCTCGCGGATCGAGGCGAGGAACTGGTTGCCGAGCCCCTCACCCTCGGAGGCGCCCTTGACGAGACCGGCGATGTCGTGGAAGGAGATCGTCGCCGGCACCAGCTCGGAGCTGCGGACCGTCGCGCCGATCTCGGCGAGACGCTGATCCGGGACCTCGGCGATCGCGACGTTGGGCTCGATCGTCGTGAACGGGTAGTCGCCGGTCTGGGCGCCGCCCTTGGTCAGGGCGTTGAAGAGGGTCGACTTCCCCGCGTTCGGCAGCCCGACGATTCCGACCTTCATATCGAGAGGGGGACGAGGAGGCCGAGGATCACGCCGAGGACCGACCCGACGGCGACATCGGAGGGATAGTGCATGCCGAGGTAGGGACGGCCGACGGCCAGCGCCGCGGCGAGGACGAGGGCCAGCGCCGCCATCGGCTCGACCCTGGTCATCGCCGTCGCCACCGCGAACGAGGAGGTCGCGTGGGCGGAGGGAAAGCTGAGCGAGCTGGGCGATCCGCCGAGTGGCGGCAGCCCCTCGAGCACGGGACGCGGCCGCTTGACGATCACCTTGACCCCGAAGTTGAGGCCGATGGCGATCGGGGCGAGCGCCGCGCAGATCAGCCAGGCCTCGCGGTTGCCGGGGTCGGCGATCGCGAGGACGACGTTGACCGCGACCCAGACCGCGCCGTTGTTGCCGGCCTTGCCGAGCAACCGCATCGCCTCCTCGACGGCGGGGGAGTGCCAGCGGGTGCGCATCGCGCGCAGGATCTCGAGGTCGGCTTGCTTCACGGCCGGGGCAGGATAATCGGGCCGTGCCCTTCGTCCCCGGCTACGCCCATCTGCCCGGCCACCACTGCGGCTCGACCGCGCTCCGCAACCTGCTCCGCTTTCACGGGACCGAGATCAGCGAGGAGATGGCCTTCGGGCTCGGCGCGGGCGCCTGCTTCTACTACGTGACCCTCGAGGACGCCTCGCCAAGCCGTTGGTTCAACGGCCGCACCGCGCGGCTCGAGGAGAACTTCGCCGAGCTGACCGGTGCGGCGCTCGAGCTGCGCACCTTCGAGCCGGGCGACGACGGCGCCTGGGCCGCCGCGGCCGCGGCGGTCGATGCCGGCCGCCCGGTCCTGATCCTCACCGACCTCTACCACCTGGACTACTACGGCAACTCCGCCCACTTCCCCGGCCACGCGGTCGTCCTCGCCGGCTACGACGAGGACGTCGCCCACCTCTCCGACACCGGCTTCGAGACGTTGCAGCAGACCCGGCTCGAGAGCCTCGACCGCGCCCGCCACTCCGACCATCCCGCCTACCCGCTCGCGGGCCACATGTTCGCGGTCGGCGCCGAGGTCGACGCCGACCGCCTCCGAGCCGCGATCCCGGCGGCGATCGCGCGGGCGGCGAAGGCGATGCTGGAGCCCGAGATCCCGGGCTTCTCCGGCCTCGACGCGGTCCGGCGCCTCGCCGCCGAGGCGGGCTCGTGGCCCGAGGACTCCGCGGATTGGCAGTGGTGCGCGCGCTTCGGCTACCAGGTGATCGAGCGCCGCGGGACCGGCGGCGGCGCCTTCAGGCTGATGTATTCGCGCTTCCTCGAGGAGGCCGAACGCGACGAGGCTCCGCTCGCGGCGGCGGCCGCCGCCCGATGGACGCATCTCGCCGAGGCGCTCCGCGCCGCCAGCGAGAGCGATGTTCCCGAGCCGGGAGGGTGGCGCGCGATCGCTGCCGCGGCGGCCGCGGTCGCCGACGCCGAGCAGCGCCTCTGGACCGCACTCGCCTGAGCCGGACTTTCTCGGCCCGATCACACGTGGCCCCTGTTTGGCCGAGTCCTTTGTGGGCACTCGCAAATCACCCGGGAGAAAACGACCTACCCGGCCCACGACCCACTTGGAGGAACAGCATGAGTGAGATCGCCGAACAGGCGCAGGAGAAGGCGCACGAGAAAGCGGAGCAGGCCGAAGGTCTGGTCCGAGACCAGATCGACGAGCGTTCGACGCAGGCCGGGCAGCGGATCAGTGACACCGCCGGCGACCTCAGGAGCGTCGGCGAGGAGCTGCGCAACCAGGGCAAGGAGACGCCGGCGAAGCTCGCCGATCAGGCCGCGGATCGGACCGAGCGGCTCGGCTCCTACCTGACCGAGTCCGATTCCGACCGGCTGCTCTCCGACCTCGAGGACTTCGGCCGTCGCCAGCCACTGGCGGTGCTCGCCGGCGGCCTGGTGGTGGGGCTGGCGACGGCACGGTTCCTGAAGGCATCGAGCCGGGAGCGTTACCGGCGCAGCCAGGCCGGCGAGCCGACCCGCGAACTGGCGACGCCCGCCGGCACCGCGCCCACCGCCGCCCCCTCGACGGCGCCCCTGGGCCAGCCGGAGCCCGTCGCCGCCGGGCGGTGAGCCCGATGGAGGGACAGGAGAACGAGCTGCGCGGCAGCAGTACGGGCGAACTCGTCAAGCACCTCGGCGAGCAGGTCTCGGAACTGGTCCGCAAGGAGCTCGAGCTCGCCAAGATCGAGCTCGGCGAGAAGGCGAAGGAGGCGGGAGCGGGAGCCGGGATGCTGGGTGGCGCCGGAGTCGTGGCGCTGCTGGCGCTCGGGTCGCTGACCGCCTGTCTGATCCTGCTGCTCTCGGAGGCGATGGACGCCTGGGTTGCGGCGCTGATCGTGACCGTCGTCTACGCGGCGGTCGCGGCGGCGGTCGCGCTGGTCGGGAAGGAGCGGGTCAAGCAAGGGGTGCCCCCCACCCCGGAGCAAACCGTCGAAACCGTGAAGGAGGACGTGCAATGGGCCAAGACGCAAGCCACATCCGTGAGGAGATAGAGCAGACGAGGACCGAGATGGGCAGCACCGTCGATGCGCTCGCCCACAAGGCGGACGTGAAATCTCGGGTCAAGGAGTCGTTCAGCGAGAAGAAGGAGCGGCTGCGCGACCAGATGTCGGGCACGACGTCGCGCCTCGGCGACGCGACGCCGGACGCCGGCGACGTCAAACAGGGCGCGAAGCAGGCGGTCGGGGTCGCCGAGGAGAACCCGATCGGGCTCGCCCTGGGCGGTGTCGCGGCCGGATTCCTCGCCGGCATGCTGATCACCTCGACCCGGATCGAGGACGAAAAGGTCGGCCCGGTCGCCGAACAGGTGAAGGAAAAGGCGGTCGAGACGGGACAGGAAGCGGTCGAGCGCGGCAAGGACGTCGCCGGCCAGGTCGCCGAGCGGGCTGCGGAGACCGCCCAGGAGGCAACCCAACAGCACGCCGACGAGATGAAGGAGGAACTGCGCGAAGATGACGAGGAGGTGACCACGCCCTCCACAGAGCAGACGCAGCCCCCTCCCCCTCGGATCTGATTGGCCGAGGGGGACACGATCGTGCGGGCGGCGCGGCGGATCGAAGCCGCGATCGCGGGTGACGCCGTCGCCGTCAGCACGCCGAATCCCCGGGGGCGGGCCGTCGGCGTCGAGCGCCTCGACGGCCTCGTCTTCGAGGGGGTCGAGACCAAGGGCAAGAACCTGCTGCTGCGCTTCGGCGAGCTTTCGCTCCACAGCCACCTCGGGATGAACGGCTCCTGGCACGCATACCCGGCGGGCGGGCGGTGGGCGAAGCCGCGGCGCTCGGCCTGGGCGGCGCTGCGCGGCGAGCGCGGCGAAGCGGTGCAGTTCGGCGGCTCGACCCTGCGGGTCATGCCGACCGCCGCCGGGCGGCGCGAGCTGGCCCGGCTGGGGCCGGACATCCTCGCCCCCGACCTCGACCTCGGGGATGCCGTCGCCTCGCTGCGCGCCGCCGGCGATCGCACCCTCGGCGACGCCTTGCTCGACCAGAGCCGGGTCGCCGGGATCGGAAACATCTTCAAGAGCGAGGCCTGCTTCGCCGCCCGCCTCGACCCCTGGCGCCGGGTCGACGAGCTCGGCGACGAGGAGCTGCTCGCCGTCCTCGATGCGGCACGGACCCTGATGCAGGCCTCGGTCGCCAGCGGCCGCCCGGTCCGCTCCGTCTACAAGCGCGCCGGCCGCCCCTGCCCGGTCTGCCGGACCGCGATCCGCAGCCGCGGCCAGGGCGACGCCAATCGCACCACCTATTGGTGCCCTTCCTGCCAGAGCGGGTAGGGGACTCCCGTGCCCGCCTGGATCGCCAAACGCGTCGCCAAGTCCGCCTGGAAGCGGATCCCCTGGCGGATGGTGTGGGTGGTCAGCCTCTGGCTGGTCGAGAAGGGGCGCGAGCGGATGAATGAGAACCTGACCGAAAAGGAGCGCAAGGAGCTCGTCAACCTCGTGCTCAGGTCGAAGGGCCGCCCCTCGAGCCTGCCCGAGCGCGACCGCACCAGGATCAAGAACATCGCCGGCAAGGCGATGCGGGGCTAGCCGTCCAGACGAGGTTTCTCGCCCGATCGACGGGGGTAGGCGGTAGCCATGATCGGAGCCGGAGCAATTTTCGTAATCGCCGTCGGAGCGATCCTTCGCTACGCGGTCAACAGGGACCAGATCGAGGGGGTCAGCATCGACACGATCGGGCTGATCCTGATGATCGCCGGGGCGGTCGCCCTGGTCCTGGCGCTGTTCCAGTACTTCCTCTGGAACGAGCGCGCGGGCAGGCGCGAAGTGCTCGTCGACGACCGGCGCCAGGTGCCGCCCGTCGAAGAACGACGCGACCTGCCGCCGCGCTACTGACCGGCGTCGCTCGCGCCTAGGCGATCGGCCGCAGGCGCGCCACGTAGCCGACCCAGTATCCGGAGTCCTCCTCAAACTCGAGCCCGGCCTCGGCGCCCTGTCGCCGCAACGACGCCCGGGTCGTGAAGTGGGGGTCGCCGAACAGCTCGCCGACGATCAGGCGGCCGGAGGGCTTCAGCACCCTGCGGATCTCCCTCAGGGCGGCGATCGTGTCGGGGATCTCGCCGAGCACGGCGGTGAGGACGACGGCGTCCATCGAGGCGTCCTCGTAGGGCAGCGACGTGGCGTCGCCCTGGGTCGGGACGACGTTCGCGAGGCCCCGCTCGGCGGCGCGGCCGACCGTGTGGTCGAGGAACTCCTGCTGGAGGTCGAAGATCTCGACCGTGCCCCCGGGCCCCACCCACTCGGCGATGTCGAGCGTGTAGTAGCCGGTGCCGGGTCCGATCTCCAGCACCCGCTCGCCCTCCTGCGGGCGCATCACGTAGAAGAGGCGCTCACGGGTGACGATCGGGTGCGGCGCCTGGACCCAGAACCTCTGCCCGTAGGGGCAGGCCGAGGGGTTGACCCGCCACCAGATCGCCGCCGCGGCGCCCGCCACGGCCCCGGCGCCGAGCAGGGCGCGCAGCCGCATCAGTCCGATTCGAGCGCGAAGCCGACCCGGGTGTCGCCGGAGCCGACGCGGAGGAAGGCGACCTTGCCGAGGTAGAGGGTGACGTGGCCGCCGCCGTCGGTCTCGAGGTCGTGCCAGCCGCCCTTCTCGAGCTGCTTGCGCAGGTTCCTGAGCTCGTCCTCGGAGAGGCGTACGGAGACGACCTGGCCCCCCTCGAAGCCGATCTCGACGTTCTGGGCGCTCGCCATCAGTGGCCTCCCGCGGGTTCGACGATCTCGGTCAGGACCCCGTCCGTCGAGCGGGGGTGCAGGAAGGCGACACGGCTGCCGCGGATGCCGACCCGCGCCTCCTCGTCGATCAGCTCGAGGCCGACCTCGCGAAGACGCTCCAGCGTGGCGTCGATGTCGCCGACGGCGTAGGCGACGTGGTGGAGGCCGGGACCCTTGCGGGAAAGGAACTTGCCGACCGCCGTCTCCGGGCCGAGCGGGCGCAGCAGCTCGACGTGGCCGTCGCCGATGTCGAGCAGAACCGCCTCGACACCCTGCTCCTCGACCGTCTCGCGGTGCGCGACCGGCATCTCGAAGCCGGCTCCGTAGAGCTCGATCGCGGCGTCGACGTCCTCGACGGCGACCCCGATGTGGTCGATCCTTCCGAACATTCGGCGGCAGTCTATGCGCCCTCGGCGCGAAGGATCTCGGCCAGCGCGGCGATCCCGACCTCGAGCTGCTCGGCGGTCGGCTCCTTCGTCGCCAGGTGCCGCTGGATCTCGCGGCCGGGGGCGTGGAAGGCCTCGGCCAGCGGGTCGCCGTGGTGGCGATCGCTCCAGGCGAACATCTCGACCGCGACCGAGGCGCCGCCGAGGCCGACCGCGGCCCGCGCCACCGGGCTCGGCCGCTCGATCATCCGCTCGAGCAGGACGGTGCCGCCGGCCGAGAGGAGCATCATCGGGGCGATCAGGTTGGAGCCGCAGCGGTCGTGCTCTTTGGGGACCGTCGCCGGGTCCTCGACCCCCTGCTCGTAGGCGGCGATCGCCTTGTGCTCGACCCCGTGGTAGGCGGCGAGGTCGCGATCGGAGAGCGCGACCAGGGCGGGCGCGGCGCCGATCGCCTGGACCACGCCCTCGCGCAGGGCCGAGGTCGGCAGCCGCTTGCGGATCAGGCCGGTCAGCGCCAGCGAGCCGCCGATCGCGGCGATCACCCGCGGGTCCTCGAACGGCAGGCGTGCCTTCGGCATCCGGCGGCGGACCAGCGGCAGGACCGCCAGCGCCTCGGCGAGTTTCAGGGGCCCGCGCAGGCCCGGCAGGCGGGCGGCGAGCTTCGGAGCCAGCTCGGGCTTGCGCTCTGAGGCGACTTCGATCTCGCCGTCCTTGCCCCGGACGGCGGCCGCCCAGTGGGTCGGACCGTGGATCAGGAGCCCGTCGCGGAGCGCCATCCCTCCCAGGCGCAGCTTCTCGTCGGCCATCGATCCAACATAGAGGGTCGCCTGCCTCGGCCGGCCGGTGGAAGCGCGCAGCTCGACGGCCGCGCTTGGCGCGGGCCGTCGAGTTCCCCCCTGATCCCCTATTTAGATCCGGCCGGAGGCCCCCAGTCCAGGCCCCCGGCCGGTGTGTCGGCTCTCCCTGGCTCTAGCTTGGAAAGCCGCCCTTGAAACACAGGGCACAAAGGGAAGTTGCGCCGGCGTTAATTTTTCTCCAGCTTTTTTCTCAAAAGCTCGAGCCGGCGCCCCAGCTCAGCCTCGAAGCCGCGGTCGGTGGGCTGGTAAAAGCGCCTTCCCTCGAGGCCGTCCGGGAGCAGCTGCTGATCGGCGACGCCGTCGGGCTCGTCGTGCGGATAGCGATAGCCGTCGCCCCGCCCGAGCGCCCTGGCGCCGGGGTAGTGGGCGTCGCGAAGGTGATCGGGCGGGGTGCGGGCGCCGTGCTCGCGGACCTCGGCCCGGGCGGCGCCCAGACCCTTGTGGGAGGCGTTGGACTTCGGTGCGGTCGCCAGGTAGACGCAGGCCTGGGCGAGGTTCAACGCGCACTCCGGCAGGCCGACGCGATCGACGGCGCGGGCGGCGGCGTCGGCGATCAGCAGCGCCTGCGGGTCGGCGTTGCCGACGTCCTCGGAGGCGAGGATGACCATCCGGCGGGCGATGAAGCGCGGGTCCTCGCCCCCCTCCAGCATCACCGCCAGGTAGTAGAGGGAGGCATCGACGTCGGAGCCCCGGGTCGCCTTGATCCAGGCGGAGATGAAGTCGTAGTGGCGGTCGCCCTTGCGATCGAAGTCGACCGCCTTGCGCTGGAGCGCATCCTCGGCCGCGGCGACGTCGACGGCGCCTCCGGCGGCGCGCTCGACCGCCCGCTCGAGCGCCGCGAGCGCGACCCGGGCATCGCCGCCGGAGCGCCGCGCCAGCATCTCCAGCGCCGCGTCGTCGACCGGCGGCGGCTCGGCGATCCCGCGCTCGGGGTCCTCGAGGGCGCGGCGCATCAGCCGTTCGACCTGCTCGGGATCGAGCGGCTGGAGCTCGTAGACCTGACAGCGCGAGAGCAGGGCCGAGTTGACCTCGAAGTAGGGGTTCTCGGTGGTGGCGCCGATCAGCGTCAGGAGCCCGTCCTCGACCGCCGGCAGCAGCGCGTCCTGCTGGGCCTTGTTGAAGCGGTGGATCTCGTCGAGGAAGAGGACCGTCGGGCGGCCGGCCACCCGGCGCTCGCGGGCGCGCTCGATCACGCCGCGGATCTCGGCTTTGCCGGCGTTGACGGCCGACTCCTCCTCGAACGCCCCCTCGGCGCCGGCGGCGGCGATCCGCGCCAGCGTCGTCTTCCCCGATCCCGGCGGCCCGTAGAGGATCGCGCTGTGCGGGTGCCCCTCCTCGATCGCCCTGCGCAGCGCCGATCCCTCGCCGAGCACATGCTCATGCCCGACCAGCTCGTCGAGCGACCGCGGCCGCATCCGCACCGCGAGAGGGGCATCCGGATCGGGCTGCTTCTCTCGGCTTTCGGGGCGTTCTTCGGTGCTGTCGAACAGTTGGTCGCTCACTACGGACGGAGTATGGGGGTTTGGGAGAGTCTCGCCGCAGCCTCCCCGCTGTTGCTGCGCCGAGACTCTCCCAAGCCCCCTATCCCCCATGCGTAGAATCGCCCAATGGCTACCACCGAAGCGCGCCCCGCGGCGTCCACGCTCGAGTCCTTCAACCCCGCGACCGGCGAGCTCGTCGGCTCGGTCGCGACGATCACGCCGGACCAGGTCCAGGGCGTCGTCGACGACGTCGCCAGGCTCCAGCCCGCCTGGGCGGAGCTCTCGCTCGAGGACCGCGCCCGCTACATGCGCCGGGCCGCCGATGCGCTGCTCGACGACATCGACGAGATCGCCGAGCTGCTCACCAACGAGCAGGGCAAGCCGCGCGCCGAGTCCTACACGATGGAGCTCCTGCCGACCGTCGACGCCCTGCGCTGGTGCGCGAAGGAGGGCCCGAAGATCCTCGCCGACGAGAAGGTCCGGATGTCGCAGGCCTTCCTGGCGAGCAAGAAAAGCCGCTTCACCTACGAGCCGATTGGGGTCGTCGGGGTCATCGCCCCCTGGAACTACCCCTGGTCGATCCCCTTCGGCGAGGTCGCGATAGCGCTGATGGCCGGCAACGGCGTCGTCCTCAAGCCGGCCAGCCTGACGCCGCTGTTGGGCGAGGCGATCCGCCGCGTCTTCGAGAAGGGCGGCCTGCCCGAGGGCCTGGTCCGGGTCGTCCACGGCGGCGGCGCCGTCGGCGACGCGCTCGCCAAGTCCAGCGTCGGCAAGATCTTCTTCACCGGCTCGGTGGAGATCGGCCGCAAGGTCGGCGAGGTCTGCGCCCAACGGCTCAAGGGCTCCGTCCTCGAGCTGGGCGGCAAGGACCCGATGATCATCTGCGCCGACGCCGACCTCGACAACGCGATCTCCGGCGCCGTCTGGGGTGGCTTCGCGAACGCCGGCCAGACCTGCTCCGGGATCGAGCGCGTCTACGTCCACCGCGACGTCGCCGAGCGCTTCATCGAGGGCGTCGTCCGCGAGACCGAGAAGCTGCGGGTCGGAGATCCGATCCAGTGGGAGACCGAGATCGGGCCGATGACGTCCGAGGACCAGCACGGGATCGTCGTCGAGCTGATCGAGGACGCGGTCGCGACCGGCGCGACCAAGCGCTGCGGCGGGCCGATCGACGTCCCCGGCCTCTCCGGCAAGTTCGTGGCGCCGACCGTCCTCACCGGCATCACCCACGAGACGAGGATCATGAAGGAGGAGGTCTTCGGACCGGTGCTGCCGATCATGGTCGTCGACTCCGAGCAGGAGGCGATCGACCTCGCCAACGACTCCGAGTTCGGCCTCGGCGCCTCGGTCTGGACCAAGGACCGCCAGAAGGGCGAGCGGATCGCCCGCCGGATCGAGTCGGGCATGGTCTGGGTCAACGACCACTCGTTCAGCCACGGCGCCTGCCAGTGCGCCTGGGGCGGGGTCAAGGACTCCGGCGTCGGCCGCTCGCACTCCAAATTCGGGTTCTACGAGTGCACCAACATCAAGCACAACTCCTGGGAGCCGGGCCTGACCCGCGATTTCTGGTGGCATCCCTACGACCAGACCCTCGGGGAAGCCGTCCGTGCCTCGGCGACGATCCTCTACGGCCGCGGCGCCGAGCGCAGCAAAGCGCTGCGCGAGGGCATCGGCCCCCTGCTCAAGGTCGGCGCCCGCACCCTGCGCAAGCGTCGCGGCTGAGACCGAGGTCTTTGCTCAGGAAGACGCGGACGTCGCGCCGCTCGTCCTCGCGGTATCCGAGACGCGCGTAGAGCGCCAGGTTCTCGCTCATCAGCTCGTGGGTGTAGAGGCGGAGTCTGGTGAGCTCGGTGGCGCGGGCGCGCTCCTCGGCAAAGGTCATCAACCGTCTCCCGATCCCCTCCCCCTGGCGGCTCGGGTCGACGGCGATGTTCTCGATCAACAGGTGGTCGGGCCGAGCGACCAGGATCAGGAGGGCGATCACGGCTCCCTCGTCCACGACGACGAAGGCATCGGCCTCGGCGATCCGTTGGGAGTAGTCGTCGCGCATCGGCCCCGGCTCGATCCCGAGCCGCTCGACATAGCCTCCGTAGGCCCGCTCGACCAGCCGCTCGATCGCATCGACGTCGGCGGCGGTGGCGGCGCGGATCGGCCGTCCCTGCCCGCTCTCGTTCAAGCCCTGGCCCGGCATGCCCCCGGGACCGTAGACGGTCACAATCCCCGATCGTGCCCGGCGCGGACCACCACCAGAACACGGGACCTGCGCTCAGCCTCGAGGGTCTGAGCCGCGACTACGGCGAACGGCGGGCGCTCGGCGGCGTCTCGGTCGAGCTCGACGCCGGCGAGTCGCTGGTCGTGCTGGGCCCGAACGGAGCCGGCAAGACGACCCTGCTGCGGGTGCTGGCGACGCTCCTGCGGCCGAGCGGGGGCCGCGCCCTGGTCCTCGGCTGTGAGCTGCCCGACGAGGCATGGAAGCTGCGCGGCCAGATCGGCTATCTGGGCCACGAGCCGCTCCTCTACCGCGACCTCAGCGGCCGCGAGAACCTGCGCTTCCACGCGCGCCTGCACGGGATCGAGCGGAACGAGGCCGAGGAGCGGATCGCCGAGCTGCTCGAGGCGGTCGCGATGGAGCGTCGCGGCGAGGACCGCGTCGTCGAGCTCTCGGCCGGGATGCGCCAGCGACTGGCGATCTGCCGCTGCGTCCTGCACCGGCCGGCGCTGCTGCTGCTCGACGAGCCGGACTCGAACCTCGATGCCGAGGGACGGGAGCTGGCGCGGAGGCTGATCGGGCCGGGCGAGGGTCGAACCCGGGTGCTCGTCACCCACGACCCCGAGCGCTACGCCGCCGACGCCGACCGTGTCCTTCGGCTCGCCGTCGACGAGAGGGCCGTGGCGGCGTGACCCCGAGCCGGACCGCCTTCGCGGCGATCCTCGCCAAGGACCTGCGCGCCGAGCTGCGGACGCTTCAGTCGCTGCCGGCGATGGCCCTGTTCGCGATCACGACCTTCGTGATCTTCCGCTTCGCGCTCGACCGCACCACCCTCTCCGGGAACCTCGCCGCCGGGGTCCTCTGGAGCACCCTGCTGTTCGCCGCCGTGCTCGGGATCAACCGGCTGTTCGTCGCCGAGCGCGAGGAGGGCGGCTTCGACGCGATCCGCCTCGCCCCCGTCGATCGCACCGTCCTCTTCGCCGCCAAGGCGACGGCGCTGTTCGTCTTCCTCGCCGTGCTGGAGCTGATCGCGGTCCCGGTCTTCGCGCTCTTCTTCCTCGACTCCGGGGCGGGCCTGCCGCCGCTGGTCGCGGTGCTCGTCCTCGCCGACCTCGGCCTCGCCGCGACCGGCACCCTGATCTCCTCGATGGCGGTCAACTCCCGGGCCCGGGACCTCCTCGTGCCGCTCGTCCTCCTCCCCCTGGTTGTGCCCCTGATGATCGCCGCCACGGGCGCCACCAGCCCCCTGCTGGAGCTGGGCGGACCGGGCTACGAGCGCTTCGGAACCTGGCTGGCGGTGCTCGGCCTATACGATTTGATCTTCCTTTTGGTCGGCTATGCGGTCTTCGACTTCCTCCTCGAGGACTGAGGGCGAGTTCGCCCGCCGCCCGACGAAGGCACCCATGTACGGCAAAGGCCTGAGACCCCTTTCGATAGCGACCGTGGTGGCAATCGCCGCCTCTTTCTCGCTGGTCTTCTTCTACGCGCCGCTCGATGCCGACCAGGGCTTCATCCAGAAGATCTTCTACCTGCACGTGCCGCTCGCGATCACGGCGCTGATCGGCTTCGTCGTCGGCGGGGTCTTCGCGATCGCCCATCTGCGCAGCGGCAACCGCAAGTGGGACGCCTACTCCTACGTGGCGATCCACATGTCGGTGATCTTCGGCGTCGCCGTCCTGATCACCGGCTCGATCTGGGCGAAGGCCTCCTGGGGCCACTGGTGGGTCTGGGACGAGCCGACCCTGGTCAGCTTCCTGATCGTCTTCCTGTTGTACGCGACCTACTACCCCTTCCGCTACGCGATCGAGGATTCCGAGCGCCAGGCGCGCTACGCCTCCGTCTTCGCGATCACCGCCGGCGCCTTCGTGCCGCTCAACTTCATGGCGGTGCGGATGGCGGAGAGCCTCGTCCACCCGCGGACCTTCGGCACCGCCAACGGCGGCCTGCCGGGCGAAATGATGTTCACGTTCCTGGTCAGCCTCGGCGCGGTCGCCCTGCTCTGGGTGACCCTGGTCAAGTTCGAGCTGACCGCGAAGAGCGCCTCGGGTCAGGTCAAGCGCCTGCGCCGGGCGATCGACGCGCCGCCGACGGGAGGCTCCTCGCGGGTCGCCCCGGAGGTCTCCTGACCATGGATCTGCTCCAGCTCGCCGCGACCCCGGCCCTGCCGCTCGACGAGGCGGGCAAGTACGTCGCCGGCGCCTACATCGTCTTCCTGGTCCTGATCATCGTCTACGTCGCGATCATGGCGGCGAAACTGCAACGGATCGAGCGCGAGCTGAGGGAGCTTGCGAGCTTCGCCGAGACCCGGCAGCCACCCGACATGCCCGGACGCGAAGCGGAGGACATGTCGGAAATTGATTCAGCCCAGCCTCCGACCGACTCCGATCGCAATCTGACCCCTTCGGAGGCGGTCGGAGGCCCTGACGCGGAGGCCCGAGGTGTCTGAGCTCCTGGCCCTCGGCGTCTCCCACAAGACGGCGCCGCTCGACCTTCGCGAGCGGCTCTCGCTGACCGAGGGCTCCGCGGTCGGCGCCCTGCGCGAGCTGACCTCCTCGGAGGGGATCCACGAGGCGGCGGCGATCTCGACCTGCAACCGCACCGAGCTCTACCTCGTCGTCTCCGACACGGTCGAGGCCGAGTCGACCGCGCTCGGGGTCCTCACCCGCCAGGCCGAGATCCCGCCGACCGAGCTCCTCGGGCACCTCTACTCGCGCCGCGGCGAGGAGGCCGCCCAACATCTGTTCCGGGTCACGGCCGGCCTCGACTCGATGATCGTCGGCGAGGCCGAGATCCAGGGGCAGGTCAAACGCGCCTACGAGCTGGCGCTGGTCGAGGGCGGCACCGGGCCGATCCTCAACCGCATCTTCCGCGGCGCCCTCGCCGCCGGCGGCCGGGTCCGGGAGGAGACCCAGGTGGGAGAGAAGGGCGTCTCGATCCCCTCGGTCGCGGTCGAGCTGGCGCGCCGCACGCTCGGTGACCTCGGCGATCGCCGGGTGCTGGTCGTCGGCGCCGGCGAGACCGCCGAGCTGGTCGCGCGGGCGCTGGTCGCCCGCGGCGTCTCCACAGTCTTCGTCGCCAACCGCCACTACGACCGGGCGATCGGGCTCGCCCAGCGCTACCGGGGGCAGGCGGTCCGCTTCGAGGAGCTGCCCGCCCAGCTCGAGGCGGCCGACATGATCGTCACCGCGACCAACTCCCCCCACCACATCGTCGAGCGCGACGGCCTCGCGCAGGTGATGGCGAACCGCGAGGGGAGGCCGCTGCTGCTGGTCGACATCGCCGTGCCGCGCGACATCGAGCCCGCCTGCCGCGAGATCCCCGGGGTCAGCCTCCACGACATCGACGACGTCCAGCAGATCGCCGAGCGCAACGCCAGCGGCCGTGAAGCCGAGGCTCGTCGGGCGGAGCCGATCCTCAGCGCCGAGCTCGATCGCTTCGAGCGCTGGCACGCCTCGCTCTCGGTGGTGCCGACGATCGCCGCCCTGCGGGAGCGCGGCGACGAGGTCGTGCGCCGCGTCCTGGCCGAGAACGAGGGCCGCTGGGAGACCCTCTCCGACGCCGACCGCGAGCGCCTCGATGCGATGGCGAAGGCGATCGCCTCGCGCCTCCTGCACGAGCCGACCCTGCGGATGAAGCGCTCGGCCGGCAGCGAGGACGCCTACCTCTACGTCAGCGCCCTGCGCGAGCTCTTCGGCCTCGACGCCGAGACCGAGCCGGAGGCCGAGAGCGAGGGCACAGTCACCGAGCTCCGGCGCAAGGGCGAGTCCCCCTGAGGACTCCGTGGCGCCGCGCATAGCGACACGCGGCAGCGCCCTGGCGCTCGTCCAGGCAAAGCAGGTGGCCGACATGCTCGGCGGCGCCGAGCTGGTCGAGGTCTCCTCCGACGGCGCCGACCCCGGCGACAAGGCGCGCTTCGTGCGCGGCGTCGAGCGGGCGCTGCTCGACGGCGATGCCGACATCGGCGTCCACTCGGCCAAGGACGTGCCGGCGGAGCTGACCGAGGGGCTGATGCTCGCCTCGGTGCCGCCGCGCGAGGACCCCGCCGACGCCTGGATCGGGGTCGGGGACTCGCTCGACGACGTCCCCGAGGGCGCCCGAATCGGGACCGCCAGCCTGCGCCGCCGCGCCCAGGTCCTCGCCGCCCGGCCCGACCTCGAGGTCGGTGAGCTCCACGGCAACGTCGACACCAGGCTGGGCAAGCTGGCGGCGGGCGAGCACGACGCGATCGTCCTCGCGATGGCCGGGCTGCGTCGGCTCGGCCGCGCCGGGGAGGCCGCCTTCGCCCTGCCGAGCGAGGTGATGACCCCGGCGGCGGGCCAGGGGTCGCTGGTCCTCCAGATCCGCGACGACGACGCCGAGGCGCTGGCGGCTGTCGAGCCGCTGACCGACGGGCCGTCGCTGCGCGAGCTGACCGCCGAGCGCGCGCTCGTCACCCTGCTCGGGGCGACCTGCAACAGCCCGCTCGGGGTTTGCGGACGGGTCGACCTCGGGAGCGGGCGCATGTCCCTCGATGCCTTCGTCGGGCTGCCGGACGGCAGCGAGTGGGTGCGAGACCGGATCGAGGGCGACTCGGCCGAGCCGACCCTGCTCGGGGCCGAACTGGCCGAGCGGCTGATCGGCGCCGGCGGCCGCGATCTCCTCGACCGCGCCGAGAACCAGGCCGGACGTTCCTGAGGCATGGGTCGAGTCACGACCTCTGAGTCAGGAGCGCGGCCGGGGGTCGTGTATCTGGTCGGCGCCGGGCCCGGCGACCCGGGCCTGATGACGGCGCGGGCGTTGGAGCTGATCGCCGCCGCCGACGTCGTCTTCCACGACCGCCTGATCCCGCCCGGCGCCCTCGACGGCGCCCGCGAGGACGCCGAGCTCGTCTACGTCGGCAAGACCCCCGCCGACGGGCCGATAAGTCCAGCCGGAGCCGACAATTCGGCCCGTCGGCGGTCGGTGCCGCAGGAGGAGATCGAGGCGCGGATGGTGGAGGCGGCGCGGGCGGGGCGCAGCGTGGTGCGGCTCAAGGGGGGCGATCCGTTCGTCTTCGGGCGCGGCGGCGAGGAGGGCGAAACGCTGCGCGCCGCCGGGATCGAGTTCGAGGTCGTCCCCGGGGTGACGGCCGGGGTCGCGGCCGCGGCCTACGCGGGGATCCCGGTCACCCATCGCGACGACGCCTCGGCGGTCGCCTTCGTCACCGGCCACGAGGATCCCGAGAAGGACGACACCGCCCTCGACTGGGAGGCGCTGGCCCGATTCCCGGGGACGCTGGTCTTCTACATGGGGGTCAAGAACCTGCCCCGCAACGCGGCGGCGCTGATCGCCGCCGGGCGCGACGGTGACGAGCCGGCCGCGGCGATCGAACGCGGGACGATGGACCGCCAGCGGGTCGTCACCGCGACCCTCGCGACGCTCGCCGAGGCGGTCGAGCGCGAGCGGGTCGAGGCGCCGGCTCTGATCGTGACCGGCGCAGTCGCGGCGCGGCGCCAGGGCCTCGCCTGGCTCGAGCGCCGGCCCCTGCACGGGCGCCGGGTGATCGTGACCCGGGCGCGGGCCCAGGCGAGCGGCCTGGCCGCGACCCTGCGCGGGCTCGGCGCCGAGGTCGTCGAGCTGCCGGCGATCAGGGTCGAGCCGCGGCTCGAAAGCGCCGAGGTGAAGGACGCGGCCGCGGCGATCGACTCCTATGCGCTGGTCTGCCTGACGAGCCCCAACGGCGTCCGCCTCCTCTTCGAGGCCCTCGAACAGGCGGGCCGGGACGCGCGGTCACTCGCCGGTGCGACCGTCGCGGCGATCGGGCCCGGGACCGCACGCGCGCTCGCCGGGCGGGGGATCGCCGCCGACGTGATCCCCGAGCGCTTCGTCGCCGAGGGCCTGATCGAGTCGCTGTCCGGGCTCGAGATCGCGGGACGGCGGGTCCTCGTGGCGCGGGCCGCCGAGGCCCGCGACGTCCTCCCCGATTGGCTGCGCGAGCGGGGCGGCGACGTCGATGTGGTCGCCCTCTACGAGACGGTTCGCGAGGAGCCGGACCCCGACGCGGTCGAGGCCGCCGTCAAGGCCGATTACGTCACCTTCACCTCGTCCTCGACAGTCCGCAACCTGACCGAGGCGCTCGGTGAGCGCTTCCCTCGGGGCGCCCGTGTTGTCTCGATCGGCCCGGTCACCAGCGCCGCGGTCGCCGAGGCCGGGCTCGAGGTCGCCGTCGAAGCCGAGCGCCACGACGTCGAGGGCCTGATCGCCGCCCTCCTCGAGGACGCCGCACCGCCCGCGCGACCGGGTCTTGCGGCGAGCTAGTCGCCCCATGGCGGACAAAGTCGCCGCGCGGAGGGACTTCGGGGGGCCACACCGGCATTACCGGGTCACCGACTCGAGCAACAGCCGCGCCCGCGAGCTGGCCGAAGCGGGGGCGCCGCGCGGGACGGTCGTCACCGCGGGCGAGCAGACCGAGGGACGGGGCCGCCAGGGACGCACCTGGACCGCACCCGCCGGGAAGGCGCTGCTCTACTCGGCGATCCTGCGCCCACTCGACGAGCGCCACATGCTGTTGCCGCTGGCGGTCCCGATCGCGGTCGCCGAGGCCGTCGAGGAGCTGCGGCCGGCCCTCGCCTGCCGGATCAAGTGGCCGAACGACATCTGGGTGGAGGAGCGCAAGCTGGCGGGGATCCTGATCGAGGCCCGGCCGCAGGACGGCTGGGCGGTGATCGGGGTCGGCCTCAACCTCGCGATCGCGCCGGAGGAATTCCCGCCGGAGCTGCGCGAGACCGCGACCTCGCTCGACGGGGTCGGCGTCGCCGAGGCGCGGCGGGCGCTCGACTCCGCGCTCGAGCGCTGGGTCGAGGCCGACGAGAGGGACGTGCTCGAGCGCTGGCGCGAGCGCGACGCGCTCGTCGGCCGCGAGGTCGGCTGGGAGGAGGGCTCAGGAGTCGCCGACGGCGTCGACGACCGGGGCTGCCTGATCGTCGTCACCCCCGGCGGCGACCGCCTCGCCCTCGGCGCCGGCGAGGTCCACCTTCGAATCTGATCCCGCGGCCGCCTTCTTCCGCGACCGCGAACGTCTCCGTTTCGGCTTCCCCTCGGGCGCGTCGCCGTTCTCGGCGCCGCCGCCCCGCTCGTTCCCGCCGCCCTGCCGGCCCTGGGCGTCGCCCTTGCCGTTCGCCCCTCCGTTGCCGCTCTTGCGCTTGCGGTTGTTGCGCTTGCGCCGGCGCTTGCCGCCTTTCGGGAAGTTCCGCAACAGCTCGCGGGCGATCGCCGACGGTTTCCGCGCCATCCGCATCCGGGCGCCGCGCAGCACCTCTTCGCCCTCCGGCGTGTGCGAGACGGAGGCGGCGAGCAGCGCCACCGCGAGGCGGCGGTCCTGTTTGCGCGCGGCGTGGACGAGCCGCCGGGCATTGCGACCGTGGGCGCGGCCGGAGGAGTTGACGAGCAGGCCGAGCAGCCGCTTGGTCTCCGGCCAGCGCTGCACCGCATACTCTTCGTGCAGGTCGGTGGTGTAGGAGGCGAGGCGCCAGACCCAGGCCTGGGCCTGGTCGCGGCGGCCGATTTTCTTGTCGACCAGCGCCTGGAGGAGAGTTTTCGTACCCGCCCTCTTGTCGTCGCGGCTCCAGGTGCCGACGATGTCGATCGCGTCGTCGAAGGCCTCGGGGTCGCGCAGGTCGGCGATCTCGGTCAGCGCTTTCAGCCGCAGCTGCGAGTTTCGATTCCGCTGCACGCAGGTCAGCAGGAAGCGGCGGCGCAGCTCCTTGGTGCGCTCGCCCTGGAGCATCGCCCGCGCCCGGCGCCAGCCCTGCGGATTGACGCGGGCACCGGCCAGCGCCGCCCAGGCGTGCTGCTCCGGGTAGTCGAGGTTCTCGACCGCGATCCGCCAGATCTCCCGTTCGAGGACTTCCATCCGCTTCTCCTCGACGTCGGAGACCGGGACGATCCGCCGCTCGACCCGGACCCGGCGCCCGCGCGAGCGCCGCACCGGGCCGACCACGATCGCGCCGCCGCGGTAGACCTCGCGGTCGAGCAGGCTGTGGAGGGTGACGATCGTCTCGTCGTGGGTCGTCGCCGGGTGGACGAAGTCGATCACCAGGCCCGCCTCCTTGCCGGGGGCGCGGCGGGTAACGCGGCCGACCCGCTGCTGGTAGATGCGACGCGAGGCGGTCGGGGCGAGGTGCATGCAGATCGTCGCCCGCGGCGAGTTCCAGCCCTCGGCGAGCAGCATCGCGTTGCAGAGCACATCGACCTCGCCGCGCTCGAACCCGGCGAGGATCTCGGCCAGCTCGCGCTTCGGCGTCTCGCCGGAGACGGCGCGGGCCTTGATGCCGACGTCCTGAAGCGCTTTGGCGACGTTCTTCGCGTGCTGGACGCCGGCGGTGTAGAGGACCCCGGGCACGTTCTGGAAGCGGGTCTTGTAGAGGTCGGCGATGGCGACGTTGAATGGCGCCTGGTCGAGCAGGGCGGCCAGCTCCTCCTGGTCGAAGTCCTGGTCGACCTCGCCTTTGCGCAGCGGGACCTTGGCGATCGTCCGCACCCCGGGGCCGGGCGGGATCCGCATGCAGCGCAGCGGCGCGATCACGCCCCGGCGGGCGGCCTGGGCGAGGTCGAAACGCGAGGTCTGGGTCGGGAAGAGGTCGGCGACGTGGCGGGCGATCAGGGCGCCGGTCGCGGTCATGCCGATGAAGACGGGCCCCGGCCAGGCGCGGATGCAGGCGCTCGTTTTCTCGCCCAGCGCGGTGTGCGCCTCGTCGCAGATGACGATCGAGTAGGCGTCGGAGACCTTCTTGTGGTTGCGGACGAACCACTGGTAGGTCTCGACCGTGACCGGGCCGTCGGGGTCGTCGCGACCGTCCATCAGCGGCGGGCGCAGCCGCTCCTTGTAGCCGCGGTCGGAGATCTCGCCGATGAACTGGTCGACGAGGTTGCGGCGGTGGGTGAGGATCAGGATGCCGCCGGTCCGCGAGGCCTCGATGAAGCCGACCGCGGCGACTGTCTTGCCGGCGCCCGTCGCGTGCTCGAACCAGAAGCGGCGCTCGGCGCCGGGATCGTCTGGAGCCTCGTCCAGCGGCGCCTCCTCGGCGTCCTCCTCGGATGCCGGCTCCTCCCAGTCCTGCGGCTCCTCGTCGGGGGCGAGCTCCTCGGCCTCGGGCTCCTCCTCCGGCTCGTCCTCCTCGTCGTCGTCCGCGTCCGCGTCGTCGTCGTCCGCGTCCTCCTCGTCGTCCGCGTCGTCGTCATCGTCCTCGTCGGAGTCGTCGTCCTCGTCCGCGTCGTCGTCCTCGTCGGAGTCGTCCTCAGGGTCCTCGGTGTCCGCTTCCTCCTCGACATCCTCGGCCTCCGGCTCCTCGGCTTCGGCGGCCGCGTCGTCCTCGGCCTCATCCGGCTCGTCCTCGGGATCGGTGGCGGCGCCGTTTTCGGCCGCCACCTGCTGCTCGGCCATCAGCTCGGTCAGGGTCCCGGAGAGGGCGTCCACCTGGTGGGGGTTGAGTTCGGCGCCGTCGCGCAGCTTCGGCGGGTCGTCGGCGAGCAGCCGCTCGAGCCCGAGCAGCAGCGAGAAATCCCGGCGCCACTGGATCGAGGGGTTCTCGGCGCCCTCGTCGAGCTCCTTCAGGGCGGCGTCGAGCGCGCGCCTGCGAGCCGTCCCCGGGGCCAACGCCTCGGGGCCCTCGCCGTCGAGCAGGAACGGCTCGCGGACGAAGTCCGCTGCGCGCTCGATGTCGGCGCTTGATGGAACTGCCGCTTCCGCGGCAACTTCGCTGGTCTTGGCCATTGAGGCTTCTGGTTCCGGCCCCCGGCGCGCGCACATACGCCCGTTCGGGGGGCAAGTGGGACGAGGAATGCCGAGGCGGGCTCGTCCCGTCCCCGACGCTCTCAGGAACCCCGCATTCCAAGCGGGGCAAATCGTTCTACGTATTGTAATCACCGTGCAGGCGATGTTGCGAACAGCCTCGATTCTGGGCGCGGCGCTGCTGCTAGCGCTGGCGGTGGCGGGCTGTGGTTCCGAGGGCGGCGACTTCGACGGCTCGCACCCCGACTACGAGAAGGCGCTGGCGGGCTCGCCGGCGCCGCTGGCCGCCCTCCACCGCCAGGCGAACGAGCTGCTGCCGGGAGGCGAGGAGGCGTTCGAGAAGCGGATCGAGGAGCTGCACGGGTACCCGATCGTCGTCAACGTCTGGGCCTCCTGGTGCGGGCCCTGCAAATTCGAGTTCCCCGTCATCCAGAGGCTCTCGGCCGAGTACGGCAAGCGGGTCGCCTTCATCGGCGTCAACAGCGAAGACTCCGACGGCTTCGCCCGATCGTTCCTGGACTCGGCCCCGGTTCCGTTCCCGAGCTACACCGACCCCGACAAGGAGATCGCCGAGGGGCTGGGCGCGATCGGCTTCCCCGACACCGCCTACTACGGCCGCGACGGCCAACTCTGCTCGCTGAACCAGGGCCCCTACGCCGAGGGGGCGGAAATGCGGGCCGACCTCGAGCGCCACGCCCTCGCCGAAGAGGGATGCGAGGGCGCATAATCAGGGCATGGACACCTACGTCGTCATCGCCCTGCTCGCCGTCGCTCTGCTTCTCGCCGAGCTGCTCCTGCCGACCGGTGGCCTGCTCGCGATCCTCGGCGCCCTCGGCCTGATCGGCGCCGGCGTCGTCGCGCTCGAGTCCGACTCCAGCTCCGGCGATTGGATCGGGCCGGCGCTGATCACCGTCGGCGTGCTCTCGGCCGCGACCGCCTACCTGATCGGGCGAAAGGTCCTCGCCGCCCAGACCGACAACCCGGTCGGGACCGGTCGCGAGACGATGATCGGCGCCGAGGTCGACGTGCGCTCGACGCTCGATCCCGAGGGACAGGTCTGGAGCGACGGCGCGCTCTGGCGGGCGCGGCTCGCGGACGACGGAGCCCCGGCACGACCAGGGGATAGAGTCGTCGTCGAGGCGGTCGACGGTCTCACGCTGGTCGTGCGACCGGCCGCTACGGCCGCCGATCCCGTCGAGCAAGGAGCGAGCTGATGGACGCAATCGCAGGGGTACTGATCGTCCTCCTGATCTTCGGGCTGATCGCGCTCGGGGCCTCGGTCCGAGTCCTCCGCGAGTACGAACGCGGGGTCATCTTTCGGCTCGGCCGCCTGATCGCCCAGAAGGGGCCGGGCCTGATCCTGCTGATCCCGTTCATCGACCGGATGGTCAAGGTCGACCTGCGGACGGTGACGCTGAACATCCCGCCCCAGGAGGTGATCACCCGCGACAACGTCCCGGCCGGCGTCAACGCGGTCGCCTACTTCCGCGTGATCGACCCGACGAAAGCGATCGTCGAGGTCGAAAACTTCCTCCTCGCCACCTCGCAGATCTCCCAGACCAGCCTCCGCTCGGTGCTCGGCAAGGCCGACTTCGACCAGCTGCTGTCCGAGCGCGAGCGCCTCAACGAAGAGCTTCAGAAGATCATCGACGAGTCGACCGAGCCCTGGGGCGTGAAGGTGACCGCGGTCGAGATCAAGGACGTCGAGATCCCCGAACAGATGCAGCGGGCGATCGCGCGCCAGGCCGAGGCCGAGCGCGAGCGGCGGGCGAAGATCATCAACTCCGAGGGCGAGTACCAGGCGGCGCAGAAGCTCACCGACGCCGCCGACATCATCAGCACCAACCCCGCATCGCTCCAGCTGCGCTACCTCCAGACGCTGCTGGAAATCGGCAGCAACCAGAACACGACCGTCGTCTTCCCGCTGCCGATGGACGTGCTCGAGCCTTTCATCGGCCGGGAGGATCACAAGACCGGCGGCAGCAAAGCGAAGAAACCGCCGCCGCCTCCAGCCGAGTCGCCTGAGAGTTCCCCGCCGCCGGACCCCGACCTCGGCGACCTGCCGCCGTCTCGGTCCTGAGCTCGGACGCCGCGCCGGAGGTCCGCATCGATCAGCTCTCGGGGCTGCGGACGATCCTTGCTCCCGGCCGCGCGAACCGACCCGACCAGTTCGGCTCCGAAGATGAGGAACGGGGCACGAAGGCCGACAGCTGCCCGTTCTGCGAGGGCCGCGAGGAGAAGACCCCGCCCGAGGTCTACGCGCTGCGACCCGACGGCGGCGAGCCCGACACCCCCGGCTGGCTGACCCGAGTCGTCCCCAACCTCTACCCCGCCCTCGCCCCCCCGCGCGCTTCAACACTTGACCCCACCAGAGGGGGGGAAACTGCTGAAGCGACGCCAATGGGGACGGGGGCCGAAGCGGGCGCCTTCGCCAGCGGCGGCGATCCGTTGCTCGCCTCACGGCGGGCCGGCGACCCGGACCTGTTCTCATCGCGGCCGGCGGACGGCGTCCACGAGGTGATCGTCAACGCCCCGGGCCACGCGACCGCGCTCGCCGAGCTTGACGACCCCCAGATCGAGGTCGTCGTCGAGACCTGGCGCGAGCGGATGCGGGCCCATCGCGACGCCGCCTACGCGCAGCTGATCGTCAACGAGGGCGGCGACGCCGGCGCCTCGCTCGAGCACACGCACGCCCAGCTCTACGCGCTGCCGTTCGTCCCGGCGGCGGTGGCGCGCGAGCGCGAGCGGGCCGGCGCCTACCGCGAACGCACCGCCGGGGGCGGGCTGCTCGGCGAGATCCTGGTCGAGGAGGTGCGCCGCCGCGAGCGGCTGGTGGCGATCGACGAGGAGGCCGCCCTGATCTGCCCCTGGGCCTCGCGCGGGCCGTTCGAGATGCGGATCATCCCGCGGGCGGCGAACCCGAGCTTCGCCGAGGACACGGTCGGAGCGGCGATGCTCGGCACCGCGGTACGGCTGCTGGCCAAGGCTCTCGGCGGCCGCCCCGAGCTCAATCTCTGGGTGCGGACGGCGCCACGCGGGGAGGCGAGCGGCTTCCACTGGCACATCGACATCTCGCCCCGCAGCTCGATCAAGGCCGGCTTCGAGCTCGGAACCGGGATCGACATCAACACCTATCCCCCCGAGCAGGCCGCATCCGACCTGCGGGCGGCCGCCTCCTAGACGTTAGGGTCCTGCGGTGACTCCGAACCCGCGGCCGATCCCGCGATTCATCGCCGACAGCACCCAGGAGGGGATCCCCCACGGCCGCTTCGCCGAACAGCTCGGCGGCAGCTTCCGCGAGGCGTGCGACGCCCATGAGGAGCTGCCCGAAGGCGTCGAGGCGACGGGCGACATCTCCTGGTTCCCCGAGCGTGCCTGGGGTGGACGGGTCTGGGTCCCGTGCAGCACCCGAGCCGAGGGGCCGGAGGGCGAGCTCGAGCTCTTCGGGCACGTCTCCTACGTCCAACCCGAGGGCGGTGACCCGGGTGATCTGCGGGCCAAGGCGGACTTCACCGACATCCTCGCCGAGGACAACCCGGACTGGAAGATCGACCTCAACGACGACGTGATCGGCCGCTGGCGCGGGGAGAACGGCCGCGCCGGCGCGGTGACCCTGGTCTGGGGGGCGCCGATCGGGGCAGGCGCCGTGGCGGCCACCGCCGAGCTCGACGGCGAGACCGTCGACCAGGAGGTCGTCACCAACGGCCGCTTCACGCTGATCGCCCTCGACGCCCTCGAGGGGTACGGCGACAGCATCTTCATGCAGGTCACGCTCTGGACAAATCGGGCGAAAGAGATCGCCTCGGAGAGCCTCTACGACTGATGCACTGGCGACGGAGGAAGACCGATCCCGACGCCCGGCGGCTGGCGCTCGCGCTCGGGGCGGCCAGAGTCGGACTCGGCGTCGGCGCCCTTCTCTTCACCCGCTCGACGCTGAAGGCGCTCCTGTTCGGCGAGACCGACGCAGTCGGAACCGCCCTCGGGAAACTCGCCGGAGGCCGCGACCTGGCGCTGGGTCTGGCGACGCTGGCCTCCCGCGAAGACCCGGCGACGCTGCGCCGGCTGACCCTGACCGCCGGCCTCCTCGACGCCGCCGACGCCGTCGCCATGGCCCTCAACGCCCGCGACCCGAACACCCGCCTTCCGGCGATCGGGGGCGTTCTCTCCGGCGCATCGGGCGCCGCCGCCAGCGCCTGGGCCGGCAAGCGGCTCGAGCGCTAGGGGCGGCCGCCTCCCCGCGCCTCGAGCCAGCCGTCCGATTCCGAGCCTGCCTCCGCAGGGTTTTGCGCAAAGTCTGTTTGCCGGTGCCGATCGCGGGCACTACGGGATCACGAGGTTCGACGAAAGACGGTCATGGAGCGAACGAGCGGAGTCCACAACGAGCAGATCGACGGGCGGTCCCTCGCCGAGTTGATGCGCCAGCTCAGCGAGCAGTCGAGCAGCCTCGCCCAGCTCGAGGTCGCGTTGGCGAAAGCCGAGATGGGCGAGAAAACGAAGCGGATCGGATTCGGCGCGGGTGCCTTCGGCGCCGCCGGCCTGGTCGGGCTCTACGCGCTCGGTTGCTTCATCGCCGCCGCGGTCCTGGCGCTGGCGACGGGCATCGAAGCCTGGCTGGCTGCGGTGATCGTCGGCGTCGTCCTCGCCGCCGTCGCCGGGATTTTGGCGCTGGTCGGCAAGGGGAGCGTCGAACGCGGCTCGCCCCCGGTCCCGGAGCGGGCGCTGAAGAGCAGCAAGCGAGACCTCGACGAAGCGAAAGAGAGCGCGAAACGAGGAGCGGCACATGACTGAGAGCGAGAGAACGAATGGCCCCGCCGGCGCCGGTGAGCGGACGCCGGAGGAAATCCAGGCCGAGATCGACGCCACCCGCGAGCAGATGGGGGACACGGTCGAAGCCGTCGCCGAGAAGGCCGACGTGAAGGCGCAGGCCAGGCGCAGGGCCGCGGATGCGAAGGAACAGGCGGCCGAGAGGGCGAGGATCCTGAAGGAGAGGGTCGTCGCCGCCACCCCGGAGTCGGCCGAGGGCGGGATCGCCCAGGCCCAGGATTTCAGCAAGCAGAACCCGCTCCAGATGGCCGTTCTCGGCGGCTTCCTCGCGGGCCTGGTCGTCGGTCGGATCCTCTGGCGCTGAACGCGATGGCGGCCGAGCGGGAGAGCGAGCGCAGGGCGGCCGAGAGCGGCGACAACGAGGTCCGCCGCGACTACGCGCCGGTCGGCGCGGCGTCGGAGACCGGACTCTGGCCGACGTTGAAGCGCACGGCGACCGAGTTCAGCGAGGACAAACTGACGATCTGGGCCGCCGCCCTGACCTACTACGGGCTGCTTTCGCTGTTCCCGGCGCTGATCGCGATGGTCTCGCTGATCGGGATCTTCGGCGACCCCAAGACGACGACGGAATCGATCGTCAAGATCATCGCCGAAATCGGCCCGAAATCGGCCGCCGAAACCTTCTCGGGGCCGGTGCGCTCTGTCGCCGCCAACCAGAGCGCGGCCGGATTCGCGCTGGTGATCGGGCTGGCGATCGCGCTCTGGTCGGCATCCGGATACGTCGGTGCCTTCATCCAGGCCTCGAACGTCATCTACGAGACCCCGGAGGGGCGGCCGTTCTGGAAGCTGCGACCGCTTCAGATCGGGATCACCCTGTTGATGGTGATCATGGTCGCGCTCCTCGCCCTCGGCCTGGTTCTGACCGGGCCCGTGGTCAATGCGATCGCCGAGCCGATCGGGATCAGCTCGGTCGCGGTCGACATCTGGAACATCGCCAAGTGGCCGGTGATGGCGCTGATCTTCATGACGATGGTCAACGTCCTCTACTACGCCTCCCCGAACGTGAAGGTCCGCGGCTTCAGGTGGGTGACGCCCGGCAGCATCGTCGCGATCGTCGTCTGGGCGGTCGCCTCGGCCGCCTTCGCCTTCTACGTCGCCAACTTCGGCTCCTACAACAAGACCTACGGGACCCTGGGCGGCCTCGTCGCCCTGCTGGTCTGGTTCTGGATCAGCAACCTGGCGATCCTCTTCGGACACCAGCTGAATGCCGAGCGCGAGCGCAGCCTCGAGATCGACGAAGGAACGCCGCGGGCGGAGCGCGAGATCCAACTCGAGCCCCGCGACGAGCCGAAGGACCAGAAGACGACCTGATGATCGCGAAAGGATCAAGATGAAGACCGACCCGATCTCCCGATTGACCCCGGTGATGGAGGAGCTGATGGAGAACACCTACGCCCGCGAGCAGCTCCAGAGCGGTACCGAGAACCTGCGCAAGGCCTACGAGCGCGCCCGCAAGCGCCGGGTGAAGCCGACCGAGGATCGCAAGCTCCACCGGCAGCTCCAGACCGGCATCTCCTCGCTCAACGAGGGCGCCAAGGCGCTGGCCAAGGGCCGGCGCGCCCCGAAGAAGCGCTGGCCCAAGCGCCTGGCGACGGCCGGCGTCCTCGCCGGCGGCGCCGGGGCGGCCGCCTACCTGCTCAACAAAGGCGGCGGCGATGCCGCGGAAGTCGATTCGGGCGAGTAGATGAAGTTCATCTTCACCCCCATCAGCCTGCTCCTGGCCCTGATCGCCGGCATCATCGGCCAGAAGATCTTCGAGAAGATCTGGGGCCTGATCGACGAAGAAGAGCCGCCTTCACCCGAGCACCGCGAATTCCCTTGGCCGAAGCTGATCGCGGCGCTGCTGGTCGAGGGCGCCATCTTCCGCCTCGTCAAAGGCCTGACCGACCACGGCGCCCGGGTCTCGTTCGCCAAAGCGACCGGTTCCTGGCCGGGCGAGGAGCGCCCGGAGAAGGAATAGCCTTTCCGGCAGGGGCGAGCGGTCGCCCCTCTGAGTCATCGGCCCCGATAGCTCAGCTGGATAGAGCGACTCCCTCCTAAGGAGTAGGTCGCAGGTTCGAATCCTGCTCGGGGCGTCGTCGCATCCGGGTCCAGCAAGCCAGATCCCGGATTCTAGCCTTGTAACAGGCGTATCTTGGGAACAATTTTGGGAACAACTCAGGGTCCGGATCCGTGCCTGGAGCGTCCTATAGACGTGGCCCGGCCGGCGAAAAAGCGCAAGGATCACCGGGGGGCATTTCTTCCTGCCGGCGTCTACCCGCAGCGTGACGGAACCGGCGAGATCAGCGGCTACAAGGTGCGCTGGCGCGAGGAGAACTTCGACGGCGTCGGGCGACACTCCGCGCGCACCTTCTCAGCGGCAATCGTGGGCTCACTGGACCGGGCGCTGCTCGCGGCGGTCGAGTTCCGCGAGCAGGCGGTCCGGGTGGCGCGGGCCGAAGGCTCGATGGTGCGGGCCGACCCGGCGGTGGCGATGACGGTTGACGAGCTCTTCTCGGAGTGGTGCGTAGGGCGTGGACCTGAACTCTCCGAGCGCTACGCGGAGGGATCGATCCGGATCTGGGAGCGGGAGATCTCGGCGCGGCAGATCGCCAAGCTGCGCTTGGCGCGGATCTCGCAGGATCCGGCGGCGATCACGCGCTTCCAGGACCAGCTGCTGGCCGAAGGAATGAGCGCGGGCAACCGCGCCAAAGTCCTGTCGTTGCTGCGGGCAGTGTTGCGGTGGGGCAGGCGGCGCCACCCAAACGTCTTGAGGCTGGAGCTCTCCGGACTCTTCGAGTTGCCGCGAAGCTCGAGGAAGCGCCTCGCCTTTGCCACCGACGCCTACGGGCTCGAGCGACTGATCGAGGCGGTGCTGCGCCGCGAGGCGCATGACGATCTATTGCCGCTGCGAGACGCGGCGTTCGTGGCGGCAATGGGCTTCACCGTGGCTGCGCGGCCTTCGGAGTGGCTCTACTCGGCGCGCTGGGCCGACCTGCACCAGCGCTCGGTCGAGTTCCAGCGCTCGGCCGACGGCGATGGGTCAGGCGGGGTCGGGTTGAAGACGGGCGCCAGGGCGGCGCTGGTGCTGCCGAGCGCCAGTGAACGTATCTGCGCTTATCGCGAACGGCTCGAGGAACGCTTCGGCGCCCAGCCCGAGAACGCACTGGTCTTCCAGGCGCTCGGCTCCGAAGGACCGCTCTGGTCAGAGGATGGGGACGAAGAGGGCGATCCAGTTGCCTGGACCGACAGCGAGTACAAAAACTGGACTTCCCGGGTCTGGCGCAAAGCTCGGGCTCAGGCGGCGACGGTCGAGCAGGCGCCGGCCGGGCTGGAGACGATGCGCTTCTACGACTGCCGCCACACCGCGATTTCGATGGCCCTGCACTCGACCCTCGTCATGGGCCCGCACGGAATGAACCTGCACAGCCTCGCCGCCTGGGCCGGCCACGACGTGCAGACGCTGCAGCGCTACTACGCCCACTCGATTGCGCGGTACCTGGGTGGCGAGCCGATCGACCTCGACCAAGAGTGCCGCACGGCACGCGAGCGAGTTGAAGCTAACCCGGCGACCTACGTCCGCGGCGCATGAGACGCGCGAGCTGCCCGCAAGAGCGCCAGGTTGCGGCCGGCGCCGGCCGATGACCGGGGTCGGGGCTCACCTACGTCGAAGCTCGAGGCCTGGGCATCGGCAGCGTCGGGAGCGATCGTCTCGGCCAGCATCCACGACTGCAAGTCCCGATAGCGAATGCGCACACCACGGCCATTGCCGTCCCTGAAAGCGACCAACGCCCCCGCCGCGTAGGCGCGGCGGATGGTGCGGACGCATCGCCCCGCGATCGCCGCTGCAGCTGCCGGCGTCAACAAGTCGTCGGGGGGATGAGCGGGCTCGTGCTGATCCAAGGTCACGTAGTCAAGACGGAGAACCGGTGGCGTCCGCCCCCCTCAGCCGGTCGGGTGATGCTGAGGTAACTAGAAGTCCTTGTGGGAACTCAGATCGAGTCCGAGTACCTGGGCGCTGAGCTCGGTCGGCGCGACGGCGGCCAGCTGTTTTGCCTGATCCTCAGCTTTGTCACGAGATTTTTCTGCGTCCTTCTTGCCGCTGGATCCAACCTGAACGCCGAAATAGGCGCCGACGATGGTTCCGATCACCGCCGTGACAGGAGCCAGGGCGGTCGAGACGTCGGCCGCTTCCTCGTCGTAGACCAGGACCGCGATCGTGAATGCGGCGAGGACGACGAAGAAGCCGGCAAGCACGACTTGGACGCCGTACTTGGCGCGCAGGCTTTCGGCGTCGCTGCCGGGTTTGGCCGGATTCGCAGGTTTCTCACCGGGTGTTGCAGCCACATCTGCCTCCCTCGCCGCTTTATAGACGGATTCGTCTCGACTATATACTGCTTCCACAGGCGTGGCCATGGGTGGCCCGACGCGAGGGGGCGACCCAGATGAGCATGGCCAAGGAGTTCCGCGACATCGAGTTCGGCTTTGCCGACGCCAGGACCGAGGGCGCCGAGGCTCCAGGCTTGCTGCAAGACGGCTTCCTCGATGACGACGGGCTGGTGCAGACCGCTCTCTACGAGAGGCCGTTCATCTTCCTCGGCTACAAGGGCTCGGGCAAGACGGCGATCGCCGAGCGTGCGCGGTTGCTCGCCGAGAGCGACCCCAACCTCTTCATCAAGGTCGCAAGCCTCGATGAGTTCCCCTACACCGACTTCAAATCCGCTGCCGGCAGCGGCGAGCCGGCGACCCGCTACCCGACGGTCTGGTCGTGGCTGCTTCTGGTCGCCCTCTTCGAGTCCCTCGAGCAAGACGAGGGCGGCAAGGAGCGGGCGCCGGTTCCCTACAAGCTCGCGGCCGAGGGACTGGCCCAGCTCGGCCTGATCCCGACCCCGGAGCTCAACACCCTGGTCGTCACCTCTTCCAAGCGCGGCTTCAAACTGGCGCTGCCGAAAGTGCTGGGCTACGAACGCTCGAAGACGACCAGCTCGCACGACTTGCAGCTCTCCCAGGCAGTGACGACCCTGCGTGGGGCAGCCGAGCGCTTCCCCACCTCGAGCCACCACGTCCTATTCCTCGACGGCCTCGACGAGATCCTCGGCAAGCGCGACCTTCAGTTCTCGGCGCTGGGCGCCCTGATGACCGCTGCAACCCGCCTCAACAACGCCTTCCGCGAGAAAAAGCAACCGCTGAAGATCGTCGTCCTCTGTCGCAAAGACATCTTCGACCGGCTGCCTGGCGCAAACCTCAACAAGCTGCGCCAAGACCATGCCGAGATGCTGCACTGGTACGAGGATCCACGCCACCCCGAACAGACGCGGCTGGTGCGATTGATCAAGCTGCGCGCCGAACGCTCCCTGCAGCGCGAGGTCGACGTCTTTCGCGAGTTCTTCCCTGACACGCCGAGAGATCGCGACATTCGCAAGGACGTCCTCGACCAGACCCGCCATACCCCTCGCGATCTGGTCGAGCTCTTTCGCTACCTGCAGCGCTTTGCCCATCGCGGGGGAAGTCTCACCGACGAGGAGCTGAAAAGCGGCTACCGCGCTTATGCGAACGAGTACTTCCTGCCGGAGATCCGCAACGAGATGCACGGCCACATCTCCCCCGATGACATCTCCCGGGTCGAACTCCTGCTGACCGAGATCGGACGCCAGAACTTCGAATTCAAGGACCTGGAAGAGGTGCAGGCGAGCATTCCGGAACTGGCGCCCCTGGAGCTGAAGTCCACGGTCCACGTTCTCTTCGACTGCAGCGCCCTCGGCTTCATCGAACGACGCGAGGACTTTGCGATGCGAACGATGAAATACCGCAATCCGGCGGCGCAGCTGCGACTGAACCAGACGATGTGGCTTCACCCTGCCCTCTGCCGGGCGCTGAACATCCAGCTGCGGCCACCTGGCAGCGGTAGGCGCCGACGCCCGCGGCGGTAGGTAGCCGGTGCCGTGATCTACATCACCGCGGTGCGGATGTCCAAGGGCGGCTCCCACCACCAGAACCTGCAGCGAGTGCAGTGGCTGAACCCTTCCTCGTTGGGCACCGGCGAGGAGAGCGTCGCTGAGCTGGTGCGCTGGATCCGCCACAAGCGTGGCGAGGCTTGGGTTCGCGATGGACTGAGCGGAGGCGTGCCGGTCCGAGTCGTCGACGGCGACCCGCCTTTCCTTCGCACGAGGACGACGCAAGACGAGCGATGGACCGACCACCTGCTGCGCCTGCCGAGGTACTAGCGCGGCTCAAAGCCCGGAGGGGTGACTGGGCAAGAAGCCGGCCTTCGAGTGCTCCGCGTAGCCCGGCCCGTGGGCGAAGTTGGTTTCCGAGGTGCCCCAGTCGCGCCCGTCGATCGTGATGAAGACGTGGGCAGGGTTGGCCCAGATCGTGACCTGGGCACCGGGGCCCGCGGGGTAGGCGGCGCCGAGTTCGTTCGAGACCAGGGCTCCTGGGTCGGGGTAGCCGGAGAGGACCAGGAGCCAGCGCACCGCCCCGGAGCAGTCGAGGCCGTCTTCGGAGGCGCCGAAGACCTGGGATCCGGCGGCGCTCCAGCAGTAACTGCCGGGCGAGGGGCCGGGCTTCGGTGCGTGTCCCCCGCCCCAGCAGTAGTGGATGCGGCGGGACTCGATCCAGCGGGCGTAGTAGATCAGGCGGGCGAGGCGGTCGGACGGGGGCTGCCCTAGCTCCGAGGGCATGCAGACGACCTCGGTGTCGAGGCCGGCGGCGGTGTCGAGCACCTGGTCGACGTACCACTGGGCGTGGTTGTAGGCGAAGAGGGCCGCGCGCCAGTTGCCAGGGGCGCCGGATGCGTGCAGGTAGTTTGCGGTCGCCATCACCGAATCGGGAACGCTGTAGGGGTCGCGGGTGCCGTTGCCATCGCCGTCGACCCCGTATGCCGCCCAGGTTGAGAGCAGGAACTGACCGGGGCCGGCGGCGCCGGCGGAGTTGGTGCCCGACCCGACGCCGGGAAGGTCGGAGCGGCCGAAGTCGGACTCGACCTTGTGGACGGCGGCGACGATCTGAAGACCCCGTGGGCCCAGTCGGAACCGGGCAGCGGCTTTTTGCAACCAGGGCAGGTAGTTGGCGGGAATCCCGCTGCCCTTGCCCGAGACCAGGCACTGCTCGAAGCCCGAACCGGCGGCACGCGGCGATGAGGCGACGAAGAGGCCGACGGTGAAGAGCGACCCGAGCAGGACCGCGACGACGACGAGCGCCGCCTTGAGTGCCAGCGAGCGAGCAGCGAAGCGGGCGAGGACGCCGATTGCTGCTCGGCGCGCGTTCACTCGGCGGGGCCGACTGCAAGCCAGCGGCCGGCGCGTGATTCGAAGACGAAGCCGAATTCCTCGGGCTCGCCGCCACGGCGAGCGCTGCCGGTGAGAAGGGCGCGGGGCGGGTCTCGCGAGAGCAGCGCAGTCGAGAGTCGCACGATCCGCGCCGGGCCCGTAGCGGGAGCGGGAGCGCGCAGCAGGGCGGCGCCGAACTCGGCGCTCGAGCGGGCTCGCAGTCGAGCACGGGCGCCGGCGTCGGTATTGCCACGGTCGAGGTAGGCGCGGGCGAAGGAAGCGGCGGCCCCATCGAGTTCGGGTGGCGTCGGTTCTTCGGCAATTGCTTGCATTGCCTGCCCGGGATTGAGTTCGCTCTGCTCGGAATCTCGACCCTCGCCGTTGCAGGAGAAGGCAGAGCCGAGCGTTAGGACCGCGGCGAGCGCGAGGCCGAGCAGGAGAGTCCCTTCGCGAGAGATCAGGCACCCCGGCTGAGGTTGCGTCGTGGGGCCAGGTGCTCTCGGGCCCGGCGGTCGCGGCGCAGGCGGCGCAGTTGCTCGCGTCGCTCGACACCGGAGCCCTCGACCCCCTGCCGGATGCGCTCGGTCGCGAGCCGGCCGCGGCCGGCGATGCGGCCAGGCGGATTGGCCGCGAGGGCAGCGCGCTGGAGGTCGCGCTTTCGCGCCGCTTCGATCTGGGTCTCGATTCGCTCGCGCTCGGGCCCGCGTAGCTCCTCGAAGCTGCGGCGATCGAGCCCGGCGCGGTGGGCGTGATCGGCGGGGTCGCCGGATTGCTCGAGCAGCCGGCGGTCCTCGGCGGCGAAGCGGTCGAGGTCCTCGCGGGTCCAGGTGCTGCCTGTATTGCGGCGGTTGCGCTCGGCGCGATCGACCAGCTCGCGCGCGTCTTCGTAGCGACGGGTTGCCTGGGGGCTGGATCTGGTTGGGTCGGGGGGCGCGGTGGCGGCGCCCGAGGGAGTGGCGTCGGGCTGGCGGGAACGGGCTGGGTCGGGCGGATGCCTGGCCTCGAAGCGGGCGACGGTTTGGCGCGCCGCGGCGAGGCGCTGGTCGCCGAGGGAACGGGCGCTCTCGCGCAAAGAGTGCCGCGCGGTCTCGCGGGTCGCCCGGGAGCCGAGCGCGAGGCGCTCGCGACCGTGGACGGCGCTCTGGCGGGCGGCCCCGGTGACGACGGTTGCGGCGGGGCGGGTCGCCCGGCGGGCGAGGCCGAAGGCTGCGAGGCCGGAGAGCGGCAGGGTGTGGGCGGTCGAGTGGTGGGCGTCGCCGATCGTCAGCCAGGCGACGAGGTCGGTGCGCTTGAGGAAGACCGCCCAGGCGAAGGCGGAGCTGAGCAGGAAGCCAGTCGCCGGCGTGGCGGAGCGGCCGAGGATCGAGATCCCGAGCAGGACGATCGAGAGGAAGGCGGCGTAGATCACCTTGGCGAGGAGCGAGCCGGCGAGGGCGAGCCCCCAGGCCTTGAAGGCGCGGCGGCCGGAATCGCCGAGCAGGGGAAAGAAGAGCGCGAAGGGAGCCGCGAGTAGGAGGACGAAGGCGATCGCGGCCTGGGTGAAAAGGCGGATCGCGAGCCAGGCGAGCAGGAGCAAAGCTCCCAGGAGGCCGGCGGCGAAGAGGGCGAGCATCGAGAGGCGGGTCAGGGCGCCGTCGCCACCTTGCGCCGCCACCTTCGACTTGTAGCGATCGTCGTTGTCGAAGTAGCGCCAAAGTGCTTCGCGAGCGGGGCTGCCAGGGCTCGAGCGCAGGTACAGGTCGATCACCCTGCGCGGGCGGCCGTAGCGCTTGCGGGCAAAGGCGGCGCATTCTTCGTTGGCCTTCGAGCTGCCGGCGGCTTGGAAAGCGGCAATCGTGGCGAGGGCGCCGATGTCTTGGCAGAACCAGTTGTCGGCGCGCTCGACCGCCTCGGGCGGCGGGCGCGAGAGCGCCCAGCCGACGTCGGAGAAGTCGAGGCCCGCGAACGGCACCTCGACCAGCCGGTCCCAGGTCCGCGCCATCGCTTCGGCGTAGGAGCCGGTCGGGCGGGTGAGGCTGCCCGAGTGCGGGGCGCTGATGATCGTCAGCGCCAGGCTGTCGGAAAGCTGGGCGATGCGGCCGACCGACTCGCGCGGCTGGTGGACGATCCAGAGGCCGAGGATCAGCAGGGCGATCGCGGCAATCGTCCCGGCGGCGCCGCCGGTGAGGTCGCGGCGGACGAGCCCGCGCCAGGCGAACCAGATCCCGGCGCCGATCACCAGGGTGCTGAGGAAGGGATCGGTGACCCGATCGTAGATCCGCAGCACCGAGGCCGAGATCCGATCCATCGTCGCGCCTTCGGCGAAGGGGTTGAGGCCGAAGGCAAGCCCGAGCAGGGCGAGGACGAGCTTCAAGACGAAGATCAGCCCCAGCCAGATCCCGTTCAGGATCGTGACGAAGGCGACGGTGAAGTCGCCGATCGGGTGGGTGACGCCGGTGGCGATGAAGACATCGAAGCCGTAGTTCGAGGTCGGGTAGTCGGACTCGGGGCTGCCGCTCGCCTCGCAAGCGAGGCGGGTCTTGCGCTCGCGGATCTCGCCGGGCCGGTCGCAGGCGGGACTGCGGATCCCGAGCCCGGCGATCGGGTCGACCTGGCCTTTGGAGCCCAGTTCCTTGGCGAGGTTGGAGTCGGAGACCCGGGAGGGCTCGGGGAACTGGGCTTGGGGCTTGGCGACCTCGGGTTTGAGCGTCGGTTGCAGGGATTTGCCTGGGGCCGATTGGCCGCCGTCCTGGGGGCGGGCGGCGCCCGCGGGTGCCGGCGTCAACACCACGAGCCCCGCTGCGAGGAGGACGCAGGCGAGGATGCCGGGGCCGCGGGAAGACAGCGCCGCGATCAAGTGGCGCGGTCAGGGATTGCGTCGCAGGTGCTGCCCACTACCCCCAGACGAACGTGCCCGTAGGTTCGGCCCTGCCTTGGCTCTGGAGGCGCAGGTCAGAAAGGCGACCTCGGCCGTGGGTAGCTTCAGTCGACGACCCGCAATCGCGAGTCGTCAATCGAAACTGGAGTAAGCGTGGCAATCGTCAACAAGGATGAGCTGGCTCGGGGCGTCGCCGAGCAAAGCGGTTTGGACGTCGGGCAGGCCAAGGCCGCGGTGGACGCGACCCTGCAGGAGATCTCAAAGCAGATGGCCGCCGGCAACGAGATCCGCCTGACCGGCTTCGGGAAGTTCTCCGTCGCTCAGCGCTCGGCGCGCGAAGGGCGCAACCCGCAGACCGGCGAATCGATGCAGATTGCCGCCAAGACGGTCCCGAAGTTCAGCGCCGGGGCAGAGCTGAAGAAGGCAGTCGAATAGGGGAAATCGATCAGCCGCCCTTCCCTGCCTGGATCGGCGGCGATCGCTTCTCCTCGCGCCGCGGCGTCGTGTCGAGCTCACCGAGCAGCCAGGGCGGCGGCTCGATCTGGACCGGCGCGACCTGCCCGTCGAAGTCGCGCAGGTAACAGCGCCCGGCGCGGTAGCCGAGCAGCGAGCGCACCGCCTCTGGGTCGTGGGAGTCGAGCCGGAGCAGCTCGAGCGCTTTCTGCGCCTCGGCCTCGGTCTCGACGCCGAAGGCGAAGAGGGCGCCGATCAGGGGCTCGAGCGCCTCGACGTCGCCGAGCATCTGGGTGGCGAGCAGCGGGGTGATGTTCTGCGAGCGGCCAAGCCGGCTGATCCGCTCGAGTAGCGCCCTTCCCTGGGTGTCGGAGGTCAGCGCCCAGGCCTCGTCGATCGCCACCACCGAGTGGCGGTCGGTGTCGGTGGCGCAAAGCCGCAGCGCGTAGGCGGCCAGCAGGCGCAGCACCGCGAGGCTGGTGCGCTCCTCCTCCAATAGATCCGAGCGGGCGGTCCCCGGGATCGGGAGCGCGAGGTTGCGGATCCGCAGGCTGATCAGCTGCGCCGTTCCGACCTCTGGGGGCTCCTGTCGGTCGGTGCCGAAGCCGAGGCGGGCTAGGCCGCCGTCGCCGTGGACCTCGATCGCCCGGCCGGCCTCGTTCGCCTCCGGGCTCTGCGAGGCGACGAGCCGGGTGGCGATCGCAGCGCAGTTAGTGGCGCCGGCGGCGATCGCCTCGGAGATCGCCAGCCGCAGCTGGGTCTGCCACTCCGGCTTCACCGGCGGCGGCAGAATCGAGACAAGGAAGTTGTAGGCGAGGTCCTCGCGGGTCTCCTCGACGCCGATCCGCATCGGGTCGAGCAGTCCGCGGTAGCGATCGTCCGCCGAGAGCTCAATCGACTCGATCGACTCGATACCGGGCAGGCGGTGAAGGGCGTGATCACCCTTGGGGTCGATGTCGACGATCGGCCCCGAGCCCTGCATGAACGCCTGCCACGCCATCAGCTCGAGCGCGATCGTCTTGCCCGAGCCGAGACTGCCGGCCAGCAGGCAGGTCGGGGGACGAGATTGCTGGCAGGCCTCACCGAGATCGAACTGCACGGGGGCGCGGGATCCGCTCAAGGTGTGGCCGATGCAGGGCCCGATCTTCGAGCCGGCGCGCGAGACGGCGTGCGGGACCATCGCCCCGACCTGATCGGGAAGCAGGTGCTCCTTGTACTCGGGCAGGGGAAACGGCGCGGCCGGCAGCGAGGCGAGGAGGAGGCGGTGCTGCTCGCCGCCCGGGCGGTGCAATTGCACCCGGCCGTAGGACTCCCGCAGCCGCTCGATCCGCTCCTCGAGCTCAGCCTCGGTCGGGGCGGCGACCGATAGCTGCAGCGCCGAGCGCAGGAGCGGCGGCCGATCACCACCGCCGAGGACGCCCTCGAGCTCGCGCGCGAGGTGCGGACGCTCCGCTGCCTCGACCGAAGGGCCGGCGTCGCCAGCTGACTCCTCACGGGCAATCTGGTCGGCGTCGAGCTTTCGCTTCGCGAGCAGGCGGCGGGCATCGGCGTTGCCGACGTGCTCGACCGCGAGGGTCGCGTCGACCGGGAAGGGCAGCTCCAGCGGGGTGAACATCAGCTCCGCCGAGGGGCTTGGAACCACCACCTCCTCGGGCATCGCTCCTAGGACCAGAGCGGCCTGGAATGCGCGGCCGCGCTCGGAGTCGATTTGAAGCGAGCGGGCGCCGATCTCGACCCGGCTCTCGTGCAGGCGCAGCAGGTCATAGCCGTAGGGCTCAAAGCGCTCTTCACCTCGGCCGTCGATGAAGGCGAGCGCCTGGGGCGCGAAGCCCTCGTCGACGTCGGGCTCGCCGACCCCACGTGTGTAGGCGCGGCGGATCAGGGTCGCAAGGCGCTGCGGGCCGACCCGGCTTGCATCGAGGTACCCGCAGATCCGCTCGAAGGTCGAGTGCTCGGCCGCGGTCAGCTGCGCCAGGCGGCCTGCGTCGAGAGCGCGCGGGTCTTCGATTCCGAGCCGCGCGGCGACACTGTTCCAAGCGCTGTACAAGTGGTCGAAGGCGCCCGCCAGGGGCCCGCGACCTTTGGCGGAGTCGAGCCGCACCGCGAGGTAGGCCTCGGTTCGGATGGCGCCGCGCTGCTCGAAGGCGGAGCGGTGCTCGCGCAGGTGCGCTTCGAAGCGCTCGCGGTGGCCGTGGCGGCGGTCGAGGGTCGAGAGTGCGCGCTGCAGGTAGGCGTTGCCGTCGAGCTCACGGGCGAGTCGGAGGATCTGGAAATCGGACTCGAGCACGTAGGCGAGGGCCTCGAGGCGCTCCCCCACCTCCACCTTTCGCGACTGCGAGAGACCGGCGTAGCTCTGGGGCGCCAGCTCGTAGACCGCCCAAGCGTCGGCCGGGGAGCGGAGGACGAGGTTCGACCAGAGGAAATGATGCGGCTGCCTCAAGGCAGTGCTTCGAAGACGGCACTTTGATCCGGGGCCAGCTCAAGAGTCTTACCGCGATTGAGGGGCGGCGCGCCAGGGACCGGCCGCAGTCGCATCCTCCGCTGCCCGGCGAGAACCGAGATCGGATAGCGGAGCAGGACCCGGACGGGACCCTGGAGGCGCCCGGCGGGGTAGCGATGCAAGGTGAGGTCAGGGCCTATTGCGAGCTCCCCGAGAGGGGCAAGCGACCTGCCGGCGGGCGGGCAGCGACGCAGGGCGGCGAGGTGGCGCGGTCGCAGGCGCCAGGCGATCAGGCCCGTGAGGGCACGATGCGGGGGGCGCCCGTCGACTTGCCAGCGCGCGAGCATCCAGGCCGCCGCCAGGGGCAGTGCCAACAGGCGCAGCGATGGTGGGACGGCACCGAAGGAGATGCTGAGGAGCGGAAGCTTCGCGGCGAGCGCCGTCGTCCCGAGGCAGGCGAGCCAGTAGCCGAGCAGGCGCAGCTCGACGCCGCCGGGGATCGGGATCCGCCAGCCCTGGATGCGGAAAATCCGCCAGCGACGACGAAAGACGAGGCGGTAGGAGCGGAGGACCTTTGGCGGCGCTGCGTCTGCCACGCCCTCCAGACGAGCGGCGGGCGCATAGCGATACTCACCGGCCCAGCCGGTGCGGCTCGTTGGCGAACGGCGGCTTGCCCCAGGACTCGCGGAATTCCGCGATCATCTCGCTCTCGACTTGCTTCGGATCCCGGCCCGGCGTTTGGCGCCAGGCGACCAGGGCGCTGGGCGAATCGGCGAGCTGCCAGATCAAGCGCCCACCCCAGTGGCCGATCGGCGCCCCTTCGCCGAAGCGCATGTACTCGCGCAAGCGGCGGCGCAGGTCGCCGGCCTCGCCGATGTAGATCACCTCTGCACCATCGACCCAATTGGCGCTCAGCGCCTCGGGTGAGACGGTGGGGTCGCGACCCTTGAAGCGCCCACCGGGATTGGCGGCGCGGTACTCCAGCGTGCCAGCCGGAGGTCGAACGACGATGTAGACGCCGGGTCCGGCCGCAATCGCTGCAAGACCCTCGGCCAATTCGCCGAAAGTGATCCAACCCTCGAATCCGGCCTCGGCCAGAGCCTCGCGCGACCAGGCGCTCCGCGCGCTCAACTTTTGAGCCCCGAGAGGATCAGCCTGTAGCTAGGCCGCTCGGCGTCGTGCCAAGCAAAGCTGATTCGCTCGATCTGGCGGTCGTTGTCGTAGAGATGGACCGCGGCAAGCTCACCGAGGTGGTCGATCGCGCCGACCCGGTGGCTCTTGCCCTCGAGCACATCGGCGTTCCCGCCAAGGTAGTTGGTGGCGTCGCTGCGATTGCGATCGCGGCGGCAGTGGAGCGCGAGCTCGAGTCCGACCGGCACGTCGCCGAGAGGCCGGGCTCCTGCCTCGATCGCCCGCTTCGCTGCTTCGAGCAGGGCGAGGACCCGGGGCGCGTGCTTGTGGGCCGCGCCGAGCATCGAGAGCGCCTCGGCCTTGGCCGGAGGCAGGCCGTCGACGGCGAGTTCGATCGGCTTCGGCACGAGGCGAGAGTATCCGTATCCGTTGGCAGTTAATTCTTGCTATCTGAGGCGTTAAACTAGAAAAATGGCCTTAAATCTGGTCTTACGCTGAGTTATGCGAATTGAGACCGAACTCCCTGACGCGATGGTCTTACGAGAGCTCGGCAACCGCATTGCGCGAACACGGCTCGAGGCGAACATCACCCAAGAGAACCTCGCACGCGAGGCAGGCATCGCAAAGAGCACTCTCGAGCGGATCGAGGGCGGCCGTGATGTCAGGCTCAGCAGCTTCTTGCGGGTACTGCGCAGCCTCAACCTCCTCGAAGCCCTTGATCGCCTCGTCCCCGAGCCGATGCCCAACCCGGTCGAGCGCTCTCGCCTCGAAGGCAAGCGTCGGCAGAGGGCCGCGCGACCGCGGAGCGATGAGTCCGCGCAACCGCCCGGTCCGTGGAGTTGGGCCGACGGCGGCTCCGCCGGCGGCGAGTAGAGCAGATAGCCCAGCAACCTGGGGCCTCACTCGCAAATGTCAGGGGGCACGACGCGAGGCGGTCCTATGTGTAATAATTTACACACTGTGTATTTTGCTTACACACTGCCCCCCCGGTCTCAAACGAAAGGAATGACCATGCCCACAACAGACTCCGTCCTCGACGATTTCGTCGACCTCCTCATCCCCAAGCTCGCCCGCCGTGGATTCGTCAGGGTCAGCGACCCGGTCGTCTCTACCCCTGTTTCCGATGAATACGACGACAGCACCTGCCGTCAGTTCATCGACCGCGACCACCTCGGCGACAGCGTCCTCGAACGCGCTCGCGCGTTCTTCACCGAGCTCGACAGCAGAGGCGAGCTCTCGTCGCTCGAGGTGGTCGAGCTGCTCGAGCTGAAAGGGCCGACCAGCGTCCCGGCGAACCTGACCAACCCGCTGAAGAAGTCGGCGCGGCGGCTGGGGATCGAGGAGCCCTGGGAGTGGTCGGAAAACGACGAGGGCACGCGGACGATCTGGAAGGACCGCAACGGCATCGCCGCCCGGATGCTGCGGGCGATCGAAGCCGAGCGGGTGCGGCGCGGGCTGGCGAGGAGCTAGCTCGCGCTCGCGGGCCACGCGGGTCTCGCCGTCGAGCATCGGTAAGACTGCCGGCATATGGGTGACCACCCGCCGATCGACTCGCAAGAGACCTGGGACGAGTTCAACCGGACCCTCCCGGGCATCGTCGATGGCCTAAAAGCAGGCGAGCCCTTCAACCGGTCCTCCCCGCCGAGATCGAAGGGTCGCGGGATCTACTTGTTCAGCGACGGCGCAAAGGATCTCTACGTCGGCCGCACCGGGACCTCGGCCCGCTCGCGGAAGGCCGGAAAGGAGCCGAGCACCAGCTTCGTCGCCCGTTGGAGGCAGCACACCGGAGCCAGTTCCCCACCCCACTCGGCCCCCTTCGCGATGAAGATCGCCCGGGAGCTGGCCGAGCAGTTCGGGGTCGCCGGCCCGGTCGAGCTGAAGGAAGCCGGGCGAACCAAGCGCACCGCCGACTGGTGGGGCCTTCGCAAGAGCGAGGAACCGCCCGACTTCTATTTTCTCTTTCAGGCTGCGAAGCACTTCATCGGCGAGGAGCTCGACTTCAGGGTGGCCGAGTTCGACGACGACGTTCGTGGGGTCCGCTCTCACGTCGCCGAGGTCTACGCCGACGTCGTCCTGCAGAGCACCTACGGCGACTTCTCGCCTTCGTAGCCTCGCGGAGTCCGATCAGAACACGGTGTTGGCGATCCCCTTCGCCAAGCCCTCGATCGACTGTGGCGAGAGCAGGAAGATCAAGCCGATCAGGGTGATGACGACGATCCCGACCCCTGCCCCGATGTTGCGGGCGGCGAGGGCGCCGATCAAAAGGCAGCCGGCGAGGACGGTTAGCACCGGGACCGCCCAGCCGCTGAGCAGCTTGCCGAGCCGGTTGCCGGCACCGGAGACGTTGCCGCCGCCGGAGCCGCCCGAGAGCGACTTCGAGACCGCGGCCTCGGCGCTCGCGACCGGTCCATCGGCGCCGGGCGGGGCGGCGAGCGGCGCCAGGAAGCCGGCGCCGAGGATCGCGCCCATGGCCAGGGATCTCGGGATCTTTCGGGTCACTTCGGCCTCCTTGTTCAGGTGTCGGTCGGGACGGTCTCGATGAACTCGACGTAGGGGCGCTCGCGAGCGGTGATGCCGAGCTCGTAGCTGAGGGCGTAGGTCGCACCGCGAGCATCAGTGGCGGTGAGCGTGGCGAGGACGGCTCCCGAGTTGGGGCCATCGAGCCAGACGAGCTGCTCGACTTCCTCGAGGTGGAGTTGCGCAGTGGGCAGGGTTATCTGGGCGGCGCCGGCGAGATCGGCTTTCAGGTCGGGAGCAGCCCCGGCCAGGTAGTTGCGCAGCACCCGCTCGACGACTTCGCTCAGCGCAGGGTCGGTGACCGGATCGCGCGACGGCGGCGCCGCCGGCGACGCGATCGCCGGGGCGCCGATCAAGGCGGGGTAGCCGACGAGCTGAAGCGGGGCGCCGTCATCGTGGCGGACGCTCACCGCCAGGTAGAGCGGCAGGCGCTGGGTGGAGACTCCGGCGGCGACAGTGATCACCCGGCCGCCGGCGAGGGCGCGCTGGTCGGAGGCGACCTCGGTCCAAAGCACCTCTTGGCTGCCGTGAGCGGGGCTGAACCCGGCATCAGGATCGAGCTGCCCGCCGAGGAAGGGGGCGAGCGCCTGGGCGCGATCGCCGGGGCGATCGGCATCGTAGGTGAGATAGGCGCGGGCGAACTGCAGGGCGAAGCTCTTGCTCGGCTCATCGGCGGAGGGGGCGGGCGCTGTCGTGGCGGGAGAGGTCTGGGCCGGCCAAAAGCAGGCCCGAACGCCGAGCGCGAGGAAGACGAGGAGCAGCGCAGTCGCCAGGTAGCGCGGGGTGCGGGCGGAGAGGCGGGCGCGGCGGACTGATTGCCAGCCGTGCTCGATGCGATTGGTGCCGGCGTCCATCAGCGCTCGAAGCCGAACGGCTCGGTGCCGCCCTGCCCACCGCCGCCGGGGGACGGCGGTGGGCTCGGGGGCTCGGGGGCCGGGGCCGACTGCGGATAGGTCGCGACCGGCGGCGGAGGTGAGCTGGCAGGCGCCTCTTCTTCGGTGGGTTCGCGCTCGGGCTCATCGCCGCCGGTTCGACCGCTCTGCGTCCGGGCAACCGGCTTGCGGCGGTGGGAAGAGGGCGGAATCGCGGACAGGGGCGACTCCGCTGCACCCGGCGCCGGTCCCATGACCAGGGCCGAGGGCGCCGACGTCTTGGGGCGCTGCGCATCACTGCGGTCGCCGGCGGAGGAGAGCTCCAGCGCCGTCAGTGTCGCTGCCGCGGCCGCACTGATTCCGAGTGCGGCGAGCAGGCGAGGGGACCGGGCCGGGCCGGGCGGCGAGGGGCGAGCGCCGCCGAAGGCAGGAGCGGCCTCCGGCTCGGGGTCGCCCGCCGGCTCGAGCCGGTCCGTGTCGCGCAAGGCGGTCGTCTCGGCGAGGGCCTCCTCACCGATGACGAAGACGTCGTTGTTCTTTCTTCTTCCCATCGCTCGGCGAGGAGACGATGGGTGTGGCGGGTTCGATACCCGGGCCTACTGAGCGGAGTCAGTCCTCGACCCAGCCGTGCGTATCGGCAGGGACCGGCCCCGGCCAAGCCTCAGGCTCGATCGGCTCCAACTCATCCCAGATCGGACGGACCAAGATCGAATCGCTCGCCTCCGCGGACAACTCTTGATGGGTGACTCCACTCCAACGCAAGCGGGTCCGATATGAGACCGGGTCCATGTCCTCGGCGACGACGGTGAGACGAATCTCGTAGGCGAGCTGATTGTCGATCCAGTTCCTCGTCTCTTGGGAAACGGGCACAATCATGAAAATCCCGAGCATCTGGCGGAAGGCATCTTGGGCTCCCGCCTCCAGATCTGCCCACGCCATTCTCGGATCGAGAGACCCGAACAGCGTCGCTGGATGGCCGAAGAGAAGGACCGCGGCCTTGCGAGCGATCCCGGGTGGAATGTCGGCGCGACTTTCCCCTAGACCCTGATGGGGCTCGGAGACCCACCAAGTCAGGGGATCCAGATTGATTCGTTCGTAGAAGCGAGGAGCGGGTCTTCCTCTCTCGTCCTTTCGCATCTTCAGCCAGTAGCCGGCTGAGATCAGCAGTTCGACATCGCGAGCCGATCGCTTGCCAGTCTCGTTTTCGACCAAGAGGGGAGCCATCACAATGGGGCCGCCGTCCGCCTGCAGGTCATACCCAGCACCGTTCGAGGCCTCGTGCGGAATACGCAGGGTCAAGTTCGGTGCCCTGCGCCTCTCGCGCCAGATGTTCAAATAGAGGGTGATCGCGACCGCCGCCAAGGCGGCAAGCGATGCGAACAAGGTGCCGATCGAGCTGACGTAGTCAACCCAGGTCGGACCATCACTCATCGCGATCTCGTGCGCAGGGGAGCCACCGCCCGGGACCCTAGCCGCCGAAACCGAAGGACTCACCGCCACCGCTCGATTCAGCGCTGTCGGTGCTCGCCTGCGCCGGCGACTCGGGTTCGGCCGGCACGGTTGTTTCTGGAGCCGATTCGAAGCCGAACTCTTCCGCGCCCGCTTCGGAGGGCGTCGATTCCACCGCTGGGGACGGGGGTTCGCTCTGGGGGGCGGGCGAGGGTTCAGGGTTTGGCGCAGGTTCGGTGGGTTCGGGAGCAAGTGGGGCAGGCTGCACTTCGGCGGGCTGCTGATAGTCACTAGGCGCGCTGGTCGCGCTGGGCGGATCGCTCTGCGTGTGGCTGGCGCCGACGCCTGCTCCGACTCCGGGCCCGACGACGCCTGTTGCAAGGCAGGTCGCCGTGGTCGCCGTCGCTGTGGCGCAGACGGCGGCGACCTTTTGCGCGGTGCCGCCGAGGGCCCCGGCGGCCCCGGCGTCGGCGGACTGGAAAACCCCACCCGCCTTGTAGGCGGCTACCCGCAAGCGGGAGGCACCGGCCTGCAGGCTCGAGGTCAGCTGGTCGACGATCGATGGGAGCTGAGCGCCGAAGCCACCGCCGCCACCGGCAGTGCCCAGCAGAGCAGCGGTTCCGAGCTCATGCAGACCGCGGTCGAGATGGGCTAGGAACGACTTGCAACGCCCGCAGTGCTCGAGATGAGAGCGCAGCGCCTCTCGCTCATCCTCGGCGGCGATCCCGGCCAACTCGCGATCGAGGATCGCCTCACCGATCTTCGCCTGCATCTCCGGACAAAACTCCTCGCCCTCGATAGCCACGAGCCGCTTTCGTGCCTGCTCGGTGGCGCGCAAGACGAGCTTCTTGGCGGCAGGAAGACTGATTCCCTGGCGCCTGGCAATTTCCGGCACGGTCAGCCCGGCGCCGAAACGCAGCACGATCGCCTCGCGGTAGTTGGGCCGCATGCGGGCGAGCGCCTCGCGGATCCGGCTCGCATCATCGTGGGCTTCGGCCAGCTCGCTGGGGGCGCGTTGCGGCGCTGGAGCTTCGGCCACCGCCTCGAGCCCGACCGTCGGCTTGGCCGAGCGCGAGCGCAGGAGATCGATCGCGGCGTTGCGGGCGCTGGTGAAGAAGGCGGCGCGAAGGTTGTCGGGGCCCTCGCCGGCGGCGATCCGCCGGTGGATGCGGATGATGACCTCGGCGACCGCGTCCTCGGCATCGGCGCGATCGAGCGAATGGCCGTAGCGCCGCAAGACGAATGCCTCCCCCAGGGGACGCAGGTCCTCGAGCTGACGCAGGCTGTCGCGCTCGCGACGGTCTGCGAAGAGCCCCGGCAGGAAAGCTGCCTCCATCAGGCCGGTATTCCTCGAAGGAAGAGCACCGAAGGCACGACGGCGCCGCTGCGGGTTTCGATACCCCTCGCTCTCGGATTCATCGTGCCTCCAGTCTCGATGACTCTGATTTGGAGACTAATACCTCCGGCTCATGCCGGAGCGGGTTCAGGCGCCTCGCGCTCGACCCGGGCCCCGCCCGGCAGGAAGTCGACCCGGTCGGCGGCGATCGAGTGCTCGGAGTGCTTGGCCCCGTCGAGTCGGCTCCACTCGCGAAAGCGAAGGCGGCCGCTGACGGCGACGTGGCGACCCTTGGCCAGATAGCGCTCGCAGTTCTCGGCGTTGCGGCCGAAGGCGGCGACGGTGACGAAGAGCGGCTTGTCGGGGTCGGCGTTGGACTCGGCGATCCGCATCTGACAGACGCGGCCATCCCCCTCCCCCTTCATCTCGGGGTCTTTGGTCAGGGTGCCGATCAGGGTGATCGAGTTCATCTGTTCCTTTCAGGCTGAGTTGGTTTGGGGGAGTCGTTGCCAGGGTGGGACGATGCGGGCGCGTTTGGCGCGGTCCGCATCGGCGCGGTCGAGGCGCGCCACGACAGCTTCGCCGCGGGGAAGGCGCTGTAGCTCGGAGGGGTTGACCTCGAAGCGGTAACCGCGGGTGCGGGTGCCCTCGGCGGTCGGCATCCCGAGGCCGTCGGTGCGGATCGTCGTCTGCCAGGCCGGAACGGCACCGATCAGCTCCGCCACCCACTCTGCGTCGGCCTGCTCGCCGATCCGGTGGCAGAGCACCGAGCTGACCGTCGCCCCGATTCGCTCGCGCACCGCGGGCCCGGCGGCACGCAGGTCGGCGAGGGTCTGGGTTCCGAGGGCGACGCTGAAGCCGGCGGCGCGACCACGGGCATAGAGGCGGTCGAGCGCCGGCGCCTCGAGCGCACCGAACTCATCGACGGCGATGAATGTGCCGTACCCCTTCCCCATCGCGGCGCTGGCGGCGGCGCCGAGGTCGAGCAGGACCATCTGCGCGATCGCGCGGCCGACGTTGCCGGTGCGGTCGGTGTCGAAGCGAAAGTAGGCGAGCTCGCGCCGCTCGATCACCGCTCGCAGGTCGAAGCGATCAGGGCCATCGGCTTCGGGGTCGAGCCAGGCGGCGAAGTCCGAGGAGGCGAGGTTCTGGAGGCGGGCCTGGAGGCCTGCGATCGCCCGCTTTTGATCGGAGCGAAGCGATCCGAGCAAGGCGAGCAGATCCGCGGTGGCCCGCTCGTCTGCGCCCGCCAGGGCGAGGTTCTCGAGCGCGTCGGGCTCGCAGTTCGCGGCGACAGCACGGAGGCTGGTTCGCTCGGGGCTCGCGTCGAGGGCGCGGATCACCTGGCGCAGGAACGGCGAGGCTGCCTGGCGATAGAAATCGGCGTCTGCCGATCCCCAGCCCTCGACCGCGATCAGCCGCTCGGCACGCTCGTCGACCGAGCCGTGGGCAAGCGGGTCATAGGCAGCAGGGCCATCGGGCGAGACAAGGTGAAACGCCGAACCCCGTGCCGCGGCAGCACTGGTTGCGGCCTCGCAGAGCGTTGCGTCGGACTTCGCCTCCAACACCACTGCCCCGAATTGCGAGCGGGTGACGTAGTCGACCAGCAGCGCCGCCAAGGTCGTCGTCTTGCCGGCCCCGGTCGAGCCGGGGATCAAGACATGGCTGCCCGACGCAGGGCTGCCGCGGGCGATCAAGGCCAGCTCGCCCTTGGCCGTGCGACCGATCGGCAGGTCGTCCCCGAGCCGTGCTCGCTCTTTGGGGCGGGCCAAGCGTCGCTTGAGGAACTCAGCGGGTCCGAGCAAGGCGCGATTTGCGGCCGCACGGTCGCCGCCGGCTCGACGATCGTCGAGCCCGGCCCTGATGCCCCAGCCGGCGGACCCGAGATAGGCGCCGAGCAATGCGACCAGGGTCGCAGCCCCACTCCTGGAGTCGAGCAATCCCGCCCGGCTCGCCAAGAGCACGAACGGGACCGCCGCCAGGGCCAGGGCAGACCAGCCCCAGCTCAGGCCACGGCGGCGAAGAACGATCGTCGTCAGGGCACCGGCGCCGATGCCCACGCTCAGGCCGGCGCAGAGGACAAGGGCGAAGTCGCCGAAGGCGTCGAGAGAGCGCAGGGTGCTCGGAGGAGAGGCGGTCATCTGCGGGGGGAACACCAAGCCCTAGACGCGGGGCCACGGTGAAACGGCCCAGTCCTCAGAGCGGCCGGGCGAGGATCGTGGTGGCGGTGCGGGTGCGCTCGATCGCCCGCTCTACATAAGGGAGGGTGCGGGGCGCGCAGCGGTAGCTGACTGCGGAGAATCGCCGCTCGGCGACCGCCCGCCGCCACGAGCGCAGGATCGCGTCGAGGCGGGCGGCACCCTTGGTGCTGAGCTCGACCTCGATCGCCTCGACGGCTTCGCCGTCAGAATCGAGTCGGATCAGGTCGGGGCGATGATGGGCGCCGGGGCCGACCTTGGCAGATAGGTGGCGGTCTCCGGCCGCTCGCTCTCGGGCCACGATCTCGCGCTCAGAGAGCAGCGATGCCCCTTCACGGGCGAGCGAGGCGGCGAGGATCGCCACGGTGGTGTCGTGGGATAGCGCCGCGTAGGAGAGCCGAGCGGCGCTCAGTTCTCGGCGCGAGCTCGCCCGCAGGCCGGAGCGGGTGCAAATGGCGATCGGACCGCTCGACCCGAGGCCGCGCCCGACCCGGATCAGGCCCGCCCGCCGCAGGCGGCTCTCACGGCTGATGGTGACTGTGCGAGCGGTCCCGGCCCAGGTCGCGACGGCGCTTCGGGGGACGACCCCGAAGCGAGCGATGAAGTCGAGCACTTCGAGGTCGCGGGGGCTGATGTAGTCAGAGCGCTTGGCGCCGGGCACGCCGGGATGACGATCCGGCGGGCTCAAAGGTGACACCCCTACAGCGAGTAAGACGCGACCCAGGCGAAGGCTGTCGCGACCGTCATCACGAACCCGAAGAGGAGCGGCACCGGATGCAGGATCGCCGTCAGGGTCTTTTCGAAGTAGAGCAGTCCGAGCAGGAGGACTGCGGTGAGGAGGATCGCGACGAACCGGCAGAGCTCGGCGTTGTCGAGCATCCCGAAGGCGGTCCCGAAGAGCACCACGGCTGAACCGAGGAAGAGGGCGCTGAGGCCGTGCCAGGCGACCCCCACGGCGCGCCAGGTGATGTCGCGCTCGCCGAAGAGGCGTCGCGAGAGCTCGCTCGGCTCGATCTCCGCCTGCTGCTTTTGAGCCGACATCCAGAGGTGGCCGATGACACCGTGGACGCCCAGGGCCAAGGAGGCCGCGAGCGCGGCGATCAGAGCGGGGACGTTCTCGAGAGTCATTCGTGGAATTGCTATTTAGAAACTTGGTTCTCGCGCGAGCCTATCTGGCGTCCAGCCCACCGCGCCCCTTCACACAGCAAGAGCCCGGCGCCTCGCGGCGCCGGGCTCGGGGCAATCGACTCTGCGCTAGGCGGCCTTGGCCGGCTCCAGCTCGCGGACGATCACCGAGTGGCGGGAGCGCTTCTGCGGTCCGTCGCCGGACTGCACCGTCCACTCCGAGTAGCGCAGCGACCCCTTTACCTGGACCTCGGCGCCCTTCTCGAGCTCGGCGCTTGTCTCGGCGATCTCGCCGAAGGCGACGACGTCGATGAAGAGCGTCGGGGCCTTTCCCGATCCGTTGACAGCGAGGCGCATGTCGCAGACCTTGGTCTCGGCGCGCTCGTGGAGCTCGGGGTCCTTGGTGAGGCGACCGGAGAGCTTGACCTTGTTCATCTCGTTCCTTCCGTTGGGCCCTGGGGACCGTTTGCTTGCGAAACGACCCAGCCCCGGAAAGGCGAGTCGCGCACCGCAGGGAAAGGGAGCGCAGCGACCTTGCGCGGGAGCCGTCGGGGCAAAATGGAGTGCAGCTGCAAACGTGGTCGCTGGGCCGCGGAGAGGCGATGGCATTTTGGTCAAGCGGACCGCAGGAGCAGATCGGACCTATCCCGCAGCGCTGGCCCAGATCACCGCCGAACAGCCGGTCACGCCGCCCCGGCCCCGTCGATCGAGTGGATCAGGCGACCTTTTCGCGGTGAACCCGCCAGCCCTCGCTGGTCAAGGCGAAGTAGCGGTGCCCGCCGTTTCGGCGCTCGACTAGAAGCGCACGGCGGCTGGAGCGAGCGACGCTGCGCCTCACTTCACGCTCGCCATACCGGGTCAGCTTGCCGGCGATCTCCCGGTAGGCAGCGAAGCCATCGTCGGCGAGCTCGACCACCACGGCCAGCACCTCCTCGTCGCCGGCGAGTTTGCCTGTGCGGTTGGGTGGGTTCACAGAAGGTGATGATGGAGCAGGAGAGAGATCGACAGGTGGCGACGATAGGGGTGTATGACGCCGACCTACCCAGCTTCCTCGCCGCCCTGGAAGAGGCAGGGATCACCGCCATCGTCGACGTCCGCCAGCGCCGCGGTGTGCGCGGGCCCGAATACGCCTGGGCCAACGCGAAGCGCCTGCAGGCCGCCCTCGCCGAAGCCGGCGTCGGCTATGTCCACATGAAGGAGCTGGCTCCCACCACTGCGATGCGCAAGCTCCAATACGAAGTCGATGACGAACTGGGCGAGGGCAAGCGCTCGCGAACGAGGCTGGCCCCGGGGTACGTGCGTGCTTACAGCGAGGGCATTCTCGATCCAGCAGACCTCGGAGCCCTGATCGAGCTGGTCGACCAGGGTCGCCCGGCGCTGCTCTGCGTCGAGCGCGACCCCGAAGCCTGCCACCGCTCGCTGATCGCGGCGCGGCTGGCAGAAGAATTCCGAGCTGATGTGATCGACTTGCGGCCCTAGAGCGTTGGAGCGGCAGGGTCGCGGTCGAGCATGCGTGCGATCGCCTCGCGGCTCATCGGGCAGGCGCCGAGGCGCGCGGCTTGGACGAGGTAGTCATCGACAAAGGCCGCCAGCTCGCTGGGATCCATGTAGCCGCTGTCTACCTCATGGCTGTTCCCTTCAGCGGTGACGGGGTGATCGGCGATCTCGATCCCCGCCGGGGTGCGGCGGCCGACCAGGCAGCGCTCTTCCTCGCCCGCCCGATAGCGGGCGAGCTCGGTCTCGTCGCTACCGATCGCCTCGATTCGCTGAAGTTGCTCCGTAGTCATCACTGGCCTCCATTCGGTTGATCGAACGGGGAGCGATGCGCAGCGGTCAGGCGAGGGCGGAACTGCGAGGCGGAGCCGAGGAGCCCCGGAGGCCCGCAGGGCCTTGCAGCCCTCACCGCCGCTGCCAGGCTCGCGAGCTCGATCCACCGGGGGGTCAGGCGTCGGGCAGGAGCCGAGCGGACCGGCGGAGACCGTGTAGCTCTTGGACCGACGAAGTCGGGGGTCCGAGTCGATCGATCAATCGCATTCAGGCGCGGCAACTCTGCCCGCCGAATCGTGGACTCCTATTTGGAGACTGTGATCTTTAAGGTGGAGCGATCCGCCGCCCCGGTTTCACGATCAAGCGTCGCATCGCCGAACTCGACCCGGTCCGGGACTGCGACGAGGTTGCTCGGCTGACTCTCGAGGTGCTCTACGGCGATCCGATCGCCGTCCACGCCGCCTACTTGATCGGGTTCTCGCGGCAGGTGGCCGTCCCCGAGATCGCGAGCGTCATCTACCAGGGTGGTGGTGGTGCGAACCTGCGCGACGTCGCGCGTCGTAGCGACGACACGCTGACCTTGTTTGGTGCGTTCTTGAAGTGGGGTCCTTCGAGTTCGAGGGGTCGCGCCGCGATTGCACGGATGGAGCGCATTCACGATCGCTTTGCGATCACCGATGAGCAGAAGCGCTACACCCTCGCGACGCTGATCTTCGAGACCGAGCGCATCGGGCAGCAGGTGGGGATCGATCCGCTCTCGGCCTCCCAGCAACAGGCGATTTGGCTCTTCTGGTGCCGCGTCGCCGAGCAGATGCCGCTCGATGGCCTGCCGGCCGACGCCGCCGCTTTTCGGCGCTGGATGCTGGAGTACGAGCGCGAGAACTGGCGCTATTCGGATCAGGCCCGGGAGGTCGTCGATGAGTTCTTCGTCGATTGGACGAGGCGCTGGTTCCCCCGCCCCGCCAGGCCTCTCGGGCGACAGGTCTTGCTGGCGATGATGGATGGGGATCTGCGAGCCGCCCTCGACCTCGAGGCTCCGAGCAAGCAGGTCGAGTGGCTCGTGCGCGCCAACGCCCGGGCCTACCGTCCGCTGCTCGGGATCCGACCCTTGCGAGCCGATCGCTCCTGGCTCGACTACTTCGGCCACCGCCAAAGGGGAGCCCTTGACTTCGAGCGAGTCGGGCCGAGCGATTGACATCCTCTTCGCCCGCCAAAGAGGGCCTGAACTTGATTTTTTGTCCTGAGATCAGAATCTCAGCTTCCATTTCGCGCGCCACTCAGGCAGATATCGAGCCCCGACCAGTGGGATTCATCCAAGGCAGTCCAGATCCCCATCCTTCGCCCTCCTGGTTCGGCTTTAGGGCATCTCCGCCTTCCCTGCCTTACCTGCCCGCCTGACCCCGGCACCTCACATCGTGTGGGGGCGGGGTCAGGCGGGCGAGATCGGCTCCCCGGGAGGCGGAGTGCCAAGCGGCTGCGGACGCCCGGTTCGTAGCTTCGTCCGTAGATCCGTCCGCAGACCCGGTGTCCCCAGGAAGGATTTCGGAACGTTTGGTATCTAAATAGAGCGGTCGCGTATACCGGTAGCGCCGCTCCCACCAATCGAGAAGCGAGGCAGAGGATGGACGAAAGCAGGGCGGGCTGGCAATGGAACTGGAAGCAGGCGATCGCCAGCGCAATGCTGGCGGTTTTCACGATCGTGTCGATGGCAGAGAGTGCCAACGCGAGCCCGGCGCGCTTCGTCTATGAGGCTTGCGACTCGGCCCTGCCCGGCGGCGGCACCCAGCACATCGACTACAGCCCGAAGGCGCCGAGCGGCTTCACCTTCGCCAACACCTGCGCCCAGCCCGGTGGCGGCCTCTCGATCACCCAGAGCGCGCCCGTCTACGGAACCTTCGCCTTCTGGAGCCTGAAGATGCCGGTCACCCCAGGCGGCAGGGTGGACTCGCTCACCGTCTCGGGCTCGACCTGCAATTTGCATGCCTTCAATCGCGCCTTCGTCGTTCAGCAGGGCTGGCCCGCGAACGCGTGCATCGGGCAGCTCGGAATCTTCTCCGGCTCGTTCGGAGGAGCCTGGGTCTTCCTCGGCTGCGACGCCCACTACGACATCTACGGCCAGGTTCCTTGTGAGCCCGGTGCGAGCGTCTTCGCCAACCATTTCGCCGCCACCGAGGTCGACCCGATCGCTCCGACGGTCACCCATCTCGGTGGTCCGTTGCTCGCCGGCGGGCCGCGTCGTGGCCACCAGCAGATCGAGGCCGACCTCGCGGACCGCGGCGGCGGCCTCTCCCGGGCAGCGGTCCTCGTCAACGGCATCGTCGTCGAGCCGGTGGATCTCGACTGCGACACGTTCAACGTCCAGAATGCGAGCGTCTTCGGCACGGTTACGACGACCTCGACTCCCTGCCCAGCCGCCAAGCACACCGAGTGGGACCTCGACACCCAGGCCTATCCCTTTCGCGACGGCGGCAACTTCGTCCAGGTCTGCGGCTTCGACTTCGCGACTGTCAGCGACCCGAACCGCGGCTGCTCGGAGGGCGGCGTCGTCGACGTCGACAACACCTGCACCCCCTCACCCGTTCCCGGCGGCGAGCTACTGAGCGCCCAGTTCGAGGGCTCGAACGCCGAGACCTACACGGCGGCCTTCGGCAAGGGGGCCGAAGTCAGCGGCAGCCTCGCGACCAACGCCGGCGACCCGGTCCCGGGAGCCACCCTCTGCGTGAAGGCGGAGACGATCGGTGTCGATGAGCGCGCAGCAACCGTCGACGTCCTCACCACCGACGCCCGCGGGCGCTACCGCTATGCGGTCCCGCCCGGTCCAAACCGGCGCTTCGTGTTCGGCTACCGAAACGACGCCAAGCAGATCGCCCGCGACGTCCGCTTCTATGCCCACGTGAAGCCGACCTTGAAGCTGTCTCCCTCGCGGATCGAGAACGGCGAGCGTGTCCGGCTCTGGGGCAAGCTGCCCGGGCCGAGGCCGGCGCGCAGGGTCGTTGTCTTGCAGGCCAACACGCCGGGCTCGAAGCGCTGGATCACCTTCCGCCGGGCGACGAGCAAGGCCGACGGCAGCTTCGAGACCGGCTACCGCTTCACCTCGACCACCCGCCGAACCCGCTACCGCTTCCGCGCCGTGATCCCGAGGCAGGCGGGCTACCCCTGGCTCGAAGGCCGGAGCAAGCCCGCGAAGGTGCTGGTCAGAGGCTGAGCGCCTAGCTCGGGCGGTCGTCTGAAACCATCCCCCGATGGCGGGCACCCCGAGCTACGTCGAGCGCGCCATCTACGGCCCTTTTCATCGGCTCCTCGCCGAGGACGTCCAAGACGCGGCGACGGTGATGAAGCAGCTCTTGAGCGGCGAGGTCTGGGGTAAGACCGCCCGGTTCGGTTTGGTCCCGGCCGTCAAGGCATACCGCGGCGGGCTCCCGGAAGGAATGGCGGGCATCGAGTTCTGGACCTTTGAGGAGCCCGACCGCCCCGTCGGGCCTCGCCATCATTGGACCGAAGACGGTGAAAACGTGACAGTCGAGGAGGACTTTGCGAAGCTATCGGTGGTGTTCGCACGAGTGACACAGGAGTATTTGGTCGATGAATGAGCTCGACACCAAGCAGGTTCGCTGGAGGGAAGCGCCGGGGGAGTTCCGTGGCGAGATCGGCGCAGTGACCCGCCTCGACGGCGAGCACTGGCGCCGGGCGGGAGCGCACTTTGAGCGCATCGACGACGCCCAGGGCGAGACGCCCCTGCTCGGCGTCGGAGCGGTGCGACCGGGAGCAGAGGATGAGATCGAGTTCGGGCTACTCGACTACGAGGAGGGCGGCGTCTACTTGCTCGTCCCCGCCAGGGGCGAGGAACGGCGGGCCCTCGCGCAAGAGGTAGCGAAGGAGCTCGAAGCGGCAGGGCTGCTCTCGGTCGCGGAGGACCTAGCCGAGGAGCGCAGCTCCTATTTGGCCACCCGTGAGCTCTCGGCGCGAGTGAAGGCACTCGAACAGGCGGTCGGCGAGCAACTGGCAAACGCCACGGTACACACCGTGATTCCGGTTGCGACCGAGGTCTCCCCTCTAGGCGAAGAGACAGTCGAGGAGATCAGCGGCGAGGACCAAGTTGAGGATCCCGCCGAGCATCACATCGGCACCGTGCACTGGTTCAACAGTGGGATTGGCGTGATCTCACCCGAGGATGGCCCCGGCCACGTCTACGTTGATGTCGGTTCCCTCGATGCCCTGGCGGAGGCCAAGGACGGCAGGGTCAACTTCAAGTACAGCGTCGTCTCAGTCGACGACGTTCAAGGCTTCGAGAAGAAAGCCTACGTTGAGCACCTCGCGCAGGAGAAGCTCTTCCCGGCGTCGGTCGAGGAGGGTCGGCTCTACGGGTCCGAGAAGGTGGAGGAGTACGAGCCCAAGTCCGGCCGCCCCGCCTCCTCCAGCCTTGGCAAAGGCTTGACCGGCAAGCGCAAAAGCGCCTCCCGCCGTCGTCGCATCAAGTAGCCCTCGCCGGGGGACCGGCACCGGCTGGGCGTCGAGGCGATTGGAGTGACTCAATGGCAATCGTGTCGCCTCATCGGGCTCGCGCTCGACAGCCCTCAACTCCATCAGACCGGCGCGGGCATCGAGAACCACCTCGCGGGCTACTGCTCGGGTTGACCGCCAACCCGCGGGCTGTGTCTACTTGAGGCAGATCGCCTGGACTTCGGCGGTGGCGGTGCCGCCTGAGTTGCTTGAGATGCGACCGATCCACCCGCTAGTCCCACCATTTTCGAATGGCTGAGAGGCGAGAATGGTCACTTCGCGGTTCCCGGGCTGCGTGAACACTACGCCGCCACTCAATAGGCGTTCTCCAGGAGCGCAAATCGCTGTGGACGCTGCCGAGGCGGTCCATTCGGGATTGGATGGCACGCTATCCGTGTCCAAGATGGTCGCGCTGTGAATCACAGCGCTGTTAAGCGCCCCTCCGTAAACCGACCCCGGCGCAAGCGCCGCCGCGGTCACCGCATTCGAGCCGAGCTTCGACTGCGCCACAGCTCCGTCTTTGATCGCACTCGATGAAACTGAACCCTTACCTAGTGCCTTCGCCTTCACCGCCCCGGGAGCGATCGTCTTCGCCGTGACGGCCCCCTTCGCGATATCCCCCTTGCGCACAAGGGTGTGCTTGCTGAAGGCGTCGGCATTGCCGGCGAGGGCGACGATCAGGGCCAGGAGGCCGAGGGCGGTTCCGGGCGAGGGGACGCGAAGCTTCGATCTCATCAGGTGCTCCCATTCGGAGGTTGCAGTCTCTAATGAGATTGTAGGCGGGCAGGGGAGGCTTTTCGCCCCCTTGCCGGGTGGTCAGCCCGGCAGAGCGGTTAGTCGAGCGACCAGCCTTCAGTACCTGGCCGCGCGGCGCTCGATCTTCGCCCTCACCGCCTCCCGTCCCTCGGAGAGGCAGCGGTTGACCTTGGTTTGGGTCCAACCGCGGCGCTCGCCGATCTCCTCGTAGCTGTAGCCGAGCCCGAGCATCAGCAGGGCGGATCGCTCGTCGGGCTTCAACTCCTCGATCGCCGCCATCGCCTCCTCTTTTTCGAGCAGCTCTTCGACCCTCGACTCGGGATCGGAGTCGCTGGCGGCGATCCGCTGGCTGAAGGCTCGGCTCGGATTCGACTCCCCGGGCGGTGGCGACTCGAGCGTCAGCTCGCGGCGACGGGCAACGCTCTTAGCCAGCCGCCAAGCCTCGCGCTTGACCGTCGTGTGGAGCCAGGCCAGCGGCTTGTAGTGCTCCTGGTAGCGCTCGATGAAAAGAATGTATGCGCGCTGCAGGGCATCGTCGGCATCGACGGCAAAGCGCGAGTGATGGCGCGCGAAGCGCCTCAGCTCGGCCTCGTGGTGAGGCAGGAGCTCGGCCAGCGTCGCCGCGTTTCGCTCGATCTTCTCGGCCCGGTTCGCCATGCCGGCCGCCCCGCACGCATTGCGTGCGAACCTGCGGCCGATGGCGATGCCGGGCCGGGTGAGATCAGTCGAGATCGGCGAGCTTCATCGCGATCCACTCGAGCTCGCCGTTGATGACCGGCGGCTCGCCCGGATAGTGCGTCGCCCAGAGAGCGCGCTGATGCGGGCTGAAGCGTCCTGCCCGGTATGCGGCCAGGCGCTCTGCCGGAGTCATCGAGTCCAATGATGGTTGCTCGCGATCAATTCGCTCGAGCTGTTGGTTGTTCATCGGCACCTCCGAGACGTGACCCCGCCCGATGCGGAGTCGGTGCCTGCGCCGGCGCGCCCAGCGCGCAACAATCGAGGTGCCGACGCAGCGTCGGCGACTAATCAGGCGCTCGGTGTCCAGACACCGACGGCGATCAGCTCGCCCAGTTCAGCGCCGAGCCGGGGCAAGGCATCGAAGCGATGCTCGGAGATCAGGCGCGAGGCGAGGGCGAAAGCGCCCGCGATCAGGATTCGGTCAGCGTGGGAAGGCTGCTCGACCGCGAAGCCGCGAGCTTCGCGCAGGCGCGCGGCCAGCTCCTCGATCAGCCGCTCCCTCGCTACGGCGATCATCGGCACCGCGGCCGGCGCCTCGGCGCCGAGCATGGCGGCACTCGCGGGCTCGTTAGCGAGGAAGCCGAAGATCGAATCCAGCGCCGAGTCGACCTTCTCGGCGGGTTCGAGGTAGCCGCGGCGGCAGGGACCAGAGGCGAGTTGCAGGAGCGAGTCGGCTGCGGCTTCAAAGGCCACCAGCAGACACTCGTCCCGGTTGGCGAACTGACCGTAGAAGGTGCTGCGCGAGACCGCCGCGACCTCGCTGATCTCGGCGGTACTCAAGCCTCGATAGCCCCGCACCAAGAGCACCTCGCCCGCGGCCCCGATCAGCCGCCAGCGTTGGTTTTGGCTGACCTGCTCACGGGGGATGCCGTGGCGCCCGGGCGGGAGCCGGAAGTCGCGCAGTCGCGGTCGCTCCTCCACGCTTCAGCTGTCGATCACCACGCGTCCCGGCGACCTACGAGCGGCATCTGCCACTCGTAGGTCTAGCGCCGGTGCGCTCAGACTGTGCTTCTCAGCCCTGCGGGGTGCAGGAGCGGACGATCTTGCCCGGTCCGATCTTTTCGCCGCTGGCGAATTTGGCTTCTGCCTGGGCGACGAACTTGCCCTGCGGGCACTTGGCCAGCAGGTAGCCGTGCTTCTTGCCCTTGTAGGCGAAGAGCTGCTTTGGGAATTTCAAGGTGAAGGCGGTCACCGAGCCGTCGCCGCCGGCGATTCTCGGGATCGTCGCAACCGAGCGGATCCCGTAGGGCCCGTTCTTGACCTTGGCGACCTTCACGGTCGTGACCAGGGCGGCCGAGACCGGGTTGCTGAGGTAGGCGTGGATGAAGATCGTCGTCTTGCCGCCCTTGGTGCCGCCATTGAGCGCCAGCAGCTTCGAATGGATCGGAACCGGTTTCGATTCCGGGAACTGCAGCTCGACGTCGGTGATTCCGGTGCCGACGATAGCCGGCTTACAGGCTTTTTCTGCTTCGGTGGTGGTGCGGGCTTCGAGCTCGCCCTGCTTGCAGGTCGGCACCCCGCGGGCGTCGATCGTCCCGTTCTTGTCGGTGTCGACGATCGCTTCGATCAAGGCAGGCGGATGGGTCCCGTCGGCGGTGGCGATCTTGCCTTCGACGTTGAGCGTGATCGGCGCCATCGTCTTCTTCGGCAATGCCTTCGGCGTCACGCCACCGTTGATCGTGAAGACCAAGTTGCCGGCCTTGACCGTGGTCGCCTTCTCGGCGACGGCGACTCCCGCGAGCGCTGAGGCCAGCACTCCCGTGAGAACGACGAGCGCGAAAGCTCGCTTTCTCTTCTTCATTCCCCTACCTCCCAAGTCGTGCTTCTCGATGTCCAGAGGCAGACGAGGTTAGAGGAAGTCGTTTCCAAATGTCAATACGTCCATTCTCAGCTCGCCGTAGTTGATTGGCTGAGTTTCTTGTTTATAGACTGACCCCTCTGATTACTACAGGAGGGAGAACCTAATGGACGCAGTTCGACCCGAGTTCGGCGTGGGCCGCCGAACCAAAACCCGCGTACTGGGGGCGCTCATCGCCTTGGTGGCGGTCCTTGCCCTCAGTGGGGGGACAAGCAGCAAGGCCGACGCCGCGTGGTACGGAGCGGTCGATTTCTGTAACGCCAGCTCGAGCCATGGCGGGAACGTCTGGCTCTACCCGGGGCAGAGGTGCATCGAGATGCATTCCATTCGAGCCGAGCTGATGGCATTGACCAATGCTCCGGAAAAATATGGGAACCCGCCGGGGGCGGTTATCAATGGTTGCATCGTCGGCAAGCAGTGGTCCGGGGGAACCGGCGGCAACGTCTACCCGGTGGCCTGCGCGAACGTCTTCCCGGGCGAGGTCGTCTGGGGTCCGTGGCAGAACCCCAACCTGGCTAACTCGAGTTGGCCGACGATCATCAACAACAGCCCGTGGAACGTGACGGCCTGGATGCACGGCACGTGGTGGGGTCTTTGGCCCTGACCGATCGGCGACACACCGCCGGGGCGATGGCTCCGGCGGTGTTTTTCGCCCTCTTGATTGCCTTGATGGCTGCGCTCCTGGGCGGATGCGGCGAGGAGCGATCGGCCGAGCCGGTCGCCTCCGTGCACGGTGTACCGATTGAGGCGTCGGACGTCGATTTCTGGATGAGCAGCTTCGAGAGGGGCGGCGAAGTGCCCGCTGCGGCGCGACGAGGTGCGATGACTTTCTTGATCAACGCCGCTTGGGTGCGACGTGAGGCGCGCCTCCAAGACGTCAGGGTCACACGCAGGGAACTTGCCGCTGAGGAAGGTCGTCAGCGACGCAAATACGGCGGGGCCCAGGGACTGGCGACGCTGCGCAGACGCGTCGGCTTGACCGGGTCGAAGTTCCGCACTCGGCTGCGTCTCGATCTGCTCGCCAGACGCCTGCAACCGTTGCTGATCCACGAACGGCCGATCAGCTCTGCGAACGTCGCTTCCTACTACCAGAAAAATTCGCAGCAGCTCGAGGCCCCGGCGGCTCGAGACCTGCGGGCGATCGTCTCTCGAGACCGGCGCGAAGCGCTCGAGGCAAGACGACAATTGCGCAGCGGAGCCGGCGGAAAGCCGATGACCATCGACACGACCAATGTCATCGACCCCTTGCGCCATGCCGTCTTCTCTGCTCCTGAAGGGGTGCCGATGGGCCCTGTTCGCATTCGAGGCAGTTGGTGGGTCTTCCAAGTGACGGCGACGCGCCCTGCGCACCGGCTGTCCTTCGCCGAATCGAAGGACCAGATCCGAACCCTGCTCGAAGGCAAGCGGGAAGCTCAGGAATTCAAGGAGTTCGTCGCCCTCCTCGGCCGGCGCAATCGAGAGGAGACTGAGTGCCTCGGTCGATTCCGAGTGCCCGAGTGCGGCGCAGTTGTCGAGTCCTCAGAGCAGCTCTGAAATCTCCCAACTGGCGGCCCGAGGCTCAAGCCGCCAGGGCCTTGCAGCGGCAGGTGTGCTTTCGGGGCCTGTCCCCCATCGCCCAGACCTGCTCGTTGCAGTCTCCACAGCGAAAGATCGAGCGGACCTCCTCGAGGTCAGCGAGAAGGCGAGAGAGGTCGGAGGCCTCTACTTCGCCGAGCTCAGGCTGATAGTGGGAGCCGATGTTGGTGATGAAGGTGTCTGCTTCCATCCGGCCGAGAACCTCCTCTTCGGCTAGGGGCGACTTGGCCGAGGTCAGCCCTTTGCGCAAGGCGATCAGGTAGTCCATCCCCGTGTAGACGCCGTTGGAGTGGTACTCGATCGGGTAGCGGAGCTTCTCCAGCGGCCGCGCCAGCTCGGACTCGAGCGCCTGGCGGGCGATGCTGCCGAGCTCGCTGGCGCTATCGCCTTGCTCGAGGCGCTCCTTGAGGCGGGCGAGGGGTTCACCCTGAGCCAAGACCGGGCCCCCCGTCGGCGTCCACTGCGTGATTTGCCAATGCTCCCAACCTCCGCCGAGACGTTTTTGCGCCAACAGGGCAAAGGTGCGGTCGTGGGTGAGCAAAATCACCTGCCACTCGGGGAACTCGGAGGCCAAGAGGTCGAGCAGGCCGCTGCGATGGGCGCCGCCGAAGGAGCTGACGACGTCGTCGAGGACGACCGTCTGCCAATGCTGGTCTTCATGCTTGAGCCTGGCCAGGAAAAAGGCGAGGGCAAGTCCGTTCAGCTGCCCGTTGCTCATGATCCGCTGCGGCGGCTTGCTGGTCTCGCGTTTGTCGTAGACGACCGAGAACTCCGCTTCGCCGGCGCGCTTTGAGTCGTAGACCAGCTTCACGTCGGAATAGACGGTGCTGCCGCTGAGAGTCAGAAAGTAGCGGCCGACGAGCTCGCCGAGCTCGCCGATCGCCTCGTTGATCGCCGCTTCGATCTTCTCGTCGGCGATCTCGAGCAGGCGTTTGACCGTCAGCTCGACCTCGCTCGCCCGCTTGACGCCGGACTGCGCTGAGCTCCGCGCTTCGAGCTGGCGCTTCAAGGCGTCGAGCTTGAGGAGGGCTTTGGTCTCCGGGCTGACGGCGCTCGCCGCCTGCTGGGAGATCGGCGCCAGCTCCGGTTCGCTGAGAAGGTCGGGGGCAGCCGGGGCTTTCTCGGTGCCAGCGACGGCCGCCTCGAGGGCTTTCAGGTGACCGTCGGCTGCGTCTTTGACGTCGGTGAGCTTGTCCTCGGCATCCCAGCCTCCGTCGGGTGGACGGGCGAGAACGCGCTCCAGTGCGGCGGCGACGTCTCTCCAGGCGCTGATCACGGCTCCGAGCTGGCGCCCGGCCGCCTCGAAGCGGCCCTCGATCTCAGCCAGGTCGGCGACTCGTTGCTCGAGCTCGATGCTCAATTGCTCGCGCGGATACTCCGAGGCACAGAGCGGACACTCGTCCTCGCTCCAGTGCTCCATCACCGAGCGACCCTCCTTGACCAAAGCGGCCAGGGCGTGCTGCTCGACGGCGGCGCGATCTTCGACCAACGCGTTCCAATCGGCTGTATCGGCTTGAGATGCGGCGGTGCAAGCGCGTCCGAGCGCTTCAACCGCGCCGAGACGATCCGGTGGCGATCCGACGGGGACGACCTGCATCTCGAGGTCGCGGAGGCCCTCCTCGGAGTTGATCGGATCAGGGAGCCTCGCCTCCTTGCGCAGCTCCTCAGCCGCCTCGATCAGGGACTGCTCGCCGCAGAGCCCCTCGAGGCGCTCCTGCTCGGTCTGCAGATCGCGATCGACCGTCTCACGGCCCCTTTTCGCCTCGGTCCTGGCGCTACGAAGCTCATCGCGAAAGTCGTTTAGAGACTCGAGTCCGACCAGCGCCAACAGCTCGCGCTTCTTGTCGCCGCCGCTCTTCAGCATGAAGTCGCGGACGGTCTCGTGGCGCAGCAGCGGCAACCCCTCGGCCCGGTCGGGATCGGCGACCCCCTCGATGACCTCGAGGGGCCCGACGTCAGTCCCCGCCAGGGTCCGGCGCAGCGGGCCCATCCCTCCCGCCTGGATCTCGACGCTCGCCTCGCCGGCGTCGACATGCACGGCGGCGTCGAGCTTGCAGCCGGCTTTGTGGAAGGCCGCTACGTCGCCATGGGACCAGAGTTCGAGCGCGTCGGCGATCGTCGACTTGCCGAACCCGTTCTCGCCGTAGAGCACGAGGCTCTTCTCGTCGAGCTCGAGCGGGAGCGTCGGCAGCGTCCCCCTGAAGCCAGTGATCTCAACCCGGCTGAGCTTCACCGTCTGCCTTCCAGGCCTCGGTCACGATCCGCACCACGCCGGAGGACTCCCACCCCTCGCCCTCGTAGAGCTCGCGGAGCGCGGGGGCGGCGACGGCGCAGAGATCGTCGCCCTCGGCGGCGGCGAACACCGCCGCGATCGTCTCGTCGGCGTCGCTCATTCGGATCGCCGGGTGGTGAGGGTCAGGGTAGTCCACATGGTGGACCACCCTAGAGCGGTCAGTTTCTAATTGTCAAGAACTCGTGCAGGATTGCGAGCCAATGCCCGCATCGACCGAAATTCGGAGCTCTAGCCACGTTTGCACCCCTTCGCCCTCACCCTCGGCCGGGTGTCATAGGTCGCCCCCGACTGCGCGTCGAGCTTGACGCTCGCCCGCGGGCTCTTGCAAAAGCCCGAGCTCATTTCGACCAGGCCCTTCTTGCCGCCGAAGAGCGTCAAGCTGAACTTGGTGACGGGGACGTCGGGGACGGCTTGGAATGTGTTGCGCAGGGCGCCCTTGACCGAGTCCGTCTTGCCGGCGAGCTCGACCGCGATCGGCTGGCGCTCGGGGCCGTTGAAGGCGACCACCAGGTCGGGCAGCTTGTGGGCGGGGTTTGCGCGCAGGAGGACCGGGCCTTTGACCTCGTAGTCGAGCAGCGGGCTGGTCGCGGTGGCGTAGCCGTAAACGGAGTCTTTGGGGCATTGCCTTGCCGCGAACTGGACCCGCGAGCAGATCCCGTCGATGTGGGAGTTGTCGAGGAAGGCTGCCTTCGGCAGCTTGACCTGGGCGCGGGTGATGTTGGCGTCGCCGGGGCGGGCGATAAGAGTTGCCCGCAGGCTCGGGTGAGCGCGGCGGTGGACCTTGCCCTTGAAAGCGAGGCGCAGCTTCGGCTTGAACTTGAGCGCAGCGCAATTCCCAACTTGGTAGCGACTAGACGGGGCGTGGGTCGACCCTTGGGTGCTCTTCACCACTGCGTCGACAGACATCGGGTCGCAATTCGTGGGATTCAGGGTAAAGCGCGGCCGATCGAGCAAAACGCGAACCTGGCGGAGCTGCAGGGGAATGCCGTGAAGGTTCGAGGGAAACGGATCCGTGGTCGCAGTCACCTGGGTTGTTACCGAATCGAGCTCCAGAGCAGTGCGAACCAGGACTGTGCCGAGATCCAGCGGCCCTGCCAGCGCCGGGGTGATGACCGCCAGGCTGAGGGGCGCGCCGCGATAAGGACCCGCGAGATAGGCCTTCCCGCTCTCAACAGAAAGCGGATTGGTACCAGGGCCGGCACCAACCGTCACGGAACCGACCTGCGAAGCAGCCGGGCAGGACGGCGCCGTGAGCTCCAGTGCAGCTCCGCCCTCCGCACTTGAAACGCTATCCAGCGCCGTCTCGGGACAGTACGGCACGCCTTTTAGGTAGGCGCTCAAACCGCGAGGGAGGCGCACCGTGAGGCCTGCCAATTCCTCGTCGACATCAGCGCGCCCGACCTTCAAGGCAAAGGGGCTGGCGAGACCTGCGATCGGGTTGATCGACCCCGCGGTCAGGCGTGGCTCGAATCGCGGAGGCGGGCAAGGCACGCCGTTACCTCCTATCTCGAACGTCGACGTCACCGAGACCGACCTACCCGACCAGGACGTCAGTTCCGCGTCGGTCGTATGGTCGCCGCAACCCCTAGGTAGGGCAAGGGGAGCCCGTGGTCCGCCCTTGAGAGTTAGGCGGAGATTCGAAAAGGGCAGCTGCGGGTTCTCGTCGAATGTCGTCTCGACGCGGTCTTCGGGATTGATTCGAACTGTCCCGGGAACCTTGAACACCAGCCCCCGTTCCCTGTTTTCCAGGACCAGAAAGATTCGGATCAGCTCGTCTTGGGGGAGAGCACCAACCCGCTGACGACCGATATAGACAGACCCGTGGATCAGTTCCTCGAGCACCGGGGTCTCCACCTCCACACTGCCGATCCTTGACGCGTCAGGGCACCGAACTGGCTCGCTGCTGCCGAGGATGAGTTGATCGTCTTGGCACGACACCAGGCCCCCGCCGCCTGACGGTGAAATCACCATTCCGGTGGGCAGGGTGATTGTGGCTTTCCTTAGGTGGCCCGAGGCCAGGCCCGCTGGGTTAGAGAGGCCTCCCTGCGGAATATGGAGATCAACTGACAACCCGGTCGGAGAGCCGGGGGCATCAGAACTAGGATCGACTTTCAGCGAAGGAGCGAATGGAACCGATGGGCAACCAGTAGGCCCCTGGACCGGGCCTCGATCACCGGGCAGAGCCGGATAGGCGGGTGCATCGTGGCTGACGAAGGTGGCCTCATCCTGCTGTGGCGGCAGGTCCCATGAGACCCCGTGAATCCGCGTCGTCAGACCGGCCGTTTCTCCGGCGCATGAGGTCGGATTCGAAAGGAATGCACGCGCAGGTACACCCGCAGGATTACTACATGCCGGATCTTCGGTCTCTGCGCAGGCAGTGAAGCTGGCGTCAAATCCACGATCGTGATCATGGGAGGGATCGGCCGGAGTTCCCCAGAAGGTCACCGTGCTGCCGGTTACCGCGAGCCCTTGAGAGACATTTCTCGCGGAGACTCGGAGACCGTGGTCTCCCTCATTCCGCACTGCAGCATTCAAGGTCACAGCGAACCCCGTGTAGAAGCCAAACGTCGCGGCGGCGCCGGGGGTCGGGTCCATGTTGAAGATCGGCTTCCTGAACTCAAAGGGAAAGCCCTGCAGTGAGAGCCTGACGGCGATGACACCGACCTGGCTCGAAGCCGGGCACGAATTCGCGAGCAGCGCCGCCGTCCCACCTGCACAGCGCGGCGTGGCCGTCGGGTCACCCGAGAAGCCGGCTGGTAGATCAACTACTGCGTCTCGCAATGCGCCGTCAGGGAGCAGCACGCCGAACTCGTCGACTCGGGTATTGAGGTCAAAGGACGTGCTGATCTCGTAGGGGTGCCCCGCGGCCTGGGTAAAATGACCGCCACCCTGGTTGGCGACCAAGCCGTCGAAGTCAGATATCCCGAATGACGCGACAGTAGAAGCAGTCGCGAAGGTCGCCGAAGCTGCGCAGGCAATTAAGACCAGCAGTGCGAGCCGCTTCATCGGTGCGCCTTCCCGTTCGCGGTGCCACCTCGGCCATCTCGGCCCTCTCTCTTGATACAGCGCACCTTGCCGTTTCGTCGCACTCGGTGGCGCTTTTTCGAACAGCGCCGAGGTTTTGCCTTGCCGAGCGCCCTACCGCCGGCCGAATGCAATGTGGCAGTCCCGGGCTGGATGTCGTCGGGCGGCATCGTGAGCGTTCCTTGGCAGGTGTCGCCCTCGCAGACATCGTTCACCGCCGGTTCCGGGAACCCGCCGGCGACCCGCGCATCGTAGATGTCGGCGAATTCGTCTCGGTCCCAGCCGACTAGCTGCTGGTAGGTGGTGAAGAAGACATCACCTCCATTGGCACTGGCATCGACAAACTTCGAGGGCCCACCTCCCTGACCTGACGAAATGAGCCGGACATCCCCGTCTGCCCATTCGTAGACGTCGATTGCCCCGTTGCTATCAGCGGGCACGAGCGCCTCAGGTGAGTCGAACCAAACTCGGCTGCCGTCAGAAGAAAGGTTCCGGGGGAGGAACGGAGCCGCCATTGGCAGGTTATCCGGCGTTGGGATATCGGTCAGAAGAGAGGCGTCCCCCGTAGATTCAGCCGTGAGGGAGCTGCAGGACACGCACGTAAGGGCTTCGTCAGAGGAGTCGTAGAGATAGATTTGACGGTGGCCGGCGTTCTCGTAGTCGGTGACCTTGGCAGAGGACACAAAGAGGATCCGGTTGCCGTCGGAGCTGACCCGAGCCCCTTTGTAATCGTTGGACGCCGTGGTGTCAGGGCTTCGGCTGAACGTCCAGATCGCTTCGTCGGCGAGGAATCCGGACCCCGATCCATCGAGCTCGGTGATATGGGTGATTCCGTTCCCGGCGGCCCACCGGTAAAGGCTTGGTTCCTCCAACGTCGCCTCAGGCGTGAGAGCGCCGGTAGCAGCGAAATAGACGACGGATGCGTCCCGACTGGAGCCGGCCACCCCGAGGACTCCTCCACCGTTTGGGTCGGCGGTGGTCAGGTCCGTCAGCCGCGAGCCCGCTGGGGCATCACCGTCCCAGCGATAGAGATCTGCTGCGCCTCCAGGGGCGGTGTCGTCGTCGCTAAGCGTGCCACTACTAAGGAAGATGGCCCATCGCCCCGTGGGATCTGCGAGCTGAAAAAGGCCATCATCCTCGGACGATCCGTCGACCTCAGAAGCAGAAACTCTCCTTGTGACTTTACCGTCGACTCGAACGAGCAACTGCTGTCCAACCGTGAAGAAGATGTGCGACCCATCTTCCGACACGGCGAACGCACCGGGATCACCATTACGGCCACTCGCTACACCGTGTCCTCCGGCCTGGATATCACCAAAGGTCGCCGCGGCCCCGTCGGGCATCACGCTTACGAGACGCAAGAGCTCGCCTTCCCGCTCAAAAAGGTTTAGCTGAGATCCGCTTGGAGGGGCATCAGCGGTGAGCTGGCGATCATCTTCGAAGACGATATGGCTTCCATCCTCAGATGCCCCGGTGAAAACCGCCTGCCTACCGTATGGGATGAGCGCTGGATCCTGGGGAGGAATCGACTCCGAGGTTCTTGTCAACAGCTCGTAGGATCGGGGCTGGAGATTCTCGCGGTACAGGTTGTACGGAGTCGACTCCCCGAGGCCGAAGTCCGCAACGGTGCTGGTAATGCCAAAAGAGAGCTCATCCGAAAGCCATTGATAAGCCGGGTTGACCAGGATCCCGGCGACCGGCTGCAAAGGGGGGTTCAGACCGTCAGTCACCCACCCGCTCGACACACGCCTAGCCAGGTACTGGCTGTAGACGGAGCCACCAGCACCGGCGAATGCCCCGCGGGAATTGAATGCGACCGCACCGCCGGACCTGGCGGCACGGTTCAGTGAGAAGGTCAACAGCGAGCCGCCCGAGGTGCTGTCGATGTCGATGCCGTTCTTGTCGACCGGCGAGACCATCTCGTAAGCACGACAATCGGGAAGAAAGCCTGATGACTGCTCGGCCCGATCGCGAAAGTTCGGACAGGCATCGGCGGCTGAGCTCGACGCTGAGCTGAGCCCTATGATCAACAGAACAGACACACCAATAGCGGCCTTCGCGCCGCGCACAACGTCACCTATGCCTCGAACCCCCGCTTTGCGTCCGTGCATTGCGACTTCGAAGATGCTGCTCAAGTGACTCTCCTCTGCCTAAGAGCCGGCCCGCCGCGCCCCTAGCGCCCCGGTTATTCCGCCTCAATCTCGAGTACCTGCCCGCCTCCCTGGCGAACTCCAAGAGTTTAGAGGGAAGCGTTCCTAAAAGTCAAGGCATCGATTTGTCGCGCCTCATCCCCCCGCACCCCTTCGCCCTCACCTTGGGCCGGGTGTCGTGGGTCGCCCCGCTCTGGGCATCGAGCTTGATCGAGGCTCGCGGCCTCTGGCAGAACCCCGCGCTCATTTCGACCAGGCCCCGCTTGCCGCCGAAGAGGGTCAGCGAGAACTTGCTCACCGGAACGTCGGGTACCGCTTCGAAGGTGTTGCGAAGGGCGCCCTTGACCGCGTCGGTCTTTCCGGCCAGCTCGACGTCGATCGGCTGGCGCTCCGGGCCGTTGAAGGCGACGACGAGGTCGGGCAGCTTGTGGGCGGGGTTGGCGCGCAGGATGACCGGGCCCTTGA